>Ga0163162_10000486_pt1 | contig 36834 bp, 30 predicted proteins | sample S55metaG_FD_115310 | JGI IMG/M metagenome (GOLD analysis project Ga0163162, IMG submission 115310) | Switchgrass rhizosphere microbial communities from Kellogg Biological Station, Michigan, USA - S5-5 metaG | ecosystem: Host-associated > Plants > Roots > Rhizosphere > Soil | place: USA... | reverse complement strand
GCGCATTCTTCCGTCATTTTCAGAACCTCAGGCAGCGCAGGCCGCGCGCGACCTGGTTCGCCTTGGCGTTGAAGTTCGAACTTCGTGCAGCGTGACTTGGATTGATGCCGAAGGAATTCAAATGGCAAATGAACGTCTTCAAGCGGGAACGGTGCTCTGGGCAGCGGGAGTGAAGGCATCACCGCTGGCGAAAGCAGCGGGACTCGAGTGCGACGCGCAGGGCCGTGTCATCGTGCGCCCCGATCTCAGCGCCGCGGGACACCCGAACGTATTTATTGCAGGCGATCAAGCCAGGTACACGCATCAAACCGGAAAACCCTTGCCCGGAACCGCTCCGGTCGCGATGCAGCAGGGACGATACCTTGCCGCAGTGATCGTTCGAGACATGAAGGGCGAGCCCCGTGAACCATTCCATTTCATCGACAAGGGACAGATGGCGACGATCGGACGTTCCAAAGCCATTCTGGAAATCGGATCGCTCCGGTTGCACGGGTTTCCCGCATGGATCGCCTGGCTCGCCGTCCATATTTACTACCTGACGGGCTTCGAACATCGCCTGCTTGTGGTGTTGCAATGGGCCTGGTCCTATCTGACCTTCGGCCGCGGCGCGCGGCTCATCGTCGGAAAGGAATGGCGAAACCGGAATCCCGACTAGACAATTTCTGGTCTATGGAAAGGACTTTTCTTATCCTGAGCAGAACATGAGCACGGAAACGAATTATCTGGAGGACGTGAGGAAACAGTTTCGCTACTACAGAAAGCTGGGCGAGCAGGCGATGGATCAACTGGATCCGGAGCAGCTGTTTGTCGCAGCCAGCGAAGATTCCAACAGTATCGCCGTCATTGCCGGACACCTTGCAGGCAACATGTTGTCGCGCTGGACGGATTTCCTGACTTCTGATGGGGAAAAATCCTGGCGCGATCGCGATGCAGAATTCGAAGTACAGTTTTCCGGAAGGGAAGACCTGCGAAAACGCTGGAACGAAGGATGGGATTGCTTCCTGGCTGCCCTCGATCAGCTTCAGCCGGCCGATCTTCAGAAGATCTGCTATATCCGCAACGAAGGCCATACCGTCCTCGAAGCGATCAATCGCCAGTTTGCTCACTACCCATACCATGTGGGTCAGATCGTGTTCGCCGCCAAACAGCTGAAGGCCGGACCGTGGAAAAATCTATCGATCCCGAAGAATCAGTCGAAGACGTTCAATGCCGCGAAGTTCTCCGTGGACAAGCGGCGGAAAAGTTTTCTCGACGAGGAGTAATTGTGTCCTTCGCCCTGCAGACGGCAGTCTATGACTGCCCACAAGTCGCTTTTGAAAGATTGAGATTGCAGTTTGAGGCTTTTCACTGTAAAGTACTCTTCATTACTTCTAACGGAGAGTGCGGCCAATGGACACGCAAAACAAGACAGTACATATTCAGACCGAAAAAAAGCAGCAGCTCATCGATCTCACCTCCTTATTGAATGAGACTGTCCGTGTCTCCGGAATCCGCGACGGAATGGTCGGAATTTATTCGCAGCACACGACGGCCGCACTCCTTGTCGGCGAAAGCCAGGCGGCGCTCGTGGACGATATGCTGGAATTTCTCACGCGACTGGCCGACGACGGATTGAACTACAAGCACAATTGCCCCGAGTTGTCCGACTGCGAAAGAAAGAACGCGACTTCTCATTTGCGCAGCATGCTGCTGAACCACAGCGTGATGATTCCAATCATGAACGGCAAGCCCGTACTCGGTCAGTTTCAGAGCGTTCTGCTAGCCGAACTCGATGGGCCCAGAGTGCGATCCGTGCATGTGCAGCTGGTCGGAAATTTCGGGCGCAGCCGCAGTTTTGCAAGTCACGGTGCGGATTGGACCGATGAGGACTGGCGCAATGCGCCCGAGCCGAAACATGCTCGGTATTTGCGATAGCGTTCGAACCAACACGATTAAGATACGGAGATGGTTCCATTCTCCGTTCTCGATCTCGCATTCATCACTGAAGGTTCCACCCCGGCGGACGCGTTGCGCAATTCGCTGGATCTGGCCCGACATGCCGAGCAGTGGGGATACCGTCGCTTCTGGCTCGCCGAACATCACAACATGGTTGGGATCGCCAGTGCGGCGACATCCGTCGTCATCGCACATGTTGCGGGAGGGACGCGCACGATCCGCGTGGGTTCCGGGGGAATCATGTTGCCGAATCATTCTCCGCTCGTGATCGCCGAACAATTCGGCACTCTCGAGTCGCTGTTTCCCGGACGCATTGATCTCGGCCTTGGCCGTGCTCCTGGCACCGATGGGCGGACGCTCCGGGCGCTTCGCCGGGAATTCGAGAGCGCCGAGCGATTTCCCCAGGACGTTCGCGAACTGCAGGCGTTTCTGGGAGATGTCCAGCCCGGCCAGGCCGTCCAAGCCGTTCCAGGTTCCGGCACGAAGGTTCCGATCTGGATTCTGGGATCCAGCCTTTTTGGAGCACAGCTGGCTGCTGCCTACGGCCTGCCGTATGCCTTCGCGGCGCATTTTGCTCCCGCTCACCTGATGGAGGCGATTGATATTTATCGCAGTCAGTTCAAGCCTTCCGCTCAATGGGATCGGCCATACGTGATGATCGGAGTTACGGGAATCGCTGCGGATACCGATGCAGAAGCACGTCGTCTGTTCACGTCTCCACAACAGGCGTTCGCAAACATTGTTCGTGGAACGCGTGGCCGCCTGCGTCCGCCGATCGACGATATCGAAACATACTGGTCGCCTGCGGAAAAAGCTCAGGCCTCGGCCATGCTGGCGTGTTCGTTTGTGGGGGCTGCAGATACGGTTCGTTCTGCCCTCGATCGATTTATGAAGACCACGGCGGCGGATGAACTGATGATCGCGTCGGCGATTTACGATCATGCGGCTCGACTTCGCTCCTACGAAATCTTCTCTGAAATACGACAGCATTGACTCGCCGTTATAGACCGTGCCTGTAAACTGCTCCCTGTCCCCGATTCCGGCTTTGCGATAGCATGATTCCTCATGGCAGCACTCAAGGATTACGCCATTATCGTCGATTCGGGCGACAACGTCGCCGTTGTGAAGAATGCGTTGCCGGCGGGCACGAATATCGAACTTTCAGGACGTGCGGTTCGGGTGGCGACGGATATCAGCATCGGCAATCGATTTGCATTGTCCGCTATTCCCACCGGCGAATTCGTCCGACAGTATGGTCAGCCCATCGGAACATCGCTCGGCATCGCGGAAGGAGAAATGATTTCCCACGCGAACATGACCGACGAAGTCCCGCTGGTTCGCACGCTTCCGGATAACCTGCACACGCCGCCACCGGCTTACCTCTCGCCGGATGAAACACCCACCTTCATGGGATTCCGCCGAGCCGATGGCCGTGTGGGGACACGTAACTTCATTCTCATCGTGCCCACCAGCATGTGTGCGAGCCACGAGTCGCAGCAGATTTCCACCGTTGCCGAATTCAGCCTCTACAATCGCGATCGATTTCCCAACGTCGATGGCATTGTGGCGATTCCCCACAACAAAGGCTGCGGCTGTCCCGACGGATCCAATATCGACGTCCTGCTTCGCGTACTTTCCAACTATGCCGATCATCCGAATGTCGGCGGCGTCGTTCTCATGGAACTGGGGTGCGAGAAGACCAATCTTTCCGTCGTCGAAGACTACCTGAATCGATGCAGTCGGAAGTTGTCCAAGCCGTTGGTTCGCATCGGCGTTCAGGATGTCGGGGGAACGAAGAACGCGATACAGAGTGGTCTGGACGCGGTGAGCAGGATGCTGTCGATTGTGAATGAATCGAAGCGCGCGGAAGTCGGAATCGGTGAACTGGTTCTCGGTGTGAAGTGTGGCGCCTCCGATGCTTTCTCCGGCATTTCTGCAAACCCGAGCCTTGGCCGCGCCGCCGACATGCTGATTCGAGCCCACGGCACCGTGCTCATCACAGAGGTTCCGGAATTCTGCGGCGCCGAACATGTTCTCGCGCACCGCGCGAAGGATGCGGAGACCGGCCGTGCGGTGTATCGAATGGTGGACTGGTACCGCGAGTACGCGAAGAAGTTCGGGACCGCGCCGGCGGAAAATCCCAGTCCCGGCAATGTGGCGGGTGGTTTGTTGAACATCACGATCAAATCGCTCGGTGCCATTGCTAAAGCGGGGACCACTCGGGTCGAAGGTGTTGTGGAATACGGCGCGACTCCTACGTCGCGTGGACTCCACCTGATGCAGGGACCGGGGTACGATCAGGAATCGACTCCCGCTCTTGTGGCTGGAGGCGCAACCGTTGTCGTGTTTACCACCGGACGCGGAAGCACGATTGGCAACGCCATCGCGCCCGTGATCAAACTCACATCCAACTCTTCCATATTTCAGCGCATGCCTGGTGATATGGATCTCTCGGCCGGTGGAGTCATCGATGGCACCGAGTCCATCGATTCGGTTGCAGCGCGGCTCCTGGAATATATCCGGCGGGTTGCCAGCGGCGAAGTTCTCACCCGGGCTGAAGAAGTCCATCATCGCGAGTTCCAGGTGTGGAGCGAGCAGGCAATATCGCTTTGAGCATTCTCGGATTTTTTGATTCCGGGTTCGGCGGCTTGAGCGTCGTTCGTGAAGTTCGAAAGCGGCTCCCGAAACACTCCCTGGTTTATCTCGGCGACAACGCGCGGACGCCATATGGGGGTTTATCGGCGGAGACCATCTACCGATATACGATGGAAGGCATCGTTGAACTTTTCCATCGAGGTGCAGACCTTGTCGTGCTGGCGTGCAATACATCGTCGAGTGTCGCTCTTCGCAGAATCCAGCAGCAGCATCTGGCCGTGCACCATCCGAACAAGAGGGTACTGGGCATTGTTATTCCAACCGCGGAGGAAGTTTCCCGTCTCAGCGTAACCAAAGTCATTGGCGTGCTTGCGACGGAAGTGACCGTGAATTCGTATGCGTATCCTCAGGAACTTCACAAGATTGATCCCGCTGTGACAGTCTTCCAGCAATCGTGCCCGCGGCTGGTGCCGATAATCGAATCAGGCGAACTTGGAAATATCAGTGACGAAGTTCGAACCTGCATGGATCAACTGCTGGATCAGGATACCCGCATTGATACCGTTCTGCTGGGATGCACGCACTACGCGTTGATTGAGGATTCGATTCGGGAGGTTGTTCACGCGCACATTCGAGTCGTTTCTCAGGGCGCGATCGTCGCGGAAAAACTCGCGGACTATCTGGAAAGGCATCCGGAGTTTGGCGAATCGATGGATTTGTCGGGCAAAACAACGTTTCTCACCACGAAGTATTCCGAAGGCATCAAGACGCTGGCCACTCGCTTTTATGGATCGGCGATCACGATGGAGACGATTACGCGATAAAGGGTTCGATTGTGTCCCATCGCCCCTCCTGCCAGACCTGCCAGCACGGTCCATCAATGGTCGCTAAAGTTTCGGTACTGTCTTGAATGATCGGGCGAGGCTGCAGAACAGATTGAAGCGGAAGATGTACCAGATTGCGAGAATCCCATCGGTGATGCCGATCTTCTTGCCTTCCTGATAAGTGCGGCCGTAATAGCTGATGGGCACCTCGTATATCCTGGCGCCAAGTTTCGCGATTTTTGCGGTAACTTCGATTTCGACTCCGAACCCTCGCGATTTGATGATCATGTTGCGGATGATTTCACCCCGAAATGCCTTATACCCGGTTTCGACGTCGGTCATATTCAGGTTCGTCAGCAGGTTGGACAGGCGCGTCAAGACGCTGTTTGCCAGAAAATGATAGTAGTAGAGAACTCGTGCGGCTCTCCGCACAAGGAAGCGGGACCCATACACAACATCCGCATGCCCATTCAAAATGGGTTGGATAACCGGATCGATTTCCGATGGATCGTATTCGGCGTCCGCGTCCTGAACGATGACAATGGCGCCGCGGCTGATTTCAAACCCGCGCCGAAGCGCTGCCGTCTTCCCGGCATTTTCCTGATGCAGGACGCGGACTCGCGGGTCGGATGCCGCGCGTTTGTCGGCGATTGATCCGCTGCCATCGGTGGAGCCATCATCGATCACGATCAGTTCCAGATTGTGCGGGATATCGGTCAATACCCGTTGAATCATCGTGTCCAGCGTTTCGGCCTCGTTATACACCGGCATGACTACCGACAGCAGAACTTCAGATTTGAAATTGGGACTCATACTCGTGGCTGGATCGATTCAGTGACGAATGCGCGGCATTTTGGGAATCAGGAATGGCATCGGAATTCGACATGGATGACGCATTGGAAGGCCAGACATAGCGCCGGATTATAGGACACGTCATCCCGATTACCAACCTTCGGGGGTGAATTCATGCAAAGAAATTGCCCTCGTGACTGCGGAAGGGAATATTCCTGCTTGTTATTCGAATTTTTTCACGGCGCAAAGCTGATGTAAGCGTTCGACCGTCTCGACGAGCCGAGTCGTTCTTCCATCGGATGCAAACCGTGGGTGTGCGGGGAGGAAGAGCACCGTATCTTCCCGCCGGGCGAGAACATTTTCAACCGTCATGGCCCGCATCAGCCATATCGCAGTTCGAACGTTGGAGCAGTCGATTCCGATCCATCCCACATATCGGTTGGCGAAGCATACCCGCCCGGTGCGTGCGGTAATTTCCCGAGTAACGGCATCGACGACTCTTTGGTAGCCCTCGGGGTCGTTTTCCATCTGGGCAGCTGAAGCAGGCCCCAGAAGTTCTGAGTGGCTGGATCCATCTCTAAACATCGCATTGATCGATTCGTGCTGTTCCGCCGACATGTGCTCGGTCCAGTAATGACACGTCTTTGCCGTGGCGGTAATCACGTTCTTTATTTCTTTGGCGAGACGAAACTCCGGACCCGCAGGCAGGAACAGAATTTCCGCTTCGTGCCGTGCCTGAATGTTTTCCATCACGATGGCGCGTACAAGCCATCCCGCCATCCCGACACTTCGACACTGCACACCAACCCCCGACCTGTCGGCTGCGGGTTGTACCGGAAGGCGGGTCACCAGCGAAATCCCGCGCCGGATCTCTTCTATAACCCGAAGTTGCGCTTCCGGATTTGCAGAAATGGCTTCTATAGGGGCTGGCTGCAGTAACGTTCCGCGATGCGGAGGTCCTCCCGCCATCGCGAGGTCGCAAAACGATCCCCAGATCTGATCCCATGCTACCCGGCCACCGGCATCATATTTCAATCCGGCTGAACCCATGGATACGGGCACCACTTCTTCATAGGAGTCGCGGTATTGCTCCGGAAGAATGGCGCGGAGCTTTACCTCCAGGGCTTCGAGTGCAAGAACGTTCTCCAGCGTAATGTTCATAGGATTTGAATCCGGAGATCCGAGTATAAGCGAATTTGATTCCTGACAATTCTGTCTCGACTTCTCGAATATCCGACAGAAATGAGCGTTGCCAGGGCATTTCACGCCATGCGATAAAGGCTCACGTTGTTGAAGCAAGGTGGCGACAGCAACTCACCAGAAATTCTTTGGGTTCCCCCCGGGATTTGACGAATTTCACAGAACGGAATGCAAGAATGGATTCGAACAGCTGCAGACCGATTCTGGAAGTCCGTCCCGCAATGCGGCCCCCCGGTAGCATTGCGGGACTTTTTTGTGAGCGAGATTTCAATGTCTGAAGTTCAGACCGTCGTGGACTCCATGCTTTTGGGAATGCGCACGGCGACGGCATTTGCGCGCACGGTAACAACTCCGCCCGCAATTATCGTTAAATCGACGATGGCCTTTCTTGCACTTCGTTCCGTCACGCGGCCATGGATTTCGAGCTCTGTGCCGAGGGGAGTGGGCTTCAGATATTCCACATGAAGAACGGCAGTGACGAAACGCGGGGCAAGGTTGTCGACAATTTCTGAGGACGCTGCGGTCGCCATGGCGTGGCAATCGACGAGGGAAGCGAGGAGTCCGCCATAGACGAAGCCGGGAACGGACATATGGTGGGGGGATGGCGTGAAGCGAGCGACGACGGACTCACCTTCGACATAGCTCTTGAGTTGATGGCCGGAAGCGTTCCTGTTTCCACACCCGAAGCAGTGTGAGAAATCGTCTGGATAGAGATCTTGAATTGCTTTCATATGTTTACTGAATGTATCACTCCCCCCGGCGGCCCTTTCTTGATCTCTCATCGTCTTTGATACGATTCCCGCCCGAGGGGGAACGAGGGGACAGACCCCTCGTTCCCCAATTTTGAAGAAAAAGGGGATTGCGGAGCCTATCCCCGTATAATTCGCAGAATGTCTTCCCGCGTTCGAGTATGGCTTTCCACCGCGGTCGTTGTCTGTTGGTTACTTACCCCACTGGACGGCGCCCAGACGGTACGTCACCCGTTCGTCGGAGTGACGACGATCACGCGAACCGAAAACATGCCTCGAAGTGTGCGGATGCATGTCGTTCAAATTGATCTGACCGCTCCCGGTATTCATTTCAAGCTGACCGAGCCCGGCGGGACCAGGGAAACTGTTCGCAACACGACGGTGGGTTTTCTGAGCGAGGAGCATGCGCAGATTGCGGTGAACGCTCACTTTTTCCTTCCATTTCCCTCGACAGATTCCGATGCCATGCTGATCGGCCTTGCGGCATCGAATGGCAATGTTTATTCCGCATTCGAATCTCCTCTCCAGTCCTATGCCATTATTGCGGACGCGCCCGCTCTCAATATCGACCAGTCGAATCGTGTGAGCGTGGTTCATCGGAATCCGGATTTCAGCGATGGAAAGCATGTGCTGGAAAGCGTCATGCTTTGGAACGTGGTGTCGGGCTCTGCACAGATTGTGACCGACGGTGTAAAGACGATACCGGTTTATAAAGACGAAACTCACCCCAATGGCCTTTTGACTCCGGGCGGTGATGCGGAATATGACAACGTGAAATCCTGGTACAACATTCTCAACGCCCGCACGGCCATCGGTTTCACGCGCGACAACAAGACGCTGGTAATCTTCACAGTGGATCGTGCTACGGGAAGTCTCGGAATGACGGTTGGAGAAGTTGCCGACACTCTGATCCGCGACTACTCGGTCGTCAACGCGTTGAATCTTGATGGTGGCGGTTCGACCACCCTGGCCATGGAGAATCCGTCGACGCATGCCGCCGAACTCGTCAATGTTTCCGATGACATCCTCCAGAGTCGCTACGTCGGCAGCAACTTCGCCGTATTCGCAAAGCCGATTCAGAAATAATCCCGAAGCGTCCTTCAATGTTTTAATCTGAACATCTATGGAATTTTTCAATTCATGACTCCCAAACTATTTTCCGAGCTGGGCCTCTCTGCTGAAGTACTGAAAGCAATCGACAAACTGGGTTTTGAACAGGCCGCGCCAATACAAGCCAGCGCCATTCCAATTCTGATGTCCGGAGGCGATGTTGTCGGCCAGTCCCAGACCGGATCGGGCAAAACGGCGGCTTTCGCCATTCCTGCTATCGAAAAGGTCGACACGCGTCAGCGCGGGGTGCAGGTGCTGATCCTGTGTCCGACGCGCGAGCTCGCAATTCAGGTTTCCGAAGAAGTGCACAAGCTGGCGCTCTTCAAGAGCGGCCTGCATGCATTGCCGATTTACGGCGGACAGTCCTTCGATCGTCAACTGGCGGGTCTCAAGCAGGGCGCGAATATTGTGATCGGAACGCCCGGCCGAGTCATGGACCACATGCGTCGCGGCACGCTGAAGCTTTCCGGTTTGAAGATCGTCATCCTGGATGAAGTCGATGTGATGCTCAACATGGGCTTTCGTGACGATATCGAAGTGATCCTGCAGGCGGCGCCATCGGACCGCCAGACCGTATTCTTTTCCGCGACCATTCCTCGGCCGATTCAGCAGCTGATTGAAAAGTATTCGCGCAATCCACAACAGGTGCGCATCGAACAGAAGGCGCTCACCGTGCCGACCGTCGAGCAGATCTACTACGAAGTGGATCGCAATTATAAGATTGAGCTGCTCACGCGTCTCATCGATATCCACGATCTGAAGCTGGGCATCATCTTTTGCAATACCAAACGCATGGTCGACGAACTTGTCGATCACCTGAATGCTCAAGGATATTCCGCGGACCGTCTGCACGGCGACATGACGCAGCTGATGCGAGATCGCGTCATGAACAAATTCCGGAAATCCGGCCTGGAGTTCCTCGTGGCCACCGACGTTGCCGCGCGTGGAATCGATGTCGACGACGTCCAGGTTGTTTTCAACTACGACTTGCCGTACGACGTGGAAGATTATCTCCATCGAATCGGCCGCACGGGCCGTGCCGGCCGCAGTGGCCGGGCAATTTCATTTGTTGCCGGAAGAGAAATGTTTCAGATCCACAATATCGAGCGCTTTACGAAGGTACGAATCCAGCGCGGCAAACCGCCAACGGTCGGTCAGGTCGAAGAAGCGCGTGCCGTAGTATTTCTCGACAAGCTTCGAACCACATTGAAGAGCGGAGATTACAAGAAACAGGATCACATCATTGAACGTCTGCTTGAGGAAGGATTCAGCTCCACGGATATCGCATCCGCGCTCATGCACCATCTTCAGGGTGGTGAGGGTGCTTCTACCAATAAGAAAGTCGTGCGCGAGGCCGAGCCGGAGAGAGAAGCCCGGCCGAAGCCTGCGATGCTGAGAGATCGCGAGGAATCGCGCGAGCCTCCACGATTCGTTTCAAAACCCGATTCAAGACGCGATTCGAGACACGATTCGAGAGAAGACGGGCCGCCTCCCACGCCGTGGAACAAGGATCGGCCAGCCCGGCCGCGCCCGGCGATGCTGCCTTCGCCGCCGGTGAAGCCGCGCGAAGTCGTGCGAGTGGCAGAACCGCAGCCAAAGCCGGTCGCCGCAACCATTCCGCCAACGGTACGAGAACCGGAGGCTCACGTCGTTTCGCCCAGGCCGTCGGGCAAATTGAAAAAGAGCCGCCGCACTCCAGTCGAGCAAACCAGGTTATGGATGAATGTCGGCGAAGAGCAGGGGATTGTTCCGATTGATATCGTGAATGCCGTTGCCGGAGAGACCGGGCTTCCCGGAAAAGTGGTCGGAACCATCGACGTTCGCGAGCGCCATCTGTTCGCGGACGTTTCTTCCGAACATGCCAGTTCCATCATCGAAAAGCTCAACCGCAGCGAACTCAAAGGCCACAAACTCAAAGTCAAGCTGGCCTGAAGAAGCCGGGCGTGGCGGTTGCACGCTTCTATAAATCCGGGGAAAGGGAAATCAGGGAAGGGAAAGGCTGTAAAGCGTCGGGCCAGCCATCACCCCGATGAATTGCTTGCCATCCACCGCGTAACTCATGGGCGCCGACGCCATCGCATTCGAGAGTTTGATACTGCGGAGCAGAGTTCCAGTTTTCGAATCGAGAACCAGCAGGTTTCCATCGGCGCTGGACGCAAACACGATTCCGCCGCCGGTGGCGATCAATCCATTGTTTAGTGATCCTCGCGTGATTTTTGTATCCCATTCCACTTTTCCCGAATCGGGATTCAGCGCTCGAATTCCGGCCGTATTTGTTTCGCCGGCAATACGTGCCTGACGGCCGCCCTGATATTGGGTGCCGGCCTTGTATTCCTGAGGCGTCACGAAATACTGTTGCCCGGACTCCTGATATTCGAGAATGAGCCAACCGGTTGCGGGATCATAGGACGGCGACTGAAAATTAGTGCCGCCGCCGAGGGAAGGGTAAACGGGAATGCTTCCCTCCGGGCTTGCATTGGATCCGGCCACGAATATCGGGCGTCCATTAGCATCGAAGCCGGCATTCCACGTCTGCTTCACGAAAGCCGTCGCCGAAAGAAACTTCCCATTGGTTCGATCCAGCACGTAGAAGAATCCATTTCGATCGGCGTGCAGCAGGAGCCTGCGTTGCTGTCCCTTGAATACTCGATCGACGAGGATCATGTCTTCGGTGGAATCCCAATCGTGCGTGTCGCCCGGAGTGAACTGGTAATGCCATTTCCGCCGGCCGTTGTCCGGATCGAGCGCAACGACCGAGCACGAGAACAGATTATCCCCGAGCCGGACGCTTCCATCGATGTCGGGACCCGGATTGCCGATCGGCCAGTAAAGTACGTCGCGATCCGCGTCGTACGTTCCCGTCAACCAGGTGCTGCCCCCGCCACGCATCCAGCTGTCGCCTTTCCAGGTATCGTTTCCAAATTCTCCCGGACCCGGAATGGCATTGAAGCGCCACAGGAGTTTGCCCGACTTGAGGTCGTAGGCGTCAATGAATCCACGTATTCCAAATTCTCCACCGGCAACACCGACGATGAGCTTGTCTTTTACAACCAGCGGGGATTGCGTGATGCTGTATCCCATCATGGTGTCCGCAACCTGAGTCTCCCAAACAAGACGCCCCGTCGTTCGATCCAGCGCAATCAGTGCGGCATCGAGAGTGCCTGCAAAAACACTATTGCCCATCACGGCGACGCCCCGATTGAAGGGATTCGATCCGTTTGGATTTCGAGTCTTTTGCGCACGCTCATACTTCCAGATCTGGACTCCGGTTTTCGCATCGAGAGCATAGATCGTGCCGGGAACGCCGCTGGTATACATCACGCCGTCGACGACCAGTGGCGTGGACTGTAACGAGGCGACACCGGTCATCGGCATCATCCAGCTGATTTGCAGGCGATCGACGTTTGTCTTATCGATCTGGTTCAGTGACGAGTAATGCGTCCCCTGATAATTTCCCCAGTACATGAGCCAGTTCTGGGGTTCCTCCGACGCGTTACGCATGCGCTTGAAGGTCAGCGGTGAACCTGCGGGATGCTGGGCGAGGAGAACGAAACTGAAAAGAAATATGGATGCCGCGACGATAATCGATTTCACGATATCTATTGCTCGGTATGATCGCCCTGAAGATGCGTCTGCATCATGTTGGACGCAGCCTGCACGACGGCAATCTGCCAGTCGTTTCCAATGCGGCGAAACACCATGGTGCTCAATCCGTGACGCAGCACGCCATCGGTATCGAGCTCATAGTAGAACGTTGCCCATGCGGTATCGCCGGAAATTCCAGATCGCATGTTGCTTGGCGTAAGTTTGCGTTTTGTGGCTTCGGTGAGTTCTGCGGTAAGCGGTATGTTGACGATCTGATTTCTGGAAGCAAATATGTGTCCATCGTCATCCAACCATACCGCATCCTCCGTGAGCGCTTTCCGGAAATAGTCGAGATCTCTCCGATTGAATGCATCCAACGCCGCTTTCACCATTTCCGCCGCCGGCCCGGGATCCGTGGAGATTTGCAACATCGATGGTGGACCGCCGCCCCTGCCTCCGCGTCCCCCCCTTCCGCCCGGAGGTGGATTCTGTGCACCTCGCGCCGCCGGCCCGTTGGCTGGTAAGGAATTGTCTGGAGGAGTCTGCGCGAATGCAGATTCCAGTGCGACGAGCAAAACAGCGACCAGGACAAAGACATCGGTGAAACGCTTCATGAGAGCCTCCAGAGCAATGCGAATCGAACGTCAGCATACAACAAAACGAATGAAATATTCGTTGAGCGAATCCGGAATCGCATGGCATTTGCTCAACTTTCAATTTTGCCTCGTCGAATATTTCGTTATCCTCAACCGCTGTCTGTTTCAGTCATTTGGAGTCTGATTAGCGACACGTGAAAAGCTTTATGAAGATTGGTTTATTGTTGGTCGTCGTCCTGGCCTGCAGTTCGATGCTTTACGCCCAGGACGATGGCACCGTTGCACCCGATCGTCCCAGCTTTTCAACCGGTGCGCATATTGTGCCCCCGGGCCGAGTGCAGGTTGAGGCGGGCGCCGGCCATAGTCGGTTCGGTGAATCGTCCGCATACGATGTCGGGGAGTTGCTTGTGCGCGTGGGGCTATTCAGTCGTTTCGAAGTTCGGGTTGGCCTTCCAAGTTACGCGGAGACGAAGACCGAGGCCGGCCGGACATCCGGGGCGACGGATTCTTTCATCGGCGGTAAAATCCTTCTGAAATCCGGAGACAAGGGCGCAGTGTCTGTGTTGGGAAGCGCCATTCTTCCAACCGGATCTCGTCGAATGGACGAGCATGCGTTTCAGCCCGGAGGAATCCTGATTTCGGATGTTAATATTTCCAAAAAGATCGTTGTGACGACCAACGTCGGCTACGTTTACACGTCATGGCAGGAACAGCGTCACGATCTTACTTTTGCTGTCTCCACGCTGAACTTCGCCCTGACGAAGACCGTCAACATCTATTCCGAGTTCTATGCACAGAACCTTCGCCATACCTGGATTCATCGGTATGCGGCGGCGGGAGGCTCCTGGACCATCAGGAAGCGCACGGCCATCGATTTCAGCGGCGGATTCGGCCTGTACAACCATGCGCATGGTCCCGATGACTATTACCGTTTTGGAATCTCACGGCTGTTCTGAGCGGATTGGTATCAGAAGGAGGAAGTCTTTTTTGGTCGCGGGTACCTCCAGCCGCGGCTGGTGCGGCTGGAAGGTTCTGGTGCAGGTCCCGCTCGAATCCGACAAAGGTTTGCTGTCGTCGACGACACTCCTGTAAGGAGGGTGTCTACTTCGCTGGAGTCTTTGCCTTCTTCGGTTTCTTCTTTTCTCGTCGTTGCTTGTCTTTACTCATAGCGGCCAGTATGCCACGGCTGCACAGGAATGATGCTACGGCAAAGTTTTGAATCTACACTGCCTGTTATTCGTCATCCGGTTCAGCAACAGCCACAGCCCCGCCAGACCGTTTCGGGTTGGGTGAGCGCCGGGAAGGACTCCAGGCAAACGGATCCTGAGGTGACGCAGACGGCGGCAACGACTCAGGGCGACTTCTCCAAAGCCGACGCCAGCCGGCCAGGAGTCTCATCAGGAAGTGCGGACGCTTATTCCGGACAATCGGAGTGTTCTTGTACTGCCCTTCGATGTTTTGCAGGGAAGCAGTTTGAATTCGCCTCATAAATCACCTGTTTAATCGTAAGGTTTTTCAACGACGCGTTGAGAGATCCACCAGATATTTCCAAACGGATCGGTTATGCCTCCCTGCCTGTCTCCGTACGGCATTTCTATTGGAGAGAATATCCCGGAGGCGCCACAGGAAACAGCTCTCGAGTAGGATTCCTCCACATTTTCAACATAGAGATAGAACGCGCTTTGTGTCGGCTGGATTCGTTCGCCCGCTTCGCTGACCATGAAAGTGGTCGTTCCGATTCTAATCCGAGCGTTGGCCAGCAGCTTGTCGTGGACAGTGCGACCGATTTCCTTCGCATCGAAAGCAAGTTTCACAAACTCGATAAACTTCTCCGCATTCCTCGCAAACACATACGGAAACATCGTTCCGAATCCTTCGGGTATATACACTCTTGCCCCCTTCAAGCGGACCTCTGGCCCGGCACTTCTCTGGATTGGAAATCTATTCGATGGTGAACCTGCTCGTTTGTCAACAGGAAGCGAGCCCGGAAAATCCGCGCCATCTCTCAATTTCCGGTGGATCTGTACGTGTCGCGTTTTTCCCAGCCGGCTTTCCAGAAATCCATGAAGCCTTCCATCGGAGGATGCGCGGCAATCACAGCTTCATTCAATTCCACACCAAGGCCGGGCGCTTCTGGCAGGCTGAAACATCCGTTGTTCACTTCGGGCCTTCCGATGACGCTATCACGAACCCAGGGCTCGACAAAGTCGTCAAACGTCTCCTGAATTTTGAAGTTCGGGGTGCAGACTGCGACGTGAAGCGACGCCATTGTTCCCACGGGCGAACATGCATTATGCGGCGCGACAGGCATGTAGTGCGCTTCCGCCATTGACGCGATTTTTCGGGTCTCGGACAGGCCACCCGCGTGACAGACATCCGGTTGAATGATGTCGACAGCACGATCTCGAAACAGGTCCAGATATTGATAGCGCGTGAACAACCGTTCTCCAGCTGCAACGGGTATTCCCAGGTGAGCCACTGCGCGCCGGACTTCCGTGAGGGCATTCAGGTTTTCCGGCGGCACGGGTTCTTCAAACCATCCCGGACGAAATGGCGCAAGGCGATGACACATATCGATGGCCGTGTGAACAGCGAAGCGGCCATGCATTTCAATGAAGAGTTCAGAACTCGGCCCAATGGCATCGCGTACCGCTGCGATGATGGAAACCGACCGAACCTTTTCTTCTTCGCTCATTTCGTAGGAACCCGAGCCGAATGGATCGATCTTCAATGCGGTGTAGCCTTTCCGAATGACTTCTGCGGCTCGAGCCGCTATTGTTTCCGGAGTACGATCCACCTGATACCAGCCGTTCGCGTAGGCGTGCACGTTGTCGCGGCACTTGCCGCCGAGAAGCCGCCAAACTGGAACGCCCAGCGATTTTCCGAGAATGTCCCAGCAGGCCATCTCGATTCCGCCAAGAGCGGAACACACAAAGAAATCGCGGCGCCAGTACTCGTTGCGATACACGCGTTCCCACAACGCTTCAATGTCCCGCGGGTCGGAACCGATGAGATAGCGTTTTTCCACGGAGGCCAGATAGCCCAACATGCCCTCATCGCCCCACTGTACCGTTGCTTCACCAATACCGTGGAGGCCGGGGATGTCGGTGTCGACGCGAAGCAGGATTAAATTGCGCCAGCCCGATCCGAGAACAAATGTTGTGAGGCCCGTGATCTTCATGTGTTGGGTGCAGGCGCGGTGTATGACCGCGCACAATCATCAATCCGCTCTATCTATCGAAATCGTTTTTACCTGCGTATAGAAATCCCGGGCAGCCTGACCCTGTTCCCGCGAAAACGATGAAGAGTTCTTCATGCCTCCGAAAGGAGCCTGCGGTTCAACTCCGGCAGTTTCCCCGTTGATGCGTACGAGTCCCGCTTCCACCTCGCGCGCGAATCGCATCGCCTTATCGAGACTGCGTGTGAACACGGATGCGGACAACCCGAATGACACGTTATTTGCCACGCGAATTGCCGCATCGAAATCCGGAACGCGCAGAATCGCAAGAACCGGACCGAATACTTCCTCCTGTGCGATGGTCATGTCCGGACGCACATTATCCAAAAGCGTCGGAGCCATGAAGTGGCCGTGAGCCAGATCAGTCCGACCGCTAATCGCGCCACCGGCCAGCAGTTGTGCGCCGCTGCCAACGGCCTCCTCGACATAGCGTATCGCCTTGCTGCATGCGGCTGCTGAGATCAACGGGCCGAGATAGAAACCGGAATCGGTACCGGGCCCCGTGGTGAGTTGCTGGACGCGCGCGGTCAGCCTGCGAATGAATTCGTCCGCGATGCTTTCGATGACGATGACGCGGGAAGTTGCCGTGCACTTCTCTCCCGCGGATTTCATGGCGCCCTGTACAGTTAATTCGACCGCGCGATCCAGGTTCGCATCTTCCAGGATGACAACCGGATTCTTGCCACCCATTTCGAGCTGGTATCGCAATCCTCGATCGACACACACTCGCGCGATGGCCTTTCCAGTTGCCACCGATCCTGTAAATGAAATGCCGTGGATACCGTTGGCCAGACTGAGCGCCTCACCGGTTTCGCGTCCGCCCTGCACGAGATTGAAGACTCCGGCGGGCATGCCTGTCTCATGAAAGACTTCGGTAATCATCTGGGCCGAGAGCGGCGAATGTTCGGACGGCTTGAATACAACGGTGTTTCCATAAATGAGTGCGGGCGCCGCCTTCCACAATGGAATGGCGACGGGAAAGTTCCACGGTGTAACCAGGCCGACGACTCCCAGAGGCACGCGATCGGTAAATAGCAGGGTACTGGCATTGATGGACGGAAGTACTTCACCGACGCTGTGCAATCCTTCGCCTGCAAAATATCGCAGGATCATGGCACCGCGTCCCGTTTCGCCATTGGCTTCGGCCAGTGACTTGCCTTCTTCCCGTGTAAGCGCGGCAGCAATATCGGATTGTCGAGCCGAAATGGCGGCGGAAGCCCTGTACAGGAACTGCGCACGCGCGTCATAGGAGAGCGCTCGCCAGGCAGGAAGTGCGCGCTGGGCTGCCGTGGCTGCGTCCTGAACTTCGACGGCCTTCGATGCCGGGAACTCCCCGATGATATCCCGAACGTCGGCCGGATTATGTTTTGTAAATGTCGCGCCGGCGCGGGGCGCGATCCACTGTCCGTCAATATAGTTTCCGAGAATCATAGGCTGGCAGTTTCACATAATGCTGGCCATGGCACAATCGCTACCCATGCATTATGCTGGCGGCGCATTTCGCCAATTCGTATCTCGCGAGGAGGAAATCGTTGTCTGCAACTGAAAACGTCGGATTGAGTCCCGTCGCTCTTCGTGCCCGAGCGCGAATCATGCGGCGAATCGTGCCCTACATGTTCCTGCTCTTTGTGATCGCATACCTGGATCGCGTCAACCTGGGTTATGCACAGCTTCAAATGAAAGGCGACCTCTCCTTCACCGACGATGTTCTCGGTTTCGGGGCCGGCATTTTCTTTCTCGGCTATTTCTTTCTGGAAATTCCCGGAAGCATTCTCGTGGAAAAGTGGAGCGCGCGCGGCTGGATCGCACGCATCATGATCACCTGGGGTATCGTGGCGATCGGGATGGGATTTGTTCACACAAAGAATCAATTCTACGTTCTACGTTTCCTCCTGGGCGCCGCCGAAGCAGGTTTCTTTCCTGGAATCATTGTGTACTTCAGTCACTGGTTTCGAAACGAAGACCGCGCAAAGGTGGTTGCGATATTCATGGCGGCCATTCCAATTTCCAACATCATCGGATCTCCTGTTTCAGGACTGTTGCTTCAACTCGACTGGCTGAATCTGGCGGGCTGGCGGTGGCTGTTCATTATCGAGGGCGCACCGGCCATTATTTTGGGAATTGTGACGATCTTCTATCTCACCGATCGGCCGCAGCAGGCCAAATGGCTTCCTGCGGACGAACGCGAATGGATTTCATCGCAGCTGGACGCGGAAAAGGCTCTCAAGCAGAAGACGAAATCCTTCGGAGTGCTGCAGGCCATGGGGAATCGCGAAGTGATTCTTCTTGCTGCCGGATATTTCTTCATGGTGACTTCACTGTACGGATTCGGATTCTGGCTGCCGACCATCGTGAAAAGACTTTCGGGAGCTTCCAATCTCACCGTCAGTTTGATTTCCGCTCTGCCGTATTGCGTGGGTCTCGCATCGATCCTGTTCGTCGGATGGTCGTCGGACCGAACGAAGGAAAGGCGCTGGCACACCGCGTTGTGCATGATCGTTGCCGGCATCGGTCTTTTGTTGAGCGTTGCTGCCAGGAATCAGGCTGCCATGGCAATATCCATGTTTTGTCTCGCAGCCGCCGGCATCTACGGATATTTCCCGAGCTTTTGGGCACTGCCGACAAGCTTTCTCACCGGAACCGCAGCTGCGGCTTCAATTGGTCTGATCAATTCGATCGGAAACCTGGGCGGTTTCGTTGGTCCCTATCTGGTGGGATACCTGAGCAACAAGACCGGATCGTTCATCAGTGGAGTGCTGTACCTGGCTCTATCGGCGCTGATCGCTTCGGCGATGATCTTATCGCTACGGGCTGCCAAAAAAACCTGACGACTGGTTCAGACGCGCCACCTGGGCGTTCCAAAGAGCCAGCTCAAAGCTGTGGTCACTCAATTTCAGTTCCGGATGAAGAAGATATCGTTGTAGCCCTGAATCTTTTCCGCCTTGTACGCATTCACCGTGGCTTGAATTGGCGCGATCTGGGAGTTGTTCATTGTTCCATTTCCCGCGCCCCTGCCGGATTGGGTGGGTACACCAGATCGAATGAAAACGCTCGATGCGTCCAGTGGGAGTGTTCCAACGTTTTCATAAAACTTCCTCGCACCTCCATTGACGACCAGTCCACCGCGACCGGAGCCCTGATTGAACAAATACTGTTCCACATTCGATGTGTAGTACGCCGTTACTGTGGCACCGTGATCCTTTAAATACTGCCCCACGGCGCGCAACGCCTTGGGCCCGCCGAAGTCGCCAACAATCGGGATCAGAAGATTCTTCACTTCCAGCTCGCGCAAGACACGATAGTTCTCTTCGGAAGCGAGAAACCCCCGTTCGACGCCTGAAGGATCCGTCGCGGTCATGACGGTCATGAAGTTTGCGCCGTTTCCTCCGGCGCGTCCGGTGGGAGGATAAGAGGAGCCGTAGTTGAGTTGAGGGCCGTAGAATTTGAATACTTCCGATACATGTTCCAGCAACCCCTGGTCGTTGGCCGATATACCGAACTTGTGTTTGTTCAGAAGCAGGCTCTTCATGGCATCCAGATTCTTTGCGTATGTCTCGTCATCTGGTGTCACGCGATCAAACGCGGTGAGCAGTTCATCGATCGTCGACTGGTCTGTCAGTCCAACCGGCCGTTTGCGGGCAAATATGAACGAGAGGAAATCCGCACGATTGTCCGCAAGTTCAAACGCCGCCTTATAAAACAAGTGCTGCAGCAGGTTCTGTCTCCGAATATCGACGATAAAGACAATCTTTGGATGTAAGGCCGCGATGTACGTGAAGTTCTGTTCGGGACCGACTCCCAGATAGACGCCTTCCTGTTTTGCGGCATTCAGCAGGTCGGGAAGAATCTTCTGGAAACCATTCTCGTTGGAAGTGAAGTTTTCAGATGGGAATTCCCCTGTCGGTTCCGATGAACTGTCGATGAGTTTCCAATACACATCGTCGGCCATCTGAGCGGGCAGCGTATCGGCGCCACGCAGACCGGATGAGACCAGCAGAAGAGCGACAAGCCCCGCTCCGCATATACTCCCCAGCAATCGTCGACCATTAGTATTCAGTTTCATCATCTCCTCGATTTTATTCCGCACCGAATTCGGCGGCCAAAGCGTATCGCGATAGCTTGAATCTGTCCATGCCATGCGCTGTAGTGTCTCGGTTTGAAAGTGCGGTTCTTCTCCGGAGTCCGGAAGCGACAAACGGAGACAATAACGCGTGCTCAATCGCTTTCCGGAAAAGTGCGGGTTGCTGCTCTATAATTTCGTAACACTAATAGCTATGACGATGAATTCCACCGACGAATCTCTGATGATCGCGGTACGTGAGGGTGCCTTCGCAGAGCTGGAAACCCTCTTTGACCGCCATCACCTTGCGCTATATCAATTCTTCTACCGGATGACCGGCGATCGGCCAGCCAGCGAGAGTCTCGTTCAGGATGTATTCTGTCGAATACTGAAATTTCGCGATACGTTCCGTGATGAGAGCGGGTTCAAATCGTGGTTGTTTCGAATAGCGCGAAATGCGCATCACGACGCGTTCAGGAACAAGCCGATCCGGAATGTTTCCCTAGAAGGCGCCGCCATTGCGCGCAAAGACAAGTCCGCGGCATTGCGAGACGCTCTCCTGAAACTGCCGGAATCTCGAAGAGAACTCATCGTTTTTTCTCAGTATCATCAAATGACACCGGACGAGATCGCCGAATTGCTCGACATCGATTTGCCTGCCGCCCGTGTTGGTGTTTATCGTGCCATGGCGGAATTGCGGGATTTGTATCGGACGCTTTCAGGATGAACGGCGTAATTCGATGTGACGAAGTTCAGGAATACCTGGCGGAACGCCTGGCCGGCAGATTATCGGATCGACTGTCCAGGACCGTGTATTCCCATGTTCGAACACATATGATGTCGTGTCGCGAGTGTTGCGATCAACTGGAACACTTCGAGGAAATGCAGCAGGTGCTCCATACCATTCCGATCGAGCCATGTGATTCAACGGCCATGCGAGCTCGATTCCATTCGATGATGGGAGAGATCCAGGCAGAAAGTCCACGCCACCCGCGCACGCACGTCGCAGCACGGATTCGACGACTCCGGGTCGCCCTTGTTTCGTTAGTGGCGATCATTGCAGTTATCGCGCTTTTTGTTGGGACGCGCCAGGCCTTGAAATGGATCTCTATCGCACGAGTGGTTCCCGCGCTATCCACGCCCGTTCCCACACCTTCCCCCGGACCTGTCGCAGCGGAGGGCTCGGAGATCGTATCTACCGACATATCGATTCCACCCGTCGCCCCTCTTGAAACGGCGGAAATCGCCGGCCGCGTTCTCTTAGAAGACGGAACCGATGTTTCAGACCCGGAGTCGCTGGGTGAAGTCGCAATCACCGCTGCTGGCAAATCGAGCGGCAGCGCGGCGTCAACCATGAGGCTTGATCGAGACGGCAGGTTTCATCGGACGATGGCATCCGGCGAGTATCGATTCCGTATCACAGAGTTCTCCCAGAACTATCTCGTGCGATCTATCACCTCCGGTGGCACCGATCTATTGAAAGAAGATCTCAATGTGAGCCGAGACTCGCCCGCTTTCGTCGAGATCCGGGTGGCGCCACGGAACGACTCCGGCACCGGGAGGGTGGTTGGACAAGTCCTCGATAGTGTAACGAACGCTCCGTCGCAGGTGGATCGCGTGGTGCTCTGCTGTTTCGCGTCCGGACCGGCCGAGCGCATATTCGCTGCGTTGCAGTCCGATGGTTCGTTCGAATTCGACGAAGTTCCTCCCGGCTCATATACGGCCGAGTTTGGTGGCAGAAGGAAGCTTACAATCATAAATCCTAATTTCAATGTCGGTTTGACCGGAGTATCCGGCCTGAAACTGATTTCAGTTCCACACGTCGTCGCTGTGGATGTGACGCTACAACTGGACACCGGCAATCGACTTCCGTACTGGCCGGAGACGTCGATCGTTTTCACCGGGACGACCGGAACGTTTCGAGTGGCCGCATCGTGTGTCGTCGGAAATCTTTTTCGCGCTCAGGTTCCCGCCGGCGAGTCCTACGGTTTGACAGTCTCCAACGTCGCCGCGGGTTTTGCCGTCCAATCGATGGTCGATACCAGCGGCACGGACCTCATCAGAGGCGGCATTTTCAGGCCAGCTGTCGGTCCCTCCGCTCCTTCGCGTATTGTCGTCACCCTTACCAGAAATTAATTCGGGGACAGTCCCCTCATTCCCCGATTTCCCTGCTATAAGTAGTTCCATTGGAGGCGTCGATGAAGAGGTTCAACGGTCGGGAGTCGATTCGAAATTGCTCGATGGTGTTTGTTCTGCTTGCCGTGGCGTGCACACAACCATGGAAGCTCCTGGCGCAGGATACCAATGCGGGTAATGCTCCCCAGCCTGCGACCGGAATCCAATTCGCCGCCATCAGTCCGGATGAGATGAAGGAGTGGCTGACATATCTGTCCTCGGATCAACTCCAGGGCCGGCAGATTTTTACGGAAGGCTTCGGTCTGGCTGCGCAGTACGTTGCGGATCATCTGAAAGAATGGGGCGTGAAACCGCTCGCCACGGACGGAACATACTTTCAGCCGGTGAAATTGAAGGCGTATCGAGTGACTCGAAATTCCTCCGTTACGGTTGAAGTGAATGGTCAGGCCAGGACGTTTAAGCACGGTGACCACGTTACATTTCCGGTCAATGGGGGAGGTAATCAGACCCTCACGTTCAACAGCGTCGAGTTCGTGGGATATGGACAGGCGAGTGATTTGCAGGGACGTGAGCTGAAAGACAAACTGGTTGTCACGATTCCGAATCTTTCGCCGCCTCCGGCTGCGGCGCAGAGAGGTCGCGGGACACCGCCCGCAACGCCACCAACGGCAACCCCTCCAGATGCGACGACTCCGACTGCTTCCGGTCCGGCTGCGACTTTAACACCGGCCGCTTCCGTTCCCGCAGGCAACGCGCCCAGAGGTGGGGCCGCGCGCGGCGGTCCCGCCGGCGCCATCGCGCTGGGTGCAAAGGCGACAATTGGGTTCGCTGCACCACCCGCGGCGCCAGGCGCCGCAGAACAGGCCCTGACGCAGGCCCAGGCAGCGCTGACGCAGGCGAATGCCGCCCTGGTTCAGGCGCAGCAGGCCCTGCGCGGAGGTACCGCGGGAGGTCTTCGTGGCGCGGTTCCCGCTGGGGCAGGCCGCGGGGCACAGCCTGCCTCTCCTGCAGATATCACGACCGTTCAGCGCGTGGATGGCATCGTGACGCCGCAGTTCTCCGGCGATGAAACATTTTTCGAAGCGCTTTTCGAAGGTAACCCGGTGAAATTCGCCGAAATTCTGGCGGCCGCACGTCGAGGCGATCTCGTTGCTCCACTGACATTGCCGGCGAAAGTCACCATCAATATCGACAATACGTTTGTCGTGATCAATGAACAGATCAGTCATAACGTCGTGGGAATAATCGAAGGTACGGATCCTGTGTTGAAAGATACTTACGTGATGTTTGGTGCGCACCTCGATCATATCGGCTACAGCCAGACTGGCAATGGCCGTGGTGGTGGAACAGAGGGATGCCGGCGCCGGAGTCCTGTTGCGCAGGCCGCGGTTGTTGCCGCTGGAAAAACAGTGCAGCGTCCAACCGGCGGGGGACAGGGCGGGCAGGCCCAGCAGCCAGGACGTGGCGCCGCTCAGACTGCACCGGCAGTGCCGCCTGTGGCGTTGGATGATCGCGATCTCGTCAGTAACGGTGCCGACGATGACGGGTCCGGATCCACCGCGGAGCTGGCAATTGCCAAGGCATTCGCTACTGGACCGAAGCCGAAACGCTCCATCGTTTTTATATGGCATACGGGGGAAGAAGCAGGCCTTTATGGTTCGCGTTACAACGCGGATTTTCCAGTCGTGCCGCTTGAGAAAGTTCAGGCGCAGCTGAACCTCGACATGGTTGGCCGCGATGATTGCAATGACATTGAAGGGGATTATTCAAACTCGCTGTTTGTGATCGGCGATGATCGGATCAGTACCGATCTTCACAATCTGATTGTGGCCACAAACAATGCATCTGCGACGCCCCTGACACTCGATTACGAGATGAACGATCCGAATGATCCGGAGGGTGTCTACACCCGCAGCGATCACTTCAGTTATGCATCGAAGGGAATTCCCATCGCGTTTTTCACGACGGGATTGCATCCGGACTATCACCGAATTACGGACACGGTCGATAAGATCATTTTCCCGAAGATGGCGCGCATCGCACAGCTGGTTTACGAAGCCGGGTTCTCGCTGGCCAACACGGATCGGGTTCTGGTTCGCGACAACAAAGGGCCACGCACCGGCTTTGCATCGAAGGCGGAAATCCTTCCCCGGTAGGGATCGCTAGTGGACGGGTTTTCCCGCAGCGCCCGCAGGGGCAAGGTCCGGATCGGTGGAGTATCGAACCTCGCCATCCGTCGTGATGAAGTACCCGTAGCGGCCCTGGCCACTCGCGGCCGGTTCAGCCGTCGCTGTGAATTCGTTTCCCGCGGTACTGACCTTGACGGTGAAGTAGTAACCGGAAACGGTACGCTGCATCTCCGAATCCAGAAGATTCCTGTCGATCAAGTCCGTTATCTGCCCAAATCGCCCGTTTGAAATCGACTTGTACGTTTCCTCTGCGGCGTTGATTTTCCAGAGCGTCGAGACAGCTGCGGCTTCGTGGTCGGCCTGTCGACCACGAATCAGGTTCGGTATCGCGATCGCTGCAATGATCAGAATCAGCGGAATGATCGCCAGGCTGATATAACCCATGATAAGTCCGGCGAGCGCCAGTCCTTCGCCCTTCAACCGGCCCTCGCTCTTCCGTATATCCGAACGAGAGATGTGTCCGAGTATGATCGCGGGAATTCCGGCAATTATGGAAAATATTGTCACCGAAGCAATCCCGCAGACCAGGCTTCCAATGGCCTTGCTATCGGTTTGAGGTTCGGAACTCATCCCGGGAGTTTCAGAATTGTTCAATCGCGCATTCCTTTCTGCGTTGATGCAGGCGCAACACGCAATGCTAGTGTGAGTCAGGCGGGATTATATAGAATACCCTCCGGAAATACCGCATGCACGCGTTGCTCTGGATCCTTCTTCTCGCTCAAACACAAGGAGGCGTTATCTCGGGCCGCATTGTGTCCTTTGATGGATCTCCTGCAGCGCAGAAACGTGTCGTTGCACAGGCGGTGCTCGAACGAGCCGACGTGGCTCTGGGCGCGTCCATGCTCGCCGGCCTGACTCAAACCGATAACGATGGGCGATTTCGTCTGGAGAATATTCCTCCCGGCCGTTACTACATCGTTCTGGACCCGCTCGATGTGCCGAGCTACTACCCGGGAGTGACAAAGCCCGAGCGCGCGACGATTGTGACGGTCAGTGATGCTTCGGCGATTGAAGGAATGGATTTCAAAATACCGGACTTCGAAGGAGGAAAAGTCTACGGCCGGCTTTCGCCGCCGCCGCGGCCATTGACCGGCGCGCTGATGGTGAATATCACGAGGAATCCCAATCGTTCAGGGTTGAGCGCTGCGACGGTTTTTCAGGGCACACTCAATCTTCTTTCGAATGCGGGGACCAATCTGAACATCGCCGGGGTCGTCTCATCCCTCACCTCTTCTCCGACAGTTTCCGTGCCTGTCAGCGCCGACGGCACGTTTGAATTTCCAAAAACAAGAACGGGCTCATACATCCTTTTGACGAGTCCCGGCATCGGCCTGGCTACACGCTCCGTGGATATTGGCGATGTGGATGTGCGGGATGTGGAAATTATTGCAGGTACCGCGACGGCGATCGCGCGGGGAGTTATCGTGCGTGGTCATGTCGTGGGGAATCCCGTCCCCGAGCTGCTGGACAATCTTAGTGTTGTATTGACGGAACGATCCATCACCGGTGCTCCCCAGGTTCCGGTTAACCCTGATGGAAGTTTCACTTTTACCAACGTTCAACCGGGTTCTTACGTTGCGATCACGATTCCTAGCCCGAATGTTTCCCAGCAAACTGCCGTGCAAGTCGAGAAAATGGGTATCGATGATCTCCAGGTGGTGCCGCCTGCAACTATTCTGATCCCCGGACGTATTGACATTGAGGGGGGAGGCAATTTGAAACCCTCGTCTATTCCCATGACGATAGAGTCTTATCATTTGCCCCTGACAACCCCTCTGTTCACCGTTCAGCCCGACGCAACGTTCAAGATTCACGCCCTGGAAGGTGAAAACCGGCTTGTACTTCGAAATGTTCCAGCGAACTATTCCGTCGTTTCGATGACTTACGGCGGCACCGATTTGCTGCGGAATCCGCTCGTGCCTGACGCCGCGAACACCGAAGGCATCCGGATCCTGCTTGCACCCGTATCATCCGGAGCACTTCACACGGTTCGCGGGCAGGTGGACGGGCTTCCATCCATTGCGATTGGTCCCAGCAGCAGGGTCGTTATTTACGGGTCCGGGATGGGTCAGCGTGTGGCGGAAGCTCCACTGAAATCGGATGGGACCTTCGAATTTACCGGAATTCCTTCAGATACCTACTACGCCACAGTCGCCGGAGCTCCGTTCGATTCGCAGTGGACTTTCGAGGTCGTTTCCGACGATCGGGATGGCATACGGATGAAAGGCGAAGTCTGGAGCGATGTTTCCGGCCATGTCACAATTGTGGATCGCAATGGAACAATCCTGCCTGGTTTTCCGTTTAGCTACATGGCGGTCGTGTTCAATCCGTCGGTTTCGTGGGGCACGGCTGCAGTGCGACAGGATGGAACCTTCCGTCAGTCATTGCCCGGGGGCGAATATAGCCTGTTAACCAATAAGCTTCCGGACGGTTATACATTAAAGGCCGTTACTGCCGGTCCCGGCGGCACGGACCTCTTGAGAGGAAAGCTGAAAATTGATGGCAGGCCGATTCCTGAAATCCAGGTCACGTTGGAATACCGGCCCAAGACCGCTCCATGACATTTTCTCCGGTCGCCATCGATGCGGCAGTAATTGGCGTCTATTTTGCACTGATCGTCGGCGTAGGACTTTGGATGAGTCGCGGGAAGAAGTCGCTTCTCGCGTTTGCCCTGGGCAATCGCCAGACGCCATGGTGGGCAGTCCTGGCCAGCATTCTCGCGGCGGAAATCAGTGCAGCGACGTTTCTCGGAGCTCCGGAAAGCGGTTACAGCCTGGGCAACTGGACCTATGCCCAATTCGCGATTGGCACGGTGTTGGCCCGGATCATCGTCAGTTTCGTGTTTATTCCGGTTTACTACAAGCACGGTGTGATTTCACTCTATGAGTATCTCGGCACTCGCTTCGGACCCAGGACGCGCCACTGGGCCTCGGCGACTTTTCTGCTTACGCGTGTCCTTGCGATGGGAACCCGCCTCTACGTCAGTGCGATCATCATTGTTCTGGCATGGCAGATCTGGCGAGGAACGGCAATTACTTCTTCAGAAAAATTCTGGATATTCGGTGGAGCGGTGGTTCTGGTGACGCTACTGACGGCCATCTACACCACGGCAGGTGGAATTCGTGCCGTAATCTGGACGGATTTCATCCAGGTTGGAGTTCTCGCCGGCGCGTTGGGCTTCTCGATATGGTTTCTCCTGTCGCAGCTTCCCGCAGGCTGGTCGACGGCGACGACTCAAATGCAGGCACCGTTGTTTTTCAATTTCGCGAAGCCGTCGACACCTGGAGCCTGGCCGTGGTTGCGGAACGTGCTGACTTCCGACTACACCATCTGGGCCGCACTCATTGGCGCCACATTTGTCACAATGGCGTCACACGGAATCGATCAGGACACCGTCCAACGGATGCTGACTGCGAAGAGCAGGGGACAGAGCGCGAAGGCAACGATCCTTTCAGGTATTGTGGATCTTCCGATCGTCTGTTCGTTCATCCTGGTCGGAATTCTCGTGTCGGCGTTTTACAAGTCGACCGGCGCATCGCTTCCGGCGGACATTGCACCAAGAGAAGTATTCCCATACTTTATCCTGACGCGGATGCCTGCGGGAATGCGCGGCCTGGTCATCGCGGGAATTCTGGCCACCGCGATGGGCTCATTAAGTACAGCACTCAATGCGCTCGCAACCAGTTTCGCGAGAGACTTCGTGTTGCCGCGACGGGAGATTCGCGGACCGGTGAGTGAATCCGAACGCATTCGCGTACTTCGCTGGAGCACCGTGGGTTTTGCTGCATTGATCATCGGCGTGGGTCTGGCCACCGCCTTCTATATGGCAAATGATCCGAATGCCGCCATTATCCCCCTGGTGCTTGGAATACTGGGCTACACCTTCGGGTCGCTGCTGGCGATTTTCTTCGTCGCGGTTTTTACAAAAACGCGAGGTAACGACATTGGTAACGTTATCGCGATGATCTGCGGATTTATTTCGGTTGTCTTTCTAAGCAGTGCGGACATTCAGCGTCTTGTCGGATTTCCCGTACTGGTGCTCGCGTTTCCATGGAGGATCACGCTTGGAGCGTGCGTGACGTTTACGATTTCGTTTTGTTTTCCAACTTATGATTCTGGTGCACTGAGGTCCAAATGACTCTTAAGAAGAAGCTTTTATTTTCCGGAATTTTCGTCGTCGCCGCGGCGGCTGGCGCGGGCTATTACTTCAAGTTTGTGAAAGACAAGGGAGTGATCACGGTGGAGTCCGGCAAAGTGACTCGTCAGGATCTGACTCAGTCGGTGTCATCCAACGGCGAAATCAAGCCGAAGAAGTCCGTCAACATCAGCTCGAATGCCATGGGACGCATTGTCAGTATGCCTGTGAGGGAAGGGGATCACGTTAAACAAGGCGCTCTGTTAATCCGTCTGGAGTCCATTCAGACCGAAGCCGACGTGAAGTCCGCTGAAGCCATGCTCGACGCGGCGCAAAGCGAAACCGAGGGAATGGCCGCGCAGCTCCGCGCATCCGAAGCCGCCGTGAATTCCGCGAAGGCCGATATCAAACGCGCGGAAGCCGATCTTGCTCGAGCGAAGCAGAGCTTCGACCGCAATGAAAAATTGTTGAAAGATGGGCTGATCTCGGCCGATGCTTTTGAAAAATTTAAATCCGATTACGACATCGCTCAAATTACATTGAATGCGGCCAATGCGCGGCTGGCGCAGTCCGAAGCCCAGGTGGCGCAGGTGAGGAATCAGGGCGAGCAAACCACCATGCGGATTGCCCAGCAGCGTGCATCCCTGGTCCGCGCAAAAGATTCGCTGTCCAAAACGACGATCACGTCACCCCTGGATGGAATCATCACGTACCTGCCCGTGAACGAAGGTGAAATTGCCATCGTCGGTATCCAGAATCAGCCGGGAACTGTCCTCATGACGATTGCGGATCTTTCGGTGATCACGGCAGAGGTTCGAGTGGACGAAACCGATATCGTGAATGTGCGAATCGGCCAGGAGGCGAAGATCAAGGTCGATGCGCTTGGCGATAAATTTCTCATGGGCCACGTTTCGGAAGTGGGCAATAGTGCATTGAACAAGTCGGGCACGGCGGCTGGCAACAGCAGCAACGGAAACACACAGGAAGCGAAAGACTTTAAAGTGGTCATCATTCTCGACGACCCGCCCAAAGAGTTGCGTCCCGGTCTTTCCTGCACGGCGACAATTATTACGGCAACTGCCAAACAGGTTTTGTCGATTCCGATTCAGGCCCTGACGATCCGCGAGTTTGATAATCCGGACAAATCGATCAAGAAAAAGATCGAGAAAGAAGGAGTCTTTACGATCAAGAACGGCGTTGCAATGTTCCGACCTGTGAAAACGGGTATTACCGGAACAACGGATATTGAGATTGTGGAGGGACTCACAACGGAAGATGAAATCGTGTCCGGTCCCTATCAGGTGCTGCGCACCATTCAGGACAACGCCAAGGTCAAGATCGAGAAACCGGCCAATAACGCGGAGAAGAAGCCGTAATGTCGACGAACAATTCCGGTACTGTTATCATTCGCACCGCCAATCTGTGGAAGACCTACCAGATGGGAACCACGCAGGTTAATGCGCTTCAGGACGTCACCTTTGAGATTCGACGCAACGAATACGTTGCGATTATGGGCCCGTCCGGATCCGGAAAGTCCACGCTGATGAATCTGATCGGCTGCCTGGACACGCCAACCAGCGGAGAGTATTGGCTGAACGAAAAGCTGGTCAGTGAGATGAAAGACGATGAACTGGCACATATCCGAAACAAGGAAATCGGCTTCGTCTTCCAGACTTTCAACCTGCTGGCTCGATCCACCGCGCTGCACAACGTGGAACTTCCCCTGATCTACAGCGGTGTCCCCGCGAAAGAGCGTACAACGCGGGCGGAGGAAGCTCTGCGGATGGTTGAACTGAAGGATCGGATGCATCACAAACCCAATGAACTGTCCGGCGGGCAGCGGCAGCGGGTCGCGATCGCGCGAGCGCTGGTCAATCATCCATCGATCATTCTGGCAGATGAACCGACGGGCAATCTGGATTCGGCGACCGGAGATGAAATCCTGAAGCTGTTCGATAAGCTTCATCGCGAGGGTAACACCATTATTCTGGTGACGCATGAACGCGATGTTGCCGCGTTCACGCATCGGATCATCAGCATCCGCGATGGCCGGATTGCGTCGGACGAACTCAATATTCCACGCGTCTTCGACACATCTGGCGCCGCTCCGGCTACCGAAACCATCGCGTGAAGAATCTCCGCCGGTAGACTTCGCGGAAACATCGAGAGTGGTTCAGTTCAGCGGCACACCGGGCTGTAATCCTTGACGCGACAAACTTGAATCAGTCCTGCTGAATCACAACAACCGGCCGCACAAAAGATACAGCCACAATCAGCATTCCGACGATGGGTTTACCCGACTCCATTGCCGGCATGAATTTCCAGGATCCGACGGCAGCTCGCGCGAGATCGGTCAGTTGAGGAACGTCCTGTACTGTCAGCATGGTCAACGGATTGCCGTTCTTGTCGATCGGAACGTCGATGATAACGACGCCCTCTGTCGTGGCCGTTTGAGGATAGCCAGGGTCCGTGATTGAAAGTGGCAATGGAGGGTGGTTGTTCTTTGAAGGCGTGGGTTGCTTGTAGCCCAAAGATGGACCACCGAATCCGGTGTTTCCCAAGCCGGGGGGCCGAAATACGACCAGGACTCCCACCCGCGATGCCGTTGGTTGTCCATTCAGGCTCGCCGGACTGAACTGCCATTGTTTGATTGCACGCGTCGAGGAATCATTGAAGGGACCCAGCCCCTGTAAAATCTTTATCTCTCCAATTCTTCCCCGTGCATCGACGGGCACGTCCGCCAGGACGCATGTTCCTGCGACTGCGTTCGGGGGATGAAGTGGAGAGATAGCCTTTACAAGCTTCGCCGGAATAAGTCCGGTGCTGGCGGTCACCTGCAGAAGCAGCGCAACAATTAGCGGAAGCATGGCGCATTGTAACAGATGCTTTCTGTCGGGGCGGTCGATGACCGCCCACGATCCCACACGTACAGGATTGTGGGAGGTCCTAGACCACCCCTACAACTGGGCCACTAGTAGAGATGAAAATTAATCACGATCTGAATTTGGACTGCCACGGGTAGTCCATTCAGTTTTCCGGGATTGCATCTCCAGCTTCGTAAAGCTTCCCTGGCTGCGTCGTCCAGTCCATAGCCAAGACTTCGCGATACACCATTGACGTTGATGGTGCCGTCCTTCTGTATGACCGAATCCAGGACCACCGTGCCTTGAATGCGGGCTTTGCGCGCGTCATCGGAATAGGTGGGCTCGGGCCGTACGGGGCAGGTCGGTGCGGCGAGTCCTCCCAGTCCGCCAATCTTGTAAGTGGTTTCAGTTCCACCACCGGGTCCAAAGGCGCCTCCGCCGAAACCACCGCCAATACCAGGCCCGACTCCGGGACCCGTTCCCGGACCGACGCCATGTCCGTTGCCATCACCAATACCGCCGCCGGTTCCAGGCCCGGCGGATGGCGGACCGATCACACCGTTTGGATCGCCAATCGGCAGAAGGCCGGAAGCGTTTGCTGGAAGATTCGCCAGAGCGGGAGCGATGATCGTCGGTTCCATGACGAGCTCCGGCGCCATATTCACAACAATGGGAGTGGGAGGAACAAATTGCTTATCCGATGCTCTTGGAAGAACTCCTTTTGATGCCGGTGTGAGAGCGCGTGTGCCGCCGCCTCCACCGCCACTCGGTTTAGTTGGCGAAGGAGGCATAGGAACTGAAGATGGAAGCGAAAAGGTAATCGGTTCGAGGAGGACGGAACCGTCAACAAAGATTTTCGGTTTGATATAGCTGCCAACGGAAATTGTGAGCAGCATTACGACGACTCCAACATGCACCACGACCGATAGAAACTCGGGAATGTGGTTTTGTTTCTTCTGCCACAACTCCTTCACGGCAACCGGCGCCGCCGTCGTTTCGATGTGATGCGGATGAAACCTCTCGTGGATCACTTCTTTCACTTCCGATATCAGGGAGGCGATTTGATTCGGTCGATTCACGAGCCGTTCCAATGCAGCCGGGTCGGGCGCCGCCGTAATTTCCACGCGCGGCGGTGGATTTTTGCGGTCGGCGCGGAACTGACGGATCTGCCTTGCCAGCGATATGAACCACGCATTTGGATCGGAGAGACTTGTTGCCGTTGGGAAGATGGGGTTTTTTTCGGTTTTGGTCTGTTTGGGTTTCATCTGGACTCCTTGGACCACTCCACCTGCCTTTGGTTAGTGCATGTCGCATTCCGATTTCCGCAAACTGGAACCCTCAAGGAGTAAATGACTGGATGGGCGCGATGCTGAGATTCTACAAGCTTTAACTGCCGCTCTCGCTCGTTCCTCGCCGTCCAAAAATGTGCAGAACTCGATAAGACATCGGATCGGTGGATCGCATGATTTGTCATTTGGACACAGCGGAGAAATTACAGTTCGATATTTCGGACAGTTTGGGATCGACGCAGACACCATTTGGATGCTGACGGGACAACTTCAACAAAAGCCCCACCACGAATCTGCGAAACGCAATGTTTTCAGGGGCATTTTGCGGCATTCGAAATGCATTGCAATAAGACATGAAGCAGGCAATGTGGACCATTCTTTTCCTGATCCTGACCGGCGCCTCCCAACTCCATGCTCAGGGAATGAAGCCCCTGTCATTGGATCGGAACGCTCAACCCAGAGGCGAGATTTTGGTGCAGCCCTTCGACGATCCCAACTATTCCGGGAAGCCTCTGAGTTACTGGCTGAAGTCCATTCGCAACCGCGATGACCAGATGGGAATGGCGTTCGATGCTATTCGACACCTGGGTCCGGCGGCCCACTCCGCCGTTCCGGATCTGATCATGGTTGTTTCGGAGCCTTTCACTCCAATCGAAGTTGGAGTCGACAGATACGCAGCGTTGACTGAGAAACTTCGCGCCATTCTGATCCACTCCAGTGCGGTGGATTGTCTGGGTGCGATTGGGCAGGCGGCAGCGCCTTCGGCGCCGGCGCTGGCGGAATGGGCATTAACCCCCAAAATCATTCTTCGGGGTATACGCAATCGTCAGGAGCAGGATGCATTCGTCGATCTTGTGGGAATCGATGTTGCCGAACGGATGAGGGTCGTTGGAGCCATCTCGCAATTCACCGCCCAGGCTTCCCCTTTTGTCGCAGGACTATTGAAATCGCCCGATCCCGAGGCCAGGAAGCTCGGAGTCGCCATTCTCCATGAGACGGCTCTGCCCATCGCTCTCACTCTTCTTCAGTCGGAAGCCTGTGGCGATCAGGAACTGGGCTTTAATATTCTCTTCGACATGTGGCCTGTCGTTTCTCGAAGTCATCTGGTCGATCTGATCGATGTGCTTCCGTGTATCCTGCCTGAAGACCATGATGAATAGAAATTCCTCGTATGTCCCGCAATCCACATCGCTTTTTTCAGCGATTCTCTCTAAGTCAAAACTTGAAGCGATACGCCTTCGGGAGGATGCAAATCAGATGAAGGATATTACGAGGAACAATGCAGCGTGGGATTCCCACGCAGCGTATTCGGCCATCATTGCAGATGATATCGACACGATGATTGACAAGATCAATCAGGGCGACGAGGCTCGCGGTTCAGATTCTCCGTGGCAGCAGGCCGCGATCGATAAAATCAAACCTCTGATGAAGGAGTTGGCGACAACGATGGAAGCGGTTTTCACTGTGATGCTGACAAAGCCTATGGATCGGACGGAATTCAAAGCACCGGTTCGAAGCAACCGCCGCAAAGCTTAAGCTGGAACCGAAGGTCAAGTGACTCCATCTACGGGGCTCAGAGCATGTGTGGATGAACGTATCCGTCGCAGACGGATTACGCTCAAATGCCCGGGACATGGCATGGTGATTGGAGTCCTGCTACAAGTTACAGTTACTTTCCCCATCCTCGAATTTCATAATCCCAGGTAGTCCAATAAAACCGCGCCTGCGAAGAAATACGAACTTAAAACCATTACCTGAACTGCGAGGTGTCGCATGAATTCCGAACAGAACCGACTTGAAGAAGCCCGTGAGAAGAAAGTCTCCTGGAAAAAGTGGGGTCCCTACCTCAGTGAACGGCAATGGGGAACGGTACGTGAGGACTATAGCGAGGGTGGTGATGCGTGGAATTACTTCACCCACGATCAGGCCCGCTCGCGCGCGTACCGGTGGGGAGAAGACGGTCTGGCCGGCATATCCGATGATCAGCAGCATCTCTGCTTCGCTTTGGCGTTATGGAACGGAAAGGACCCCATCCTGAAGGAACGGCTCTTCGGATTGACCAATAGCGAAGGGAACCACGGCGAGGATGTGAAGGAATACTACTTCTACCTGGACAGCACGCCGACGCATTCCTACATGAAGTATCTCTATAAGTACCCCCAGGCGGCGTATCCCTATGACGATCTCGTCCAGACAAACCGCAGGCGTTCGAAGGAAGAGATGGAGTACGAACTCCTCGACACCGGCGTCTTCAATGACGATCGTTATTTCGATGTCTTCGTGGAATATGCCAAAGACGGCGCAGACGACATTCTGGTGCAGATCACGGCATTCAATCGTGGACCGGAAAGTTACGAAATTCACATACTCCCGACACTCTGGTTTCGGAACGACTGGAGGAAATGGATCGCCGCTTCCAACAAAGCTTTCGAGCGGCCTATTATTCGGCAAATCAAATCCGCGGCCGGCACGAGTGTGGTTACGGCGACGCATTCCACGCTGGGTGAATTCGTACTTTCCTGCGAAGGCGACGTTCCGTTGCTATTTACCGAGAACGACACAAACTATGAACGCCTGCGTCCTGGGTATCCAAATGCCAGTCCGTATGTCAAGGACGGTATCAACAACTGCGTGGTCCAGGGAAATACCGGAGCAGTGAACCCGGAGAAGCAGGGGACGAAGGTTTCAGCGCACTATCGGCTGATGGTGGATCCGGGCAAATCCGCAACCGTCCGGGTTCGTCTGACGGCGCAAACCGCTGCTCCTGCGACTGGAAAGAGCAAAGCCTCTGCATCTGCTTTTGGACCTGCATTCGACACGATCTTCAGCTCACGACTGAAGGAAGCAGACGAGTTCTACAGTTCGGTTACTCCACCATCGATCTCTCCGGATGCGGCCGCCGTCATGCGTCAGGCTCTTGCAGGCATGCTGTGGAGCAAACAGTTTTATTTCTTCGATGGTAACAGCTGGTTGGACGAACATAACGCCAACCCGCTCCAACGCAACAGCCGCGAGTTTCGTAATCGTGACTGGTTCCACATGATTAACAAGGACATCATCTCCATGCCCGACAAGTGGGAATACCCATGGTACGCGGCGTGGGATCTGGCTTTCCATACATTGCCGCTTTCCATCGTGGACCCGGACTTTGCCAAGAGTCAGATGGAACTGATGCTTCGCGGCGTCTACCTGCATCCCAACGGGCAGATGCCTGCGTACGAGTGGAATTTCAGCGATGTGAATCCCCCGGTGCACGCATTTGCGACACTCTTCCTGAACCGCACAGAGCAGAGTCTTCGCGGCGAGACGGATGTGGATTTTCTGAAGAAGGCCTTCAACAAGCTGCTGCTGAACTTCACCTGGTGGGTAAACCGCAAGGACCGCTGCGGCAAGAATGTCTTTGAGGGCGGCTTCCTCGGTCTTGACAACATCGGCGTCTTCGACCGCAGTGCCCCGCTACCCACCGGCGGCCACCTGGAGCAGGCAGACGGCACGGCCTGGATGGCCCTGTTCAGCCAGAACATGCTGGAACTCGCG
>Ga0163162_10000485_pt1 | contig 36923 bp, 29 predicted proteins | sample S55metaG_FD_115310 | JGI IMG/M metagenome (GOLD analysis project Ga0163162, IMG submission 115310) | Switchgrass rhizosphere microbial communities from Kellogg Biological Station, Michigan, USA - S5-5 metaG | ecosystem: Host-associated > Plants > Roots > Rhizosphere > Soil | place: USA... | reverse complement strand
GTTTCAGGACGAATAGTCGAATGAGCTTGCGAGGAATGCGTTCTCATTTACCGTAAGTTTCGTGAGTCAGACGTAAACAATCGAATTGTTGGGGGAAGCCACGGATTTTATGACTGCATTGAGAGGGTGTCAATGTGGGTTCCGCGCCTTTCAAGGGAACCTCGCGATGAGCCGAAAAACTCCTGCTTACATCTGTAACTCGACAATTAGTTTTCCATTGCGTTCCGGGAAGGAATAGGCGGCATGATCAGCTGCGAACTGGCGTGCCGCTATCCTTGCATCTGGCTACGGTGAGCAATTTTGGAACATTGTGTATATAGCGGCGTCTAAGCAGCCGGAACAATGGTTGATCCACAATCCAATTACGTCGCAGTGGCAAGGCTGCTGCTTTTGATCTGTGTGTTAGTGGTGAGCGGCTGTCAGCGACAGTCACCAGTCGTTAGTCGCAAACCTGCTGTGCCACCCAGGGCGGTTGCCAAACCACTTCCACCCAACGTCCCACCTCAACTCAAACAAATGCTTGATGGCGCAATTGCACAGGCCGGTGTGACGACCAGTTATGATCCATCCTACGTCGCACTCGTTTATCCGGGCGGTGACGTGCCGGAACAAACGGGTGTTTGTTCTGATGTCGTGGTTCGTGCGTTTCGTAAAGCGGGAATCGATCTTCAAAAGGAGCTTCACGAAGACATGAAAGCGGCGCGCTCAGACTATCCGACAAAATGGGGCGCGACTAGTCTGGATTCAAATATCGATCATCGCCGTGTCTTGAATCTGATGGCTTATTTCAGGCGACAGGGAAAATCGCTGCCGGTTACCTACAGCGCCACCGACTATCAACCGGGTGATATCGTCGCCTGGGATTTGACCAGCGGCGTCGATCACATCGGTATCGTGACAAACATGTTGTCAGACTCAGCAGATCGTTACTTAATCGTTCACAACATCGGCGCCGGCACGCGCGTCGAAGACGTGCTGTTCGACTGGACCATCAAGGGGCATTACCGGTTCTTTTAGTCACAGGTTAGACTGTGACCACTTTGAGAACCGAAGGTGGCGAACGATGAGTTTAGAAAAACCGAGTTCAGCGGATACATTCATTGGCGCGATGGCTGAAAGACTTGGCGCGGTTGCGCGTGCGGCAACCGTTTTTGGCGAAGCTGTGGAACGAGACGGAATTACAGTCATTCCGGTCGCTAAGGCCCGATGGGGATTCGGCGGCGGTGAAGGTCATCGTAAAGACGAGGATGGAGCGGGTGGCGGCGGCGGTGTCCAGGTAACGCCCGTTGGCTTCATTGAAATCAAGGACCACGCGGCAAACTTTCGACCGATCAGAACTGTGTCCCTCTCCTGGATCATTACTGGAAGTATTCTCGGATTATTTCTGCTGCGTGAAACGATGAAACGGCGATAGCGCGGCAGCGACAGGTTGGTTCAAAACCTCACGAAATAGTATTGACACCCTGATCTGCCCTCAGTATAGTGGCGCCGCTCAACAAGTCGCTTTAACTCGTTCCTTACGAACAAGCCGGGAGTGGTCCAAAACTAAGAGGCGCCTCATGCCCGACCACAACGATCCAAACGCGATCAATTCAATCTTCCGTCATCGAAGCGATCCTGGCTGACGCGCAACGAGAGTCTGGAGAAGGAAACACGCCTATGCTGAATCGACGTCACCAACTATATGTTGCTGGGATCGGATTGTTCCTGCTCGCGCTTATAACCGGCATGATCTTTCCTTCGCTGGCGAATCCGCGTATGGGCCTCAGTGCTCATCTGGTGGGCCTGCTCGGCGGGTTGTTTTTAGTAGCACTCGGTGTTATTTGGCCTGAGAAAGATCTGCCACCCATTCTTGATACCGCAGCCTTCTACCTGGTCATCTTCGGTGCTTATGCGAATCTCTGCACGACTTTTCTGGCGGCGACCTTCGGTACGAATCGTTTGACGCCGCTGGCGGGCTCCGGACGTCTCGCTCTGGATTGGCAAGAAAATATCGTAACGACGGGTCTGGTCCTATCATCGATCGCAATGGTGACCGTCTGTTTGCTGGTGCTCTGGGGGTTGCGTCGAGGTCGGAAGCAGTAACGGCCGACAGGGATTTCATTTTAAATGACCGGATACTTGTGGGTTCGGTCATAAAGTGAAAACGCCTCCCACCTTAAATCAACAACTTACAATCGGAGCCACCCTGGATTAAGAAGGAAGAGACCCGCCTCCGCCGCCTTGAATCACTAATCGAGCTCCGCAAAGGGCATCCGCCAGGGCGTGCTGGGAACTAAATCAACTGAGCGATAAATTGCTATTCGTACCGCAGCGCCTCGATCGGATCGATCTTCATTGCCCGACGCGCCGGGATGTAGCACGCAATAAGCGCTACGACTATCAATATCAGCGCCACTCCCGCTAACGTTAATTGATCAGTCGAACTCACGCCGAACAGCAAGCTCGAAATTAATCGCCCCGTGGCAAAGGAGATCGATATGCCCAGGGCGATGCCGATGATTACCAGGACCAGCGCCTGCCTCAGTATGAGTTTCAGTACGTCCCAAATGTTTGCGCCCAACGCCCTTCGCACTCCGATCTCATGCGTCCGGTGTAAAACGATATGCGACATCAGGCTGTAAAGACCGAGCATTGAAAGTAATAAAGCTGCCGTGCCCAGAATGCTCGTGAGCAGCAGACCAAACCGCCGCCGCGATACTGACTCAGTCACTTGCTTTTCCATTAGGCGCAGATCGCTCACCGGGAGATCTTTATCGATCTCCGAGAGCGCGTTGCGCATCAGGCCGACGGTGCTCACCGGATCGGACGTCGTGCGGACAACCAGATTAGAGACAGAGGGCGGACGTTGGAGCGCATGCAAGTAGAACCCGGGATACGTCGCGATGTCCAAACCCTGTTGCCGAATATCGCCGGCGATTCCAATAATCTCGAAAGAAGTAGGTTTATCGAAGTTAAGAACTACATGCTTACCCAGAACAGTCTCGTTGGGGAAAAAGTTCTTACTCAAATATGCCGCGGCTGATTGGTCCAAGACCACGACCCGCGGCGCATCTACACCGTCCTGTTCGGCAAACGTGCGACCCTCGACGATCGGGATCTTCATAGTGTTGAAATAGTCGGAGCTGGCGACTCGATAAGTCCAGGAAAAGCCCTGTTCAGGAGGAACAACGCGTTCCTGAAGATTGACAGGAAGAATCAAGCTCCCGGAAAAGATGGGTAGATAATTGACTGTGCCGACGTGTGCGACTCCAGGAAGGCTCCTGACTCGATCGATGATTTGCTGATACAGCGCGCTGCGTTTTTGCGCATCTGGATACTTGGTCGTAATTGGCGCAACTTCCAAAGTCAACACACTGTGAGTGTCAAATCCGATTTTCTCTTGCAACAACTCGCGGAAACTTCGGAACAGCAATCCAGCGTTGATCAGAACCAGCACTGTTAGCGCAACTTCCGACACTATGAGGAGCTTTCTCAGGCGTGGTGATAAAAGAGGACCGCTTCTGACCGAACCTTCGTTCACGATGGACCGGATCGAAGTTTTTGATACTCGCCAGGCAGCAATCAAACCCGGAATAACTACCGCAGGGATCGCAATAGCAAACGTGAAAGCAATGATCCTGAGGTTTATCCCTACTTCTTCCGGATGAGGAATGGGCGTCGGACTCAGTGCGAGCATCGCTTTCGTGGCCCAATAGGCGATTAGTAGTCCCAACACACTTCCCGCGATGCCAAGCAACAAACTTTCGATCAAATGCTGTCGCATCATCTGCATCCAGCCGGCGCCCAGGGCCATCCTGATCGCCATGTCTTTCTCGCGCTCCGCAGAGCGGGCGATCATCAAGCTCATGGTGTTGGCGCCGGCTATTAACAAAAGGCAGATGCCGGTTCCGAGCAACATCAGCAATGGTGAGCGCAAGTTGCCAAACCAATGATCACGCAACTGGGTTAGCAGTATCCGATCTTTTGGTTTCAGTTTAAGTTGAGGCTGAGATTGCGTGATTCGCTCGAAGACAACGTCCGTTCTCGCTTGCGCCTGCTCGAGCGTGAGACCAGGTTTCAAACGCGCGATAGTGCCGCGTCCTTCCTCCTGTGCAGTCTTAACCAGTGAGTCGTCCGGGACCAGAGGGATCCAGGCATCAGCTTCTCTTCCTCGCACCAGGAAAAGAAACTCTGAAGGCATAACGCCTAAGACTGTGAATAAACGACCGTTTAGAGTGATCTGTCTACCGACAATCGTGGTGTCTTGATTGAAACCCCTGCGCCACACACTGTGACTGAGTACTGCTACATTGTCTCCCTGTGCCTGGCGCCCAGGTGCGGAAAAAAAATATCCGACCTGTGGCCCGATCCCGAGAATTGAAAAAAAGCTTCTCGACGTCCGCGCCACTCGGATAACCTCGGGAGCTGTTCCCCCTCCGACGGTGACTCGGCCCATCTCATATTGAGCCACGGCTTCGAATGGATCATCTGCCTGCCCCCGGAACTCACCATCACCCGATGGATTTTGGAACAGCGGCCAAGCCTTCTCGAGTGATACTATTTGGTCCTGGTTCTTGAACGGCAAGGGACGAATAAACAGTCGATCGAGTACACCAAAGATCGCTGCGCTGGCGCCGATCCCAATGGCGAGCATCACGCATACCGCCGCGGTAAAAACAGGATTTCTAACCAGAGTTCTAAGACTGTAGGCAAACTCCATTCGAGAACTCCTGGTGGGCTTGATTCACGAACCTCAAGAACTACCGCCGGCTTGCCACTAGTTGAAACGTCTTAAGACTATTCGGTTTAGGGTACACCGGCTCCAAAGGGGACAAGAAATCCAAATGGAATTCCTTGCCAAACCCGTAATCCGGAACAATTACTCTATCCCCGACGAATTGATACTTCGAGAAGAGAGGATCCGTGGGCCGGAAGTCTCGGCCTAACGGGCGAAGATCGTCGTCGAAGACATCTATTACCTGCTCGTAAGATGAATTGCGGACGCTGGTCCAAACCACCAACAGATTCTTCGAGCTTATATAGTCGAGGTCAAAGATGGCAGGGTACTGCTTAAGCGCACCACCTTGTGTTAGATCCCCGGCCGTTAGACCTCGACTGTCAAACTTGCCGTCAGCCTTACCGATGAGTGGCCGCTCGAATGGTTGGGTAAAGGTAGTCAACAGGGAGTTGTTCTCGAGCGAATAGACGTAGATTTTGTACTCGGTAGGATCAGAGACAAACAGTTTCTCGCGCCCGATCGCATAGTTAATCCGGCACAGGCGAATGGCGAAGTTGTAAACGATTGGAAGTTGTGCCCGGTGAATCTCCGCAAGCTCGCCATTGCCGAGATTGAATTTGTACAGGATCTGTTCGGAGAATTTTGGCGGGCCGTCTTTCGTTGAATTGCTAAGAATGAAAATGCTTCTTCGGGGTGCATCATAGCGCGCGGTCTCCGGAGAAATCTGATGAGGCAAGCGATTCTCGCTGAACACTCGCGACTGACCATTGCGGCGTGAGGTGACTATTTTTTGATCCGTGATGAAATGAACGTCACCCTCACTTCCGGCGCAAATCTCTCCCCTTCCGAGTTCGGATGGGACCGGAATTTGTTCGACGACTGCGCCATCTATAGTTCTCTTGTCTATCTGGTCGCCGTTTCGAATGTAAATGTAGCCCTCGGCGTCAACGTCAATGATGTTTCGCAGCGAAACAGAGTCGAGGTCGGTTACTTGCGTGGGTTTTGTCTCATCAAAAAGATTGAAAGTTGGATTCAGGTTCCGGTCGCTGGCGGGCCCTGATCTGTTGCTGATAGCCTTCACTACCTGTCCCTGTCTTTCGTCATCAAGCTCTCCCGACCATGATTCCAAAACTCTTCCGAAACGATCTACCAGTATTAAGGTTGGTAGCGCGGTGATTTTCAGTTGACCCAACGGGATGTTTGCCAGGTGTGGTAAGCGTTCGAGTCCTTCCTTTCTAAGATACTGTTTTGCGTCCCAGGCATCGTTTGAGAGCACGGCCACGAACTGCGTATTAGTGACCTGAAGATCGAGTAGACGTTTGTAGAATCCGACACTGCGTTCGCAGTAGACGCAATCCTTGTCGAGGGCAAGAATCAGCGTTCTCGAGTGGGTCTTGTATTCAATCGGCAGCGCATCAGCAATTCTCGACTCTTTGGGTATCGTGCTGCCGAGCGGATCGATCTGTTTCTTAAAGAATCTGCCGTGGAGATACATGCCGGCTACCGTGAGAAAGACAGCTACAACCAGAATTGTGGTAATGGAGTCGACGTGTTTTCTAAAGGTATTTGAGTTCATGACTTTCCTCGCATATAACGGACGTTGACGAAAATATCGTCAACGTCCGGCAATGTAATGGGAATTCGCGTAGACGGTTATTCGATTTCTTCGTCGCTCTTCCCTTTACAAACCCCACACCCGGATTCTCCCGGCTGGATGTAGCAACCGCATGAAGTACTGGTTTGGCATTTACAATCACCCGCTGAATTCTTATCGCATCCCCCAGAGCATCCATCTGCGAACACACGGTTACTTTCCACATTGCTGTACATCATCACGGCAGACAGCAAGAGAACTGCCAGTTTTAGATACAGCCAAGTCCTTTTCATTGATTTACTCCTTGGTAGTTGTGAGTTGTGAGTTCAGCAGTTCTGCCAGATGATCCACACCGGGAACTGGTTGAGAACCGTACAACGACGGCTCCACCAGGCCTTCGAGACATCAGTCAGATCTACTGTTGATTCCTAGTGACTTAGTTTAGAGGTTATGGGGGATTGTGAGACTCATGAATGACAGTCCGAATAGGCGATGCTCGACGAGGTATGCCCGTGAGTATTCAGGCTGTTCATGGGAATCGGACGGAGTATATATTATTTCGTATAAAAATCAACGATATTTTGGATCGTATTTGCTCATTCGGGACCACAAAGATCTTCATACTACGGTTCGTCGTAGCACTCTGTGCCGTCAGGGCCGGAGAACAACATTGTGGGTTGGGTCATAAAGTGAAATCGGTCCATTAATGAAATCAATGACTTACGCGGACGATTCCTTCATTAAATGAAATTTTGTCCGTCATAACTTGAAATTTTCCTCACCGTCGAGCGAGGCGCTTTTCAGTGCGACATATCTGCAGAACGCTGATCTCGCAGGGCGCTCGGAGAGACATTACGGACCAGCGTGGTCGAAACGCTCTACACTACGCTGCAGAGCGTGGTCACAATGATGTAGTCAGACTTCTGTTGGACCATGGAGTTCCTGCACACGCTGTTGATATTGAGGGAAAGACACCATTTGATTTGGCGCAGCTCGCCGAGCACCGCACCTGCGCAGAAGTAATCAGAAAATTTTATCGGTAGTGACCTGATTCCTTCGACTTCGAATTCTCAAAATAATCGTTCACCTTTCGATTGCTCCAGCACGTTCATCGGTGCGAGCGTCATAACACACCTGGCGACGAACCGACGACGACGCAGAAGCTGTGGGTTCCGTCATAAAGTGAAATTGGGTTGTTAGTTGAATCAACAACTTACGAGGACGATTCCGGCATTAAATGAAATTTTTGTCCGGCATAACGTGAAATTTTCCTACAGTTTTCCGGCATAACTTGAAATTTTCTCAAAGCTTTTCAATCTCTCTTATCTCGCAAACGCTAGAGAATTTCGTCCGTATCTTGAAATAAATCACCGCTAGAGAGACAATCGCCTTCGCTCAGCTTCGATCGAACCCAATGTTCGTCGGCTCCGCCGATTTCCTATTCCTTCCTAAAAGGGGTCTCACTTAAATGGTCGGTCTGACTATTTCTCACTATCGCATCGTCAGCAAACTCGGCGAAGGCGGCATGGGAGTCGTCTACCTTGCCGAAGACATCCTGCTCGGCCGTCGTGTTGCAATCAAAACTGCGAAATGCAAGCCGGACGATCATGCCTTTCGCAGTCGCTTTCTGCGAGAAGCACGCGCCGTGTCGGCGTTTTCTCATCCGCATATTGCTACCATTTACGACTACGGTGAAACGGACGACGGCCAGCCTTACATTGTCATGGAATTGATCGAGGGTCTGACGTTAAGCGACTTGATGCGCTCGGGAACCCTTACCTTTGACGAAACACTAACGATCATCAAACAAGTCGCAGACGCGCTCTCAGAAGCCCATCGTCGTCGCATTGTCCATCGCGACATCAAGCCTTCGAACATCGCTGTGACTGGCCGGAGCGTAGTCAAGGTTCTCGACTTCGGTTTAGCAAAACAGATCAACGTAGAGCCGATCGATGCTACTGATTCCGACCAGCTTCAAATGCTCAATACGCAGACGCGGGAAGGAACGATTGTCGGAACGCCATCCTACCTTTCACCGGAACAAGCGTTAGGTTTACAGGTCGACGCGAGAAGCGATCTGTTTTCGCTGGGCGCGGTTCTGTATGAGTGCGTCACCGGTCAGCAGGCATTTCCCGGTTCCAGTGTTGTGGAAATCAGGGCCAAGGTGATTCGGGACGATCCCGCACGGCCATCGAGCCATAACTCTTCAGTGCCTCCCAAGCTCGATCAAATCATTCTGAAATCGCTCGCCAAGAAGCCGGAAGAACGTTACCAATCAACGGCGGACCTGATTGCCGATCTAACAGGCGTGGACGTATCGGCTAACGGGTCAACGGTGCGTGTTGAAACTGAGACCGGTGAACTTGCGCAATGGCAAACTGAAGAGGCAAAGGCCCCCGAAACACCCGAAACGCAGGAACGTCTTCCGCAACCAATCCGAACGCTCGTGACTAACGTCCGCTCTCGCATTCCAGTTAAAACCCTGGTCAAGATCGGCGTCATCATTGCGCTCGTGACCGTGTTGGCATGGCAACAGCCATGGAAGGGGAAGGGTTCATACGATTCACCGGCCGCCGTGCAACGAGCGTACGACGACGCTATTGAACAGATTCACGAAGGAGCTTTCTTCAGGGCGAGCGTAATACTCGAACGTGCTGTTAAAGAAGGTGGTGATTCATTCCCTTTGATACATGCGCGGCTCGCAGAGGCTTACGCCGAACTCGACAATTCTGAAAAAGCAACCGCGGAGTTATTGCGGGTGCGAGAGCTGGTGTCTGATCCCAGCGCGTTGAATGAGATTGACCGGTTGCGACTCGAGGCCGTCACCGCAATGGTCAAACGTGATTTTGCGGCTGCGATCAAGAACTACGATGCCCTGGTTTCAATAACTCCAGCGTCAGAAAAGCAACACGCGTTGATCGATCTCGGTCGAGCTTTTGAGAAGAGCGATCAGCGAAACAGGGCGATTGAGTCTTACGAACAAGCGCTGGCGTTGGACCAGCGATCTCCTGCCGCTCATCTGCGGCTTGGAGTTGTCTATGGACGAAGTCAGCGTGTGGTCGATGCTTTCAATTCGTTCAATAAGGCGTACGAGTTGTTTGACACGAGCGGTGGGATCGAAGGAATGGCCGAGGTGTCCTTGCAGCGTGCTGTTTTGCTGGGCCAAGTCGGTAAGACTGATGAGGCGCTCGACGAGTTGGTCAAAGCCCTCGATAAATCAAACGCTCTCGACAACAAGGACAAAGCCGTCCGCGTGTTGTTGAATCTGAGCAACAACGAGCTTGTTGCCGGCCGTCCTGGACCGGCGGAACAATACTCAAGCCAGGCCATAACGCTCGCGCAGCAAAACAACATGGAGAACCTCACGATTCAAGGCATCATCGATATCGCCAACACTCATTTTGTTCGTGGTCAATACACAGAAGCGGAGGCCAATTATGAGCAGGCCATTCGCCTCGCACAGTACTACAAAGCCAACAGAAACCTGGCGCGCGCTAACTTGATGATGGCGAGTTTGCGCAACCACCAAAACGATCCGGAGGGAACACGCGAGTTCGTTGAGAAAGCATTGCCGTTTTATCAAGAGGGCGGATACCGCAAGGAGTTATCTACGGCTCTAAGCATACTTGGTCACGCGTATGATCAGGCCGGCAAATACAACCTCGCGATCTCGACGTTTCAACAACAACTGGACTTGGCGAAGCAAGTCGACGATCAACTACAAGTGGCCCAGTCAACCGAAGGATTGGGAGTGGTATACAACCACCAACAAAATTACCCGAAAGCTTTGGAGCACTTCAGTCGGCAGTACGAGATCGCGAAGGCGCTTCGCAATGAGTCTCTCATCGCATATGCGGCGATGAATCGTGGAACAATGCTTTGGCAACTCGGCAACTATGAAGACGGGAGCATAGCGCTTGACGAGGCGCAGGTGAAGGCTGAGAGCATGTCGAACAAGGAGCTCATAGGTTGGGTTCGTGTCTCAAAGGCCCGTATGGCTCTTAGTCAAGGCGATACGAAGAAAGCAATTTCCGAAAGTTCTGAAGTCATAAAAATCGCTGGTACTGAGAGGAAGGCCATCGCTATCCAGTCACTCTCGACACTTGGTGTGGCTGAAGCGATGAACGGCCGAACGACCTTCGGTGTGCAACAGTGTCAGAAGGCAGTGGATCTCGCCAAGACTCTTCGTGATCCACTTCCATTGTCACATGCATTACTCGCGTTATCGCAGGCTGCGTACCTTGCTAAAGACTTTGAGAAGGCGTTAGCGACTGCGCAAGAGGCTCAGGCGAGATTTGCGTCCGCAAATCAATACGAGGCTGAGTGGCGCGCGTGGGCCTGGATTGCGCGAATCAATCCAAACTCCGATGCCGTGAACAACGCAAACGCGCGCCTGAGCCTGATCCAAAGCGATTGGCAGTCCGATAACCACTCGAGATATCGACTCAGACCCGATATCAGTGAGCTACTGAAAACCGTCCAAACACGTCACTCCGAATAACCCACCTAAATTACTGTTCCCTGACTCTTAGTATGTATTGAGAACGCAAAGCGTGCACTTGCCTTTTGTCGGCAGGGGGTCAATCCAACGATCCGAGTTGTCGACGTTGTCGTGAACAAGTATTTTGCGGATCTTTCGTCTCTTGTGATGATGAATTTTTTTGGCGCCTCCCGGAGGATAGCCCAACTTGAACTCGTTTTCGTCAAACCAAAGTCCGTAAGGCTTACCATAAATTTTTATGACGACGTCCTTACCCTTAGATTTCCCGCAAAAAACCGTTACCTCGCAGTCTTCATGTGCGGGGGTGATATCCTCGAGCGCACCGTACTTATCAAGTAGCCACAACTTATGTACGTAATCGTCCGCCTTAACGAGCTTTTGCTGCGCGTCGGCTGAAAACTTGAATTCCCTGTAATAGATTCCTATAGAACCGCCCCCACCGACTATGATCGGCGACGACTGCCGCTCCTCCTGAGGAGTGGAAGACTGTGCATTAGTGTCGACGGCGACAAGTGGAATTGCGCCTAGTCCGGCTAAAGCGCTTTGCACAAAGCTGCGACGAGATCTCTTTTTGGAAACGTTTGTAGTCATTTCGGGGTTCTCCTTGGGGGTTAAGAGATAACTACGGTTGACGTTCACGAGCGAAGGCGCCGAACGTACTCGGCGCCTTCTCCTCGGCAGGGCAGTATACTCGTCGCGAATAACTTAGTCCCTGATCAAAATCAGTTATCGACTTTAATTATTCCTGCCCAACCCTCAGGTACTGGGAACGCCGGTGGGCCGGATCCTGTCAAGAGATCCTCCACTCGTACAGTGAGGACTTTGAGGTCCGCACCGTAACGGAGTTGCCTTGTCGCATCAAATGGAAGCGCCGTCTCATCAAAGGAGATTGCCAAGGGACCGCTAGGGCCTCCAGTAACTCTGATTACGACGGTACCACCCGTGCTCTTCTCGCAGGTGATCATTACAGCTGACTGATGTCCGTCGATTTCCGGAAAGAAGTTTCGCAACAGTTTTCCGTTCTGGTGGATCACATGACAACTAACCAACTTGTCCGAAGGACTGATGAAGAGATTGGTAGCATTCCTCCGGTAGTGAGTGTCGTTAAAGTCGAGGCCGACGGATCCGCCGCCCCCAACGATAATCGGCGAAGTCTCTTGAATAGTGATCACCGGCCTGTCCTCGACGAAGGGTGACGGAGATCCGTTCGCCGAAACCGGCGCCTGCACAAGTCCCACACCAACGTCGGGCGCGCCAAACGGCAATGACTTGGCAGAGCCTGTGACGAGGTTCCAGAGTGCTTTACCTCTGGCATTTGGGTTTGCCTGGGCGTGGAGAGCCGCGATTCCAGCCACGTGGGGAGTCGCCATGCTTGTCCCACTAGATTTCCCATGAGCCGTCGGTAAAGGCAGGCTGGAATAGACTCGGACACCAGGCGCCGCGATGTCGACCTGTCCACCGTTGGGATTCACTCCCCGCGTGGTGAAACTGGCGAGATTGAGATCCGAATCGACGGCGCCGACAGCCATGATCGAGGGGCAATTAGCCGGAGCGTTTACCGGCTTAATCACGTCAGGACGAGAGCTATCGTTTCCAGCCGCTGCGATGAGCAGAGTTCCGGCGTCGAGTGCGCGTTGCCCGAGCTCTTCGTACACTGGGTCGAAAGGTTCTCCGGGCGCGGCCTCAGATCCGAAAGACATGGAAACTACCTGGCAGCCGGAAGCGATGGCCCACTCAATTCCGGCGATGATCCATCCATCCGGCCCCGATCCAAGATCGTCCAACACCTTGCCGACGAAAATGTCAGCCTCGTGAGCGATCCCATATCGTGGAAGTGGAGAAGGCTGCCTTGGACCACAGGCAGTTCCGACACAATGCGTGCCGTGTCCCGCGCCATCTTTTGCACTGCTTACGCCGTGAACGAATGAGGCAGTCGTAATTTTTCTGCCTTCGAAGTCAGGGTGAAACTTCGGAGACCCGTTTTGATTGTTGGTGAAATCAATTCCGGTGTCGAGTACGGCTACACGGATTCCACTGCCGGTAAAAGGCGATTCCAGGACCCGCGTTGCCTGCAAGCCCCAGGTTGACTTCGATTCATCCGGTGTAGCCGAAGAATCTATCGAGATCCCTTTCACGGCCAATCCTGACAGGAATCTGTCGACTGCCCGTTCATAGCCCTTCATGAATTCGGACGAATAGACGCTTGTTTCGGTGTTTGATGGCCGATCGATTTCATACGTGTAAACAAGCGCGTGCCGAACTCTCTCTTCCCTGACGATAAAAATCGGGTCGGAGGCATCACTCGTTGCGAACTCGAGCGCGGACACGTGGTTTGGCTTGCCTTCGACGACACCCATGTTGACCATGGGGTAAACGATCGCATCAGCATTTCCAAACTCGTCTTCACGAAGGGGATTGGATGCGGAAGAAGTTGCGACGGCAACAGTGAAACCCTTCTTCTTGAGAGAATTGACGAACTGTTCAGTCGTAGCGTCCTTGCTAGGGACCACGATATATCGTCCGGTCGTACTTGGACCGGCCTTATCGCCATTCGAAGTGGCCTGATTGCTTTTTCCAGTTGTTAATCTGGGCGGTTTCATAGTTTTTCTCCTTACTTATGCATGGTCCTAATTTCGCCGTTAGGACACGGGACACACAGCGTCTGAGTCCTTCTGCCGACGCGGTGGTTTTAGCTTCTTGCAGAAACGCTATCGATCTGATCGAGCGCAGCTGTTTTTTCGTTTATGAGTTTCATTTCTTCAGCCATATCTGTTCTTCTTCCAGATCCTCTGTCCATGACATAGTCCTATCGTGATTGTTTCTGTGTTGCCGATTGCTCGCTTGCTGGATCTGGCAGCGCAGAGTGTGAATGCTATTGCGATGCCAACGCCGAAAGCCCGGGGCAGCTATTGCGATTTATGAGTTAAGTGATTCTTGCGAGTAAGGATCGGAGTGAGGAGGCGCATTTGACCGCGCTTCGTTTTTCCAGTATTGAGGCGAGATTAGGATGTCGAAGATGACACTGTGAGTGTTAAAAGTGATAAGGGAGAGCGACGTTTTTCGCTTTGCCGGCCAGGACGCCGTCGCTTCCCACAAGTCGTGGATTTTGGTAACTTGCGTGCGGGTTTCCTCCGAAAGTGATGAATCCAAACCTCATCGCCATCAGCGGTTCCATCAAAGGCACGATCTTCGCTCTGACTGAGGACGAAACGTCTGTGGGGCGGGAGGCGTCAAACTCTATCTGCCTCAATGATCTTTCCGTTTCGCGTCGTCATTGTGTGATTAGACGCGAACCCGCGTCGCTCAGCGAAGCAGGAGCTCAGGACGCCTTCACTATCGTAGATCTCGAAAGTTACAACGGGACGTTTGTCGATGGCCTCCCTGTAAAGGAGCAAAGACTTTCGCATGGCGATCAGATTCTCGTCGGTGAAGTTCTTCTACTGTTCCTGCTTCAAGAAGCCGACGAGGTTTCTCAGGCTGCGCTAATACCAGACGAGGCTAACTTGATCACACGCTCTACAGTCAGGTTACGTGCAGTCGATGCCATTTATCTATGTCCCGATAAATTACTTTCAGATCTGCCGGCAAGTGATCGAACCGCTCGCGACCTTGGCGCCCTGCTTAAAATCAGTTCGGCGATCAGTTCGATTCGCAGTCTTCAGGAATTACACTCAACTCTTTTCAAACTCATTCTCGAAGTGATTCCTGCCGAACGAGAGGCCATTCTTCTTAGTGACGAAGGCCAGCCTGCCTCGGTCTGCGGTTGGAACAGGTTGTTGGGCTCTGACAACTCGATAAAGATCAGTAGCACCATTACGAATCAGGTTTTGCGCGAAGGGGTCGCGCTTTTGTCCAACGATCTCATTCAGGCTGGAGGACTCGGCGAAGCTCAAAGCCTGGTTGAAGCGCATGTTTGCTCGGTATTGTGCGTGCCGCTGATCGTTTTTGAAAAAACGTTAGGTGTCATCTACCTGGACACCAGCGATCGAACAGCGCGTTTCGATGAGCACCACTTACAATTGCTTACAGCGATCGCCTGCATCTCCGCCGCCGCTTTTCAAAACGTCAAACATCTTCAATGGATCGAAGGTGAGAACGAACGGCTCCAACAGGAAATCAATGTCAATCACCAGATGATTGGTGAGAGTCAGGCCATGCAAGCGGTTTACAAGTTTATCGGAAAGGTGGCGCAGTCAGAGTCAACTGTTCTCATTCGAGGCGAGAGTGGAACCGGAAAGGAATTGGCGGCGCGTGCCATCCACACGAACAGCCCCCGGGCGTCGAAGCCATTTATCGCTATCAACGGTGCGACGCTTTCCGAGACGCTGCTCGAAAGTGACTTGTTCGGTCATGAAAAAGGAGCGTTCACTGGAGCGATCGGACAAAAACGAGGGAAACTGGAACTGGCGCACGGAGGAACATTGTTCCTCGACGAGGTTGGGGAGCTCACGCCGGTGATCCAAACCAAGCTTCTGCGTGTACTGCAGGAGCGCGAGTTCGAGCGAGTCGGTGGCATGCGTCCTTTAACGGTTGACTTGCGCGTGGTCGCCGCTACGAACAAGAATCTTGAAGATGCAGTGGCGAAAGGTACGTTTCGCCAGGACCTCTACTATCGCCTGAATGTTGTGTCAATCACGATGCCGCCGCTAACAAAACGAAGAGACGACATTCAACTTTTGGCGAGTTACTTTTGTTCAATGTTCAGCAAGAAGTGCAAGCGACGAGTGCTGGGAATCTCTCCCGAGGCGAGAGCGATGCTGCGAGATTACGACTGGCCGGGCAACGTACGTGAGTTGCAGAACGTGATCGAGCGTGCGGTAGTGTTAGGTTCCAATGAGCTGATCACGCCGGAAGATCTCCCGGATACATTTTTGGAAGCCGTCGACAGCGACGCCATTTCTATAGGGCCGTATCATGAGAGGGTCCTAGAAGCCAAACGTCTAATCATCACCAAGGCTCTTGAAGAGACCGGTGGTAATCGCGCCGAAGCAGCTCGCTGTCTGGGACTCTACGCCTCGAATCTCCACAGACTGATTCGGGATTTGAAGATCAAGAGATGATTGCCGGTTCGTCTCGTTTTCCCAAGTCCAACCCACAGTATCAACTCTGACAATGATGAGTATCAGAACTGATACCTCTGCAATACCGAAGCGCCTTTGAAGATGGTCCACGCACTTGACGTCAACCAACGCAAGTTAGTCGCAATTTACACACACATTGTTAGTCATGGCCCGACTCACTGCCCATAGCAGTAGATCTTGGCATGTAAATAGCACTGGCCCTTGTGCTCGAAGCGCGATGCATTGGCGCTTCCAGTCATGAAGGTACAGACGCTATGACAATGAAAATTCTAAGGGCGCGTGCGGACTTTGCCGACGCACAACATCTCCCTCGGTTGCGGCTCTTTCTGAGTTGCTTCACCGTCCTTCTTACTCTCGCATCTCCAGCATGGGCCCTGCCTCCCGCTGCGGAACAAAGGCTCACCAAGCTGGCCCCCGAGTCGATCCTTGTTCCTCTTGAGAATGGGAGCGGCGTGGCTAACGTAATACTCGTTGTAGCTGCGGGGGTCGGCGTTCCCAGCTTCAAAGTAACGTCCGCGGTGGGGAGTTCGAATGCTATTCCGTCCGAGCAGTTCAAATTCAACTGTCAAGCTGAACCTAAAACTAACCCGAACGACCGCACGTTGCTGAACTGTCAACTGCGCCTCGATGCAAAAGTCAACGTTGAGCCAGCAGCTACTTATACCAGTCGGATAATCGGTTACTGGCCTGACGCGGAACAGTCGCTGGATTTTACGGTTTCGGATCGAACGAGCCTGGAGTTCAGCCTCGCCCCGGCAAGGCTGGACCTCACCTTGGATCAATTCCAACCAGATACCGTGACAGTTCGCGTTAGAAACACAGGTAAGTCGAATATCGACAAACTAACCATTACAAGTTCCAACCTTCTCGACAGCGAGACGCAGCATCGTGTGGAGCTGGCCGAGGTCGTCAAAGATCTCAGTAACAATCCCCTCCGGCCAATGCATGACGTTGAGGTGTCATTCAAAATCCCTCGCCCTAAGTTGGCAGGATCTTACGCCGGCACTCTTGACGTAGTCGCAGAAGACGGGCAGTCACGCCAATCGATTCCACTTGTGTTGCGTAGCCGCGGCCCTATCCCGGCTGAAAACACATACTTCATACCCTTCATCCTTTTTGGAGCGACTTTGATTCTCGGTTTTGCGCTCTCAACCAAATTGGAGAACTGGCTCAACCTCGGCGGACTGCAACGAGCCGAAGCAGTGCTCTCGCTGCAAAAGTCAGAGCAGGAGTTGGCGCGTCTATCACTTCAGGTCGAGCAGTGGGGAGCACAACGTCCTCCCGAGGTGTTCGGGAATACCAGAGTCAGACTCCAACTCGCGGTCACTGAGTTGCGAGAACTGATCGAAAGAGTCGCAAACCTAACGCAGGAACAATTGGTCGCGGAGGCACAACGCTTCGCGCACGCTGAAGCCCACGGCCGCATTTTCGAGTCAGCCGTCAAGGTCGCGCTTCAGCAGTGGCCTACGCAGGAAGACAAGTTGAATGCGGTACTCACGAAACTCGACGGAGTCGAGCCCAGCTCCGATCTAAATGCCTATCGTGAAAGTCTCCGCAAGGTTCTGGAAGAGGCCGCCAAACAAGATGAGATCGGAGCAAGTGCCGACAATGTACGGCCTTCCCTGCCCGACCTCCCGGCGATTGTAAACCTCAAGAACCGGATCAAATTCATGTCCCACCTGCAAAGCGCTCTGGTGGCGGTGGTCGTCTTTATCGTTGCTTACCAGCTTTTCTATGCCAGGGATTTCACCTTCGGAAAATTGCTCGATTATCTCCAAGTCTTTCTGTGGTCGCTGGGCCTGACTCAAGCAGGCTCGCAGATTCTCGCCCGCGCCCGCTCAACCTTCACGCCGTCGTAAACCCTGTAACACGACTAGAAAGAGAGAAAACCATGAAGAAAACTTTAGCCCTTGCAACCCTATTTGCGTGTGCCACCTTGTTATTCACGACGCCGGCTTTCGGGCAGAAAACAGAAGAAGTAAACGCAGCTCAAGCAACCGAGGGTAGGAAGATCAGAGGTCCACGCACCATCAAGCCTGTGCGCGTGAACAACATTCGTTACCGCGTGCAGGTCAAATCTGACATTAGTTTTACTCCGGGTCCGAGCCTCGCCCTCCCATTCATTCCGCAGATACCCGGCGGCGAAGCAACAGATAGCGGGGCCAGTGTTAAAACGAAGGCTGAAAGAAGGGACGATCTCGATAAAGCACGGATAGCAAACAGTGCGGAGACTGAATTCCAGGTTATTCGCGAGGCGCAAAAAGAGTTGATAACCCGCCGAGCGAATCAGATTCAGAGTCCAATTTCTGCTCTTCTTGCGAACACGAAGAGAGCTGTAGATGCGACCAACAGTTACCTTAATGAATCTGATGCGAGACTGGCGCGTAGCAATGGTCCCGAGCTTGTCCTCGCCCCTCTCCCCGTATTGATAACCACAATAACGACTGCTACCCGCGGAAGATGGCCGGACGCTGAGATAAATGAATTTTTGCGCGACGTTGATCTATGGGAGAGTGAACTCGGCAGGATTTCTGATCTACAGTGGCTGGCCGACAATAAAGAGCGGGTCGACACTGTGAAAGCTCTTTTTAAGGAGTTACGCGAAAGTGTTACCGCTCTGAGCCACAACGGTAAGGCAGACGCCGTTGCGACCAAGTTTGATGAAGCGCAAAGAGTGCTGGCAGCATGGAAGGCAATCTTTGACGAAGCCGTCACCTTCAACGCCCCGTCTGAGCGGGAGAGGTATTTCTCGCTTCAGTCCGTCACTGAAGATTGCGGGTTTGCGTTCGACCAAACCAAGTCCAACACCATCACACTTGTTAAGCAAGATCGCCTTTCGTCCGAAACCGCGACCTCCGAACAGGAATTGGTGACAGTCGTCTGTTCATCGCCATTTTCGATCAGTGGCGGCTTCGGCTTCAGCACTATCAACGAACGTGAGTTTGTCTTCGTTTCCTCAACCAAGACAGTCACTGAAAACGGGCAGCCCGTTGAAAAGGTAATCAATCGCTTTGGCTTCGAAAACAACTCGTCGTTCCGCCCAATACCGCTACTGCTTCTTAACACGCGATTCTATGAGTTCAATGATCAGTTTGCCCTGCACCTGAGTGCCGGAGCCGGGGTCGATATAAAGACTGGCGAAACCGGCAGCGATGTTGAATTCATTGTAGGCCCAAGCGTTTCGTTCAATAGGAGCCTGTTCATCACGGCGGGGGTCCACATCGGACGTGTGCCAAAGTTGGCTGGAGGTTTCGAGTTGAATCAAGAGGTTCCGGAAGGGATCGACACACCTCCGCTCGAGAAGAGTTGGAAACCCGGCTTTATCTTTGCACTCACATTCAAGATTCGTTAGGGGCGATGTCCGGGACGAGGAGCTGAACTCGGAAAGGAGGAATTCAAAATGCCAACCCGACTGCCAGGAATCGACCTCTTGCGTTCGTTAATATCAGGCGTCGAAAAACAGACATCCCTTTTCCAAGGGATAGAAGACAGAATCCGCGCCCTAGAAAGAGCGCCGCAGAACACCGTGGAGGGGCCACGCACTTTTCAGGGCCGTCCAGTCGTAAAAGTAATGTGGAATGGTGAAGAGGTAGAGGCAGTTCAGGGACTCGTCGCTTACCGTCGCCGGCAAGAGCGTTCGCCGATGCCGGGAGAGTCCGCGGAGCGAGGTTTGAATGCTCTGGTGCTCGATACCTCCGCTCCAGACGAGTTAGGCATCGGCGTCATCGCCACCGACGAACACATAGAAGCCGAGCGCGCTACCTCGGCCGCCGCGGAAATGGGAGCGGATGTTATTTGGACCGAACCCGTCTTCCTCGACTATGGCACGTTGATTCCGAACGATCCATTCTTTTCGCAACAGTGGGCTTTCCCGGAAATCAACGCGCCACAGGGATGGGACCTCTGGAACGGTGATCCGAACAGAGTGGTACTTGCGATCCTGGATTCAGGCATTTCCATTGAAAGCGGTAAGCTGTCCCATCCTGACCTCAGCGACGAACAGCGCATCTTTCTGGGGCGCGACTTTGTGAACAACGATAGCGAACCGAAGGACGACCACGGACATGGAACCCACGTCGCCGGAATTGCAGGCGCAACTAAGAACAACGTAACCGGCGTCGCGGGCTTATGGCCTGGTTCGATCTTCATCTTGAAGGTGTTCAATGCCTCGAACGATGGCAGCAACATAGCATTCGAGAAGGCAGTAACCAGTGCCGTAGAGTTTGCGAGCCAGCAGGGAGCGAGGCTTGTCATAAACTATAGCGGTGGTGGCCCTGACTCACAGACAAAACGAGCTGCCGTGGCTCATGCAAACGATAACGGCGCGTTAATAGTCGCTGCGGCAGGTAATGCCTCTGGCGGACGGATCATCTTCCCGGCTGCTTATTCCATTGAGTTTCCGAATGTGATTGCGGTAGGCGCCATCGATCCTCAACGTCAGCGGCCGAGCTTCGCCAGCCAAGGTTCGGAGATGACGGTGGTGGCGCCGGGAGTGAATATCTTATCGACGCTGCCCAACTACTTCGTTACGCTCAACTCACAGGGAAAGCAACCCAAATTCGATCGGCTGAACGGTACCTCTCAAGCCGCACCGCTGGTAGCGGCTCTAGGCGCCCTGATCTGGTCACAATGGCCGCATTTAAGCGCGACGGAAGTTCGTGACAAGATCGTCCAAACTGCCGTGAGGATTCCGGGTTCGGATAGCGATTTTGGGAGTGGTATCATTGATGCCGAGGCGGCATTAATGTGAGACGATCAAAAACCTCTTCCATGAGGGCCGGCGATGCGGAGGATTCCAGTAACGAAGCTCGCTACTCGAGCAACAAGCTGATCGTCAGGCTGAAATCCGAACATCGCCGAGATAGTGGCGCACTGTCGGAAGTTCTCAGTTGGCTCCCGCAGGACGCTCGCTGTGAGTCGGAGTTTGACGAACTCGGAATTGCCGTTATCACACTTCCCGATGGCGCCGATCCGGTCCAGATCGCACGTGAGATCGAGCAACATGAAATCGTCGAGTATGCCGAACCAGAGTTTTTGGATTCGGGTGCAAATAAGTGATTAGAATCACTACCTCAAGGCGCCTCGCCTAAGGATCCAACTTTCGTCGCCAACAGCGAACGCATTACAATTAATTTTCCTTACGGCGAAACCCAGTTGACCAAACTTGGACTTATGAGGATGGCAGCGCCTACATCAAACTAGATGAATCTTTTTACTGACGCCACAAATTCTTCGCGCGACGCCGCGACGCAAACTGAAATTCATCAAACATTACTATGGTGACGACCCGCGAGCGACGGCGTTCCTCGCCGAGTTGTGGCGGCGGCGAGATCTGCGCGATCTGGCGAGCGTTCCTGCACTGCTTGGCTTCCTGCACATCCTTTGCCGAACACCGGACGTAGGGGTTCCCAGAAGATCGCTTGGAACTCTATCGCTTGCTAGTGCAGAAGCTGGCCGGTGAATGGGATAAGGAGAAGCCGGCGAAACGCGCGCTCCAGACTACTACCACCAGGCGCATCGACTTCTTAGGCCACCTCAATTATCCTGCCTCTTCAATGCCTTAGGTTTTTCCTCCGAATGCTGCTTACGGCCAAGTCTGACGGATGGTGCCGGTAGGTGTGCGCCAGCGCGCAGTTGTGCGTATTCAATCACACTGTAAAATCCGTAATTATACTTTTCCCCACAAATCGGCACTGGCTTTGGATTTGCTTCGGTTGGCAGGGATACTCACTTCCAAATGAAAGGCAATCCTCTGTCATGACGACAATCAGCTCAATTGCGCTAACTTTATGCTTAATCGTCGCGTTTGTGGTCCCGACCGTCCACGCACTTCAAATAGACGAGCGCCTCACAAACAAAGATGTCTTAGAGATGGTGAGGGCACAACTTTCACCCGAAGTCATAATCGAAAAGATCAAGCGATCGCGGTGCAACTTTAATACTGAGCCAACTCAGTTAGCAGAACTCAAATCTAAGGGAGTTTCAGACCAAATACTTCATGCAATGGTGGAAGCGCCCTTCGGTTTACCTGCCGCTAAGACCAATCAAACGTCGGTAGCTAAAGCAATAGAAAGTGCTCACCCACCCCAAGATCCGAATTCGTTCTCAGTTGTTGTTCCCGAAGGCAGTTTTTCATTTAGAAAGCTGGCAGTGCGAGGTGACTCGTATGACTCCGATCTGCGCGGAGAGATTGTGAATAACACCGATAAGAATTGGACCAGTCTCGAATTTCAAGTGATTGGGATCGACGGTAACGGGAATAAGATTGAGAATGCTTTCGATATACTAAACGACATTCACGTTTATGGTCTGAAAGCAGGGGAAACAAAGGAAATCTCTGCTTCGCTGAGTGGCTTCGATCGCAAAAAGCCGGCACGCGTCGAAATCAAGCTGCGCGACGGAGAATATCTCGCCACCTACACCTTTAGCATGGTGAAGCCGAAGCCTTCTGATCAACTCATTTATGACGATCCGTTTATTCAAATCGCGTTCGTTGTGACAAAGAGGCAGATTGGTTTTGTATTAAAGAACAAAACTGATAATCCTATTACAATCGATTGGAATCAGGTTTCTTACATAGATATTGCGGGTAGTTCGCATAAGGTTATGCACGAGGGCGTGAAGTACATCACGCGGTCTGAGCCTCAGTCTCCTTCTTTGGTACCACCGACGGCAAACCTTAAAGATATAGTTTTTCCTATCGACTACGTATCTTACTCAAGTAGCAGATACTCGAGTGGATGGAGAGAAGAAGCACTTTTCCCGGAGGGGCCAGCAGCAGGAAAATATAAAGACGCATCGTTCAGTGTATTCATGCCGCTTCTAATTAATGGAGCGCAAAAAAACTACTTGTTCAGCTTCAAAATCGCAAACGTCGAAATGTGATTTAAGCGCCCCACGGTTTGAAGCAAGCGGAGAGTTGTAACTCTTGTTCGTTATAGACTTGTTTATCATCTGGCTCAGCTAGTCTACTCATCCGCCGAAAATAAACCTTCGCAAGACCATCGTCGTCTTGCAAGATCGTATCCATACTATGGCCCCGAACCTCAAATATCAACGGAGTTCCATTCTCACGCTCATAACCAAAAAAGGGATGAGCAAATCCTGCGTAATGGATACGAATGTCTCCGAGACTTTCCGAATAGGCTTGGCAATCAACAGCGAGGTGTGGAGGAATCCTAAACCGTTCTTTTGACCGAAAGATATAAAACTTATCCCTCTCGATCTGAACAGTGTTAGTGTCCTTCTTCGGTTCCACTGGATCCCAAAAGGCTTTAGGGTCGTAACGTTGGTCGTCATCAGCCGTTTTTCGGATAGAAGGGTCAATTGGCTCTGCCACATCGTTTTTTGCCACGAACCCAACGAAGTCAAGGACAGGATCTGGACTTAAATCGAGACTTAATACTACGGCGTTAGAGTCGCCTTCAGCTAACTTAAATCCAGCTAATTTCCCGTCAGTTCCAACGAGGACAGGTGGATTTTCGAATCTCAGAGCTTCCGCAGGAACGGTGCACAAGTCTTCATTCCCCTTAATGAATCTGATTTGTGAAAGAGACATTCCTGGGCGAGCTTTGATCGAAAATGTGATTGGGACCACCTCAGCGTAAAGATCAGTGTTCTCTCCTTCCTTAATCCGATCGAATTCTGGTTGGTGATCCGCCACAAGTCGAACCAGTGTATCCAATCGCCCAATCGAACTCTTGGCGGTGCTTCTCGCGCAAACTCCTGTCGGTAGCTCCAAGCCCCAGCCAAGCTTCACCAGATAGACTTTTCCGCGTTCAAAGATTGTATCCTTTGTCAAATCTCGAGCTATGCCGCCGTGATCTCTAATCAAGTCGGAAACCCGATGTGTGGTACGCGGCCGACAACTTGCCGGCATTTCGTAGTATTTGTCGCCAAGAGGAAGGTCGACTGCAGACGGATCGGGTTCTAGTGCTAGCTTCGTCGCTGACTTAATTCGTGGCGGATTCGTGTTGACGAATTCGGAAAGTATATCTTGCTGGTTCAAAACACCGGCTGACATTTCTCAAATCCCCTCACCGATCGAATCTATAAATTCCTGTAGTGGGCTATTGGGCCGAAGAATTTTATACGATTGTGGGGGATCGAAGTCTAACTGGGACTTCAGCGTACCTAACGACACCGGATTTGCCAGCGGATGAATGTTGGAAAGCAGAATCGCCTTTCCCTGGGACACTCCATTAAAATAATTGCGAAAGGTTTTGTAGTTAACACCGGCCTCGGTTTTAAAATGTTCCCATAGTTGAGATGGTGAAGATTCAACTATGCCTTTTATATCTGCTGAGAATCTAATGTGTTGTTCGGGCGATGAAACATAAAAGAGTGCCGTTCGGGGAATAAAGCTGCTGCAGAATTTGCGTCGAAACTCGACGGTTTTGAACCCAGTCTCAATCAACTTCGCGTAATCTGGCTTTATAGAAAACAAAACGGACTTGGTATCTAACTTTGATCTTAGTTCATGAATCAGAGCATTCGAATCAGCTGAGAAAACTAACTCGTCAACTCCCTTTACATAACGTCCTTTTTTCCAGAACTGCAAACTAAAACCGTAGGGGGTAAAGAAATTGCCACACTGCAACTCTATGGGTTCGCTAATCGAGTAATGCACACTTCTGGAGCCATGGGAGAGAATTTTTTTTATTGACGAGTGAAGTAGATGTTGGCCGAGTCGTGAACTTCTATATTTATCAGCGACCTTGAGTGTGCATAACTTCGCTGAGGGCTTCCCTCGTTTAACGATACTAAGAGCTACGATATCTCCATCAATTGTTGCGATTTGGCAGAAACGTTCTCCTGTGATTATCCCAGGTATAACTCGTCTTAACCACCAACTATCTATAGACGGATAGATATGTTGTGACTCTAGGAGAAAGTTTCTAATCTTTGAGTAAATCTCATGTTTGGCGGGATCCAGATTCTCGATAATTGAAAATTGTACTTTTTCGAGAAATTGTTTCTGCTGTTCGAAAGGACGACGTTTCTCGTGCATCGACACAAAGGTTCCAAGAGTGATTGGCGAAAGCTGCTTGTTAAATTCTATTCACTGTAAACAGGTGTCTACTATTTTGCAATAAATAAGTAGCGCGAGAGTTGGGTGCTTAGCAGTTAGTTTCGCCCCGTTTGATAATCTTCGCTGATTATCATTCTCCGTGTAAGTTACAGTTTGCCGGGCAATCATATAGTCGGCCAGATCGCTTCTATTGAAAGACAAGCTGCTTCAATGTTTCTTTTCATTAAAGCCCCAATGCGTGCACCCTTGTGAATCGCACCTCGTGGTACGTCAAAAAACAGCACCGATCCACTTGGCAGGGAGTTACCGGCTTGGTGCGCCGCCTCTAACATACATTGACTAATAATCTTAATTAACTCTGGCTTAGGCGCCTTGGTTCCGAATTCGAACTTGATCGCCTTAGGTAAATCATTTTCTGCAACATATAAGTCCGGTCGGACTATGACTTTGACGGTGGAAAAGGTAAGTTTCCACTTCGGGAGCGTCAAAACTTCGTATGACTTGGATCCGAAAAAGTTCTCATATGCGCGCAATGCCCGTGCGTTGTTCTCCAGTCGCGTTCGGCGGTTTCCTTGTTCTACGGCGCCCAACGATTCGAGTGATGCTGCTTGATGTGTAAGCCAGGACCGATCCAGATCGTTCTTGTGATAGCTATAAAGCGTATCACGCGCATCTTGATAATATTTTATTCGGGCTTGGGAGGTATCCGATTGTGGATACTTAAACTCCTGGAGAACGGTGCGTTGCCGAGCATAACCTGAGGTCATGTATTCAGCTAGGCAACTCAGGGGAATATTAATCACTTGCGGTGCTCTCACAATATTCGACATTGCCGTCGAGGTCGTAAACCGTTCGGGTCTCATACTCCAGCTCCCATTTTCTTTACGCTATGTTCGGCTGCATCAATGGAAGGGCTTGTTGTGGTTATACTCTCAGGCCCCAAACTGAACGCCCACCGGCGCGCCATCATTTAACATCAGTATTGGATACCCTCTTCGGTTCACCGGGCGTGCTCAAGTCCCAAACAGGCGCAGCTGCTGCCATGTCCTTCACGATTCGAATGCTGTGCAAGCAATCTTGTCGATTGTGGTAACCCTCTGAGCTACGCGCAATCGTCTCGCCATTCTTGCCATTAAACAACCAATACCACTGCTGCTGGTTATCCTTTTTCACGTCGAAATCAGAAGCCATTCTCGAAAACCTCCGTAAGCTCGATTTTCGGCCACAGACTAGAACAAAAACTAGAACAAAGTCAAAGTTTCTTGCAAAATAAAACAACCAACGCCTAAACTGCGCCATATGGGTAGAGAATTGCACCCCGTCCAAAGGCGTCTCCTTGACGCGCTACGTGACAACCATGATGCGCCGTTGACTATTCGCGAGTTGCAAGAACTACTCGACCTCTCCTCTACGAGCCTGGTGATTCATCACCTTAGGCAACTCGAGAAACGCGGGTACCTCAAGCGCAATCCTTTCAATCCTCGTGACTATCAAGTCATTACGGATGGACCTGAGCGGCAATTTACATACTTGAATCTTTACGGACTTGCTCGCTGTGGCCCGCATGGAACGATTCTCGACGGCAATCCAATTGACCGCGTGGCAGTTCCTTCTCGACTCTTGTCCTTCAGTGCTGATGAAGCTTTTCTGGTGCAAGCCAAGGGTGATTCCATGGCCCCCAGAATTAACGAAGGCGATCTCGTGATCGCGAGAAGGACGAACACAGTCGACTCGGGCGCAGTGGTTGTCTGCGTTAACGCTGGCGAAGCGCTTATCAAAAAACTGCATCACCAAGGAGATCGATGGATTCTAGTCTCCAATAATCCAGCATACGAGCCATTATTGGCGGCGCCAGAAGACTTTCGTGTTGTGGGTGAGGTGCGGGCCATAATGAGTCACCGAGTGCAATGAATCGTTTCATGACCTTTTGGGTTTTTTCATTACTCAACAAGTGAGGTAGGAAGACTATACGTGGACCAATCGATTATCATTTGGTTGCTTTTGCGTTGTGCGGTCACAGTTCCAACTAGTTGTCCACTCCTACTCGCCTAGCTGAAGACAGATCTGCTACTGTGCGCTTGGTAGCCGATTCTCGGGGTCAATGGAGTCACTCAATGAAGCTTTACACACTCGGTTATCAGAGCCTCTCTGCACCGTTATATCTTCAGAGTCTGGTGAACGCAGGCGTCGGGATCGTAATCGATGTTCGCGAGAATGCATGGAGTCAGCGCCCCGACTTCATAAAATCAAAACTGAGCCGCGCATTGGCGACGGCCAACATCGATTATCGCCATCTCAAATCAGCTGGTAATCCATCAAGCAATCGAAAGAATGCTCGTAATGCCAGAGAATGTTTAAGACGTTATCGCCAGCACTTGAGAGCACACGGCGATTGCCTTCCTGAAATATTAATGTTGGTGCGCGAGGCAGATAGTCGAGGGCGCCCAGCCTGTTTGACATGTTATGAGCGTGATACTGCGAACTGTCATCGAGCAATTCTGATTGAAGAACTGTGGGTATTAGCACCGGAACTCACCACGTTCCATTTACAACCCACGTTGCCCCTTCAGCTGAACACAATCAAACCGGTTCGCTCATTGATGAGTGATGCTTTTCTAGCACCAGCTCTGTTGCCCTTCACCTGAACAAGCTTAGATTGTTTTTACTCACAACAGGCGCGGAGTAGGAGTCCATTAAACCGAAGTTATAAAGAATACTGCGGAAATTACCTAGGAACATAAACACATCTCGCTCCCACTGGTCCAATTGCGATTGCATAGCGTTTAGCACCTTCTCTTCACATTTGGGATCATGTTTCAGTTTGCGATACAGCTCGTGAATCCCCCATTGGAGGATGCTCATGTTGTGAGTGTCGCAAGTAGGATCGTCGCACCTCCATTTGACCATGAACTTTGCCTCTGGAAAGTCGATCGGCTTTACCGTTTCACCAAAAAGGTTTTGCTGTGCGAGTCGGGCATCTTCGTGTTTTCTCCACTCGCCGCGTTCTGAGGACGACCTGAATTCTAATGAGCAATCAAGGATGTCCTTTGGAATAATGATACCCAGCGAAGTACCGTCGGACAGTTGTTTTTCTTTTAGTGACTCCAGTGAGGTCACCCGATGTGGCGAGTTCTCTAAATAATAGCGACGAACTTCGTGGCTATGTACTTCGTCCCCTAGAACAATTGAGTGCGGATCGATCCGATAACTTTCTGGTCGAGGATCTGAATCGTGCGGACGAACTCTAGCCTCGATCCACTGAAATTTTTTGAAGCGATGCCCTGGTTCAAGGTAGCGCATGGGAACGGGATGAAGTCGCACCATCCTATATGTCTCATCTTCAATTCCACCAGTGCAGACGATTTCGGTATAGGTTCTTGAATGACTCGGATAGGTCGTGCCCAAAATCAAGATTCGCTTCGTTTCCCAGTTGTCCATGGATAGAGGAACTCCTTGACGGCAGGTGTGGGAGAAAGTCGTGCGCAGAGTATCACAAAAAACCACATAAAACGGCAACGAAATCGACTAATGTCAACAGACTCAGGGCCTGTTTATGCGAGATATCGGTTACTGTGCGTTCAGTTTCCCATAACCCGTTGGTGAATCGTAGATGGCAATTGCGTTGAAGATCTTCCTACATTCTGAAAGAGAAGGACGGCCTATAGGAAATCGGATAGACCCATGCATCTCACGTCGCGTTAATACGTTGAAAATGACAGAGCTTGACCGAACATTGCCGGTAACTATACGGGAGAGCTTGTGAATCCTTCGTTTAATAAGCCACCGGATAAAACTGAGTTAGTAGGGAAAGATCATGCGCCCAATCTGGTCCGATGACGATGTTGCGGACGAGCCGCTCTGGAGATACTTCCAGCCGGAACGTTTTTTGACATCGGTGCAGTCTCGGACTCTATACTTCGCATCCGCGCGACAGTTCGAAGATCCCTTCGAAGGCGCAGTCGCCGTGTTGCCAGACGGAACGCCAATCGATACGCGTTACTCACAGTTAGAGGGTGCCGAACACGCATTCGAGCAGTTGCGCCGTCTTACTACGATTACTTGTTGGAATCGGGACGATTACGAGTCCGACGCGATGTGGAACCTCTATGCTGCTACGAGAAAAGGAGTCGCAGTTCGCACGACGACGAATCGTTTGCGCCGTGGCCTCCTGCCGTTTCGCCTGGCTCCTCACTATGGCGAGGAAGAGCCCTATTGGGGGCCGGTTCGCTATGTTGACCTTCATCGGGCGCGACTTCGCGTCAGCATGGAACGTAGATTCTTTTACAAACATCGAGCGTTCGAGTGGGAGCGTGAGTTCAGAATAGCTATTTCGCTTCGCATGGCGGAAGAATTCGGGGTTGCGGTACCAGAGGAAGGGATCGCGGTGACCTTCGACCCAGCCGTGCTGATCGAAGCCGTCTATCTAGGACCAGGTCTCGGTGAAGTAGAGCGAAGACGCCTGCAGGAGGTCTGCATTGATGCCGGCTTGAACTGTCAATTCGTTACATCAACCCTGCTCGGCCAGCCGCGTTATGTCTAGGCGGCTAGAGTTCGAGGCGAGCTAACGGATGACGATTATCGCCAGACGGACTAGGAGAGCCTAATGAATGAAGCGGATTCTTTGCCTGATCTGGACCAAATCAAAATAAAATAGAAGCCAAGAATTTGTCAGTGCTTGTAACTCTTGGAGGTCCTAGGATACAAGACTTGAGAATTGGTTCCAGGTAGGAAGCGATTTCAGCTTTAACATAGGAGCCAAAAGAATGGCCATTCGGTTATACGATTCCAAAATGACTTCTTGCATTTATTGTCGCGGGGCAGGTCCTTTTACGACGATCGAACATGTGATACCCGAATCTCTTGGAAACGATGAACTAATCCTTAAGGGTTGTGTCTGTGATCGGTGTCAGGCGTACTTTGGCAAAGAGGTTGAGCAGTATGTGTTAACCAAGACACCGATTGCTGTTTGGCGCACTCTTCTGGGAATTCGCACGAAGAATGGCCGGCTCCCTACTGTAGATGTCACTCAACCAAAACGTGCTAAGGGAATGCTGCCAGATATCCATAGGTTGCACGACAATATCGGATTCGCGGCTCATACGGACGGTTCCACCTCGGTGGATATCGACGATGGTTCGTTAGTCCGTAGTTTGTTGGAAGGGGCCAAACGGCAATTTAATCTGGTCCTCTCACCCAAGAAAATTAGTATGTTGGGGCGCTTCTTGGGGAAAGTCGGCATAGGTTTGCTGGCACTTTCAGATCAGGCGCGCGCTTACGAACCGAAGTTCGACCGAATTCGGAACTATGCTCGGTTTGGAAGTTCCGGGGAAATTTGGCCCATCTTTCACTACACAGACGGGGAGATGGGCCAGTGGAAGAAACCGACGCTTTTCGGACCGAAGGATGAGGTACTACTTGAAGAAGTGGAATGCTATTCGTACACCGTTATCGAGGTTGAGAGACTGTTCACCCTGTTTCGATTTTCTATGGGCCTCGACAACTGGATAATTGCCCTTGACGATCCCTATCCGTCTCCGGTTATCCAATCCGCTTTCCAAGGAAGAAAGCTCGATTTGATTTGGTATCCGCCAGAACAGTGGAGGCAGTGAAGATGGAAAACGGCGTGAGTCGTCTGCGGAGATAGGTTGCGTTTGTAGCGCCTCAGACCAATCTGCATCCGAATCCTGCCGTAGTGGTGTTTGATCCAACGCACGAAACGGCTATCCTAAAAAATGATCTATTAGTAAGACTCTCTGCCCACTTAACCGAGAAACTGAAAGGACTCGGTTATGAGATCGCAGTTGACCCACGCACTGGCGCACCGAGATCAAAGGCTTTTAAGCGAGGAATATCTACACAGCACTGCGCTCGATAATCAAACCTTCCCAGTTAGGAGCTTCACCATTGCTCAATTTGATAACCGTCGCAGCACAAACTCACAAAACATAAGTATTAATGTAGGATTCGTCTTTCCTGTATGCAAGCAGTTGTTTACCATATTGTGCTTACGCAATAACCTTGTCGCAGTATCAACGTCAAACTTTGGCGCGTGGTAAGCATCGATTGTTCTTCTTGGGTTCCTACGCAAGTGTCCTTCCTTCACCAGGCAGCTGATAACCTTGTGATCGACTCCCAGTTCTTCCGCTAGCTCACGTGAGCCTAACGCTTGCGCATAATTGATTTTGACGCTTTCAACGTCGGCTAGTCGTAGAAGAAAATGCAGAGTTCTGTCGCTTCTTGTGGCGAATGCGATTTCTCCAGTCTTCACGAGATTTAAAAGTGAATCATGACTGATCTTCAGCAACCGTCGAGCTTCTGCGACGGTAATGTATTGGTCGTCGTCGGATTCGGGAACTGAAAGGAATTCATCTCCAATTTCATACTGAGCCCTCAATCTGTTGTTTACATATTGTGCAAAAGCCTCGCGCAGAAAATCGAATTGAGACTCTCGAAGATCGCCGTATAGCCGTTTGAAGAGTGGGCCGAATTCTTCTTTCAATGCCGCATCAAGTTTTCCATCGCGTGGATTCAAACGTACGTTTCCTTTTGATTTCTTATCGAGAAGCTGATGAAAGTTGTGCGGCCAGTTTTCGAATACCTCATGCGCTTCGGTAAAGTACGTATGAAGATCCTTGTTCCGCAACTTAATCGATTTTGATGGTCTTCCAGTGGCCCACGACATTTCACATTCCAGGCCGGCGATAAATGTGAGGACGATGACAAAGTCTTGGAGTGCAAGACTCTGTAAGGGATTGTGTCGCTCTTTGGAAGGGGGGTCCAATGGAAGGAGGTCGCAGAGTTGATAAATGCGTCGCGAAACCACGATCTCATGCTCATGCCTAAGATCTGGCTGAAGCTCACTCCAATCACATCCACAGACACAGACACTCATCCGGTTTCTAATTGCTCTGAGACGCCTTTTGCATTTTGGACAAGTATCAAGAAGCAAACACTCGTGGATGGGACATGCCGTTACAAGGGAGCAATCCCAAATGCGACGACAGTAGCCGGCTTCATTCAGGCATTTAACGCAGATTTTAGGGCAATGAGGTCGGATGATAGAACGATTGAGGAAGGCTCCGTAAAAATCGTAATCGAGGTCGCAGGTCGTGTGCTTTGGCGAAGGTGAAGGGAGATAGAGAAGTTCAATTAGATCTGATAGTGCGTTGCCGGTGAGCTTGGCAAATTTCCTGAATCCCTCTGAGCAACTGAATACAAACGTGAACTTCCATTGAAGTTCCATGTAGTCGATTCCGCTCAGCGAAAGTATCCATGAAGGCGTGTCGTAACCGTTGGCTTCGGTGAGGCGCAATAGATAGCTTATGAAACCCTCATCCTTTTCAGGCTTCGGGGTAATTAGCAATTTCACTTAGGGACTGTTGCAGACAGGAAGTTTTAAAAACGGCATTTAAGGCCGGAAGAATGCAGACCGCTGCATTTCTCCATGAGAATGCTGATTCCTGGTTGACTTAATCTGCGAAGGGAACCGGGCTAGTGTATTCAGTTACTGGCAGGGCGTGAGGCGAGAAGGAGATTTTGTTTTCTGATGGAGAACAGCCCTCGAACGCCGTTCGCGTTTCGACCGGCATCACGATAATAGCGTCTGAGTTTTTCAAAATCGCTTCGCGAATAGATGATGTGTGGGAAAGCTAGCGGATATGGATTATTAATAGGTTTGAGCCGTTCTCTGCGCAAGATGGTCTTGATGTACTCTCGGGATACCCCAAGCATTATTGCTGCCTCTGGCCTTGTCACGATCGAGTTCATAAAAGAGGCAACGTGTTCAACCTCGGACTTGACCAGAAAGCGCTTCTTTCCACCGCATGAGCTTTCATATTTCAAATAGCCGCTCTTTATCCATCGGTCGTAAATGCTGCATGGGTTTACTTGAAGAATCTTAGCCGCGACCGTCGGAGAGATGAGATTAGTTAAATCGGTGAACTGGCCGACAAAGCCTTCGATTACAGAGCGATCAAATAAATATTCTCCTGCTTTTTCGGGTCGTTCAGAATAGTGTATAAGCACTCCATTCTTAACCAACTGTGCTATCGCTTTCTTTTTTAGTGAAAGTATTTCGGCTGCCTCTTGAGAATCGACAATATGTGAGCTTTTGTTCCTGAGATTAAGACGGAGGACATCTTTCCGTTTATAGATGTAGCGGGGGCCACCGTCGACCGATCTTCCCGACACTGGATAAATCTTTCGAGACTTAAGGGTTCGCATCAGAAGTGCTCGGGGGGTACCTGTTTCACGCGACAATTTGTCCGCCTCGACGTAGTGTGATTTGAATGCCAGGATTGCTTTTGCGGTAATCACATGGCATTGGACGCCTTCTTCTTTCTGTTTTGACGAATCCTTTCTGCGCCAGGAAATAAAGAATCGAAGATTTGAAGAGACGCTCCGTTGTTCCTTCAGCGAGTCTTATCGGCTCAATTGAGTGTTCTGCAAGTTTGGTGCGAATGTATCGTTTGATATCGTCGCGAGAAAAATAGAGATCATTGAGCACCGGCTTTTTAAGACAAAGGCACTTCGGAATTATTACGCCCCTTAAAATGTCGTCAATCAACGTGTGTATTCCCCAGGATGCGGTTACCAACCAAATACACAGGGCGTCTACTAAGCTTCCAAATCGCCTCATTGAATCGAGAGACACGGAGCGCACCCTCTTCGCGCGTGCAAGGACGTTTGAAAGCAACTTGTCAAGATGAGTCGTGTCGAAACGCCAGAGTCGGCCGCTATCTCCTGACAGAATGTTGGTACCAATCAGCAACGAGTGCCTGACTAACATCAGCGTTTGTAGCTGTCGGATACCCAGGTATTTTGAAGCGTGAGGTAGTGAGAGACTTTGACCCCACTCTTGTCTAAGTCTTTCAACGCTTTCTGCTTCCAGGATGAAGTTTCTCTTTTTAGGAGCTGCTCTTATAACGCCTTTTAGTATACCGCTGGATATCAGTTGATCGATTACAGGAAGATCAACTTTAAGAATCTGTTGGGCAGCCATTTTTGTTACGTACTTGCCCGTACTTTTTGTTCTGAGCCACTGCGCAGTGCGGTATTTACGATCCCAGTGATCCAAAAAATATTTCTCGAACTCTTGGCGCAGCAGATTTTTAATCCCGGTTGGAAGAGAATAGAGCCTATACTTGAAGAGACTAAGAGCGTCACGGAGACCATTTGCCTGTTGGGTCGCCCTGCTGAAGTGTCGGTCAACGAGGTTATGGAAACTGTTGGGCCACTTTTCAAAAACGGCGAAGGCGCCAGATAGTCTCCGATGAATTTCACTGTTAGTCTTATTGAAAAAGACCTGCTTACTCGGTCGTGGACCTCCATCCAGGCTTGCTACTACGAATAGCCCACTTATCAAGGAGTTGAAGTCAAGACCACAAAGCGGATTGTTAGTGTTCTTAACAGAACGTGGGATTAAGCCAAACTCTTCATGTAGAAGTTGGCCCAAAACAGTTTCTGATTCAGATAAGCTTGCGCTAGGTGCTTGACGCCAGTCCGCGCCGCAAGGGCAGTAACATACGCGCTCTCGATACCACCTGATTGGCCTCAGACATACATGGCACTCTTGTAGGAGCATCCGATTGTGAATAGCGCAGGAAGTGAAGAGTGCAAGTTCCCACTGTTTGCGACAATACGGCGACTGTTCGAGACATGCTGGGCACACTTTGGGCCGCGGTGCTCCAATAAGGGTGTACGGCACGCTTCGACCCAATGTGATCACCTCGGAGCGTTTGGTAGTAGGCGTGTAAAGGAGTTCCTTCAGTTCATTGCGGGTAATCCTCGTTAGCTGAATAAGTCGATCGTATTTAGTGTTGTGCTCATCCCAAATGTGGTTGTACTGGAAGAATGTTGAGTCAAGATGCGCTTCTCTCAGTATTAGACCGGCTGATGGATAAGCATTAAGCTCTGTGAGGCGTAAGAGGAAGCCGAAAAAACTTTCATCGCTTTTGGGTTGACTGCGAATCAGGAGACTGCGGCTCTCTTGATCTATCGAACACTTTATTAATCGGAATTCATTCACCTCTTTTACTACTCACGTAGACACTAATTAAGGTTGCTAAAGTTCTGATCAAGCAAACAACGCCACGGCACCGAAAGGATTTGGCTTACCGGGGTTGTTTGCGGCCAATCGCTGCTCGTACGCGAGCGCCAGAATTTCCATGGTCAGCTTTTCCCGATACGACTCTAGTGCAATTCCGGTCGCATGTCGGATTAATTTCATTACGTGTGCTACTACGCCGTTTGTCGCTTCAAAGATACAGAGGGCTATGTTCGGATCGGCCAGGTCCGATTTTTCAGCCAACGGTAACTTCTCGTCGATGACCTTTAGAAAACGTCGAAAGTCCTGTCGCTCTTTAGATGTGTTGTAACGAAAGGCTTCGAGTTCGATCCGGACTCCGAACCGCCGTTGCAGCTGTTCGTTTCCGTCTGCATCAAGAATTGTGTGTGAGTACGGCAGCCCCGTCAGAACGATCGGTACTCCGGTTTCATCCATCAGCAACTTGAGCCAGTCGGATACAGTTTTTAAGACTCTGTGGGAATCACGGTCTTGAAAGTGCTGAAACTCATCCAGAATTAACAGCTCCACACAACACGCATCGAGATATCTTTTTAAACGGAGAGTTTGCGATATTTGAGAACCCTTATCAGCGGCGGGGTCACCAATCGCAGTAAGAAGTGCTGTGACAAGACTTTTGCAGGTGGCTGGAACCGGAACGCTTGCATACAGCACGGGAACCATTGTCTTCTCGGCAGTGTGTTTCCGCGGATAATCATTCATATAAAGTTTGACCAATGTAGTTTTGCCAGCCCCGGTGTTTCCTTGTATCAGGATTCCTTCAGACTCTTTGGAACGCTTCGCCTGTTTGTGGCAGGAGTGAATAGATTTGAGCGCAACTTCATTTCGCGGAAAGTGAACGTATAGAGTTTCGATCAGTTGCATTCTGTCTTCGATCGGCATCTTCTTGTATTTTGCGCGATCAGAATCGCCTCGTGTTTTAGACATGCGATATCTCCTATTTGGGAAGGTTGTAGTCACCACTCCAACCGGTCATGTCTAACTCTTCCGGACTAGACGCCTGCTGAGTAGTTCGATTCTTCCTGGCGGAAGACGCCGAGTTAGTCGCAGGACCCTTCTTCCTGGTTTTGTCTTTGATGTCTCTCAGATTGCTGCTGGCTCCCTCGACCTGTGTGACGTCCGCTGTCTTCTTTGAGGCAACCAGCTTTAACTTCGGCTTTGGTTTATTGACGTGCGCCGACTCCACGTTCGAGGGAGCACAAGCGTCAGTCGGTTCTTCAGGCAGTTCCCCATTCAACGGTGGAAGTAAAAGATGGGGTACTGAACTCGGAATGAGTCGAGGGCCATCCCCTTTGTCTTGTGTGAGCGAACGTTCCATGCTCTCCCGCTGCTGCACGCCTTCGCCGAGATAACGCGCCAATCGTTTCCGTGTTTTCTTCTTAGATTTAGCTGAAGCCCACTCGCGTTCCACAATCTCCTGGATTTCCTGTTTGGCGCGAGCGAGGGAAAGTAGGTCGACCTTACGTTTGAGTTCATTGCGGACGTAGCGACTAATGACGTTGTGCTGATAGAGCGTCAGTCCCTTCGTGTACTTCTGATCCACCGCTGGCACCGGAAGATATGTATTGTGCTTTTGGTCATAAACATGAATCAGCGAAAGATCTGAGGGATTGCGTTTGATGATTACCTTCTTCTGGGAATCAAGTCCACGACGGACCAGCGCCAATTCGTCGTCGTTGTAGAAGAGATTGTCTAACTCAATTCCTCTGGCTGAAACTACTCGCTCTTCTGTATAACCCAGCGCCACGTCTAACAACTCATTGTTGACAGGTAAGGCCGGCGGCCATTCAGCGATACCTTTCTCCCATCGCAAAGCTGGAACATCTCTAATCCCGCGATGCGGCGAAACTTGATAAACATCAGTGATCCACTTGTGCATTATTTCGTCGAGAGTGTCAGGTGTAATGATTGC
>Ga0163162_10000479_pt1 | contig 37018 bp, 33 predicted proteins | sample S55metaG_FD_115310 | JGI IMG/M metagenome (GOLD analysis project Ga0163162, IMG submission 115310) | Switchgrass rhizosphere microbial communities from Kellogg Biological Station, Michigan, USA - S5-5 metaG | ecosystem: Host-associated > Plants > Roots > Rhizosphere > Soil | place: USA... | reverse complement strand
CCGATGACCTCTCCGCTCGTTACTCACCTTCAGTCAAGAATCCGGAAAGAAGGTCCCATTTCTTTTCGCGACTTCATGGAGGAGGCGCTCTACCATCCCAAATTCGGCTACTACACTTCGGCACGAAATCCCATCGGCCGAGAGGGGGATTTCTACACCTCCTCGGATCTTGATCCGATATTTGCCAAACTCCTCGCGCGAAAGTTTTCACAAATGGCGGGTACCCTTGGCGTCGCCCCTGAGAAATTCACGATCCTCGAACTCGGTGCCGGACGTGGACTCCTTGCCCGAGAAATCCTGAAACACCAACCATTCCGATACTTGGTCCTCGAACGCAGCGTGTCGATGAGGGAAAGGCAGCGCGAACACCTGGCGGGCCTTGACGTCGAGTGGATCGATGATCTTCCAGGCAGCCTGACGGGTTGCATCTTTTCGAATGAATTCTTCGATGCGCTTCCGGTTCGCCGGATTGTTCGCAGAAGCGGCGTACTTCGCGAGATTTTCGTCACGTCCGACTTTTCGGAAGTCGAAGGCGATCTTCAGGAGTCACTTGATGTTCCGCTCGCTGAAGGACAGCTTGTGGATATCAGTTCCGATGCCCGTCGGTGGATGACGCGTATCGCGGCGTCCCTGGATCGCGGCTACCATCTCGCAATCGACTACGGGTACGAGGATCGGGAGTTCTACGCGCGTCCGCGCGGCACGTTGATGTGTTACTGGCAGCATCAGGTCGTCGAAGATCCCTATATCCGAATCGGTGAGCAGGACATCACGGCTCACGTGAACTTCTCGGACTTAATAAGAGAAGGAACGGCTGCGGGGCTCGCTACCGAGGAGTTCTGCACGCAGATGGATTTTCTTATCCAGCTTGGTGTTCTTAAGGAGTTGGAGTCGATTGTTCCAGCTCGGACCATAGAGGATATCCAGCGTCTGGCCGCAGTGAAGAAACTGATCCTGCCTGGGGGTATGGGGGAGCGTTTCAAGGTGTTGGTTCAGCGCGCGGGCTGACTATCTGATGGCCAGCCGGCGGGTCAATGCCGTCGCACGTGACATCGAACGCAACTTCTTCAATTCACGAAATCCGATAAGCCGTTGCCGGTCTTCGTCCCATAGTTTCAGTTTCACGCACCGCAGGCTCTTCCAGAACGTCAACGTGGGTGCCTGCTGGAAAGGGGGATTCTGCCGGTGGCAGGCTTCCAATTTGTAATTCGGGATCTTTGCGCACAGATGGTGAATATGATGGAAACCTATATTGCCGCTGAACCATTGCAGCAGGCGCGGCAATTTGTAATAGGAACTGCCCATCAGCGCTGCCGTGGCATAGTCCCAATGCTTGTTGGGTTGCCAGTATGTATCTTCGTATTGGTGTTGCACGTAGAAAAGCCAGACGCCAGAAACGCCGGCAATCATCTGTACAGGAACCCAAATCAGCAAAACGGCCGGCAGTCCGATACTCCAGATGGACAACGCCCAGAGCGTGATGAGTACCGCGTTGGTCAGGTAAACGCCTCGCCGCTCGCGTTGCCCGGAATGCTTTCCAACAAATCGCAATCTGAACAGAAAGATGTAATGAGGGCCGACGAAGAACGTGACGAAGGGATGTCGATAGACCCTGTACGTAAACCGGTGCCACTTTGTGCGGGACAGGTACTCCTTGATGGTCAAAGTTACAACATCCCCGACGCCACGGCGATCCAGATCACCGGAAGTCGCGTGATGAATGGCATGCTCGTGCGTCCATCGAAAATATGGAGTATGGACCAGAATGCCGCAGATGGTTCCCACCCAATGGTTGGCGGATGAGGACTTGAAAAACGATCCGTGCCCGCAGTCATGCATGATGATGAAGGCACGCACGGTGAACCCGCCGGCCGGAAAAGCCAATGCCAGAGTCAGCCAGTAGGAATAGCTGAGGCTTTGATACATCAAAAAATACAGAACTGCGAGAGGAACAACCGTGTTTACGATTTGCCAGATGCTGCGTTTCTTATCGGGCGTCATGTGCGGATGGACTAGCTCGCGCCACGCAACGGTCAGTGCTGGGCCGGGGAGACTGGGTTTTGGCATTCGGTCCGCTTTCATCGAGTGTTTGCGCGAAAAGACAATTTCCTTTCAGAGGTTAATCGGCAGCCTGGTGTAGCGAGACGAAAACGAGGATGACATATCCCAGAGAAGCCGGTCTGTGCAGAAGTGAACGTAGGGGATCCTGGCCACCTGTTGTGCGGCTCTAGAACTTTCCTAACGAATTCCGCGGGGTCGTGTTATAGGAGGACCTCGTGATCTCGCGGCGAGAAGTGCTTCAGGCGGTTTTGGCATCTGCGGCAGGAGCGGTTGTTAGCCTTGCGCAAACAGGTGCGGCGCCTAAAGCGAAGCCTCTCGCAAGAGACGCGGTGACCCAGGACTGGCCAAGCTTTCTTGGCCCCTCTCACAATGCCGTCTCCGCCGAAACAAAACTCACTCGAAAGTTACCGCCTGTCCTCGTTTGGGAGTTCAGGAAAGGCACGGGATACACAACACCGGTCATTGCAGGTCAGCATCTGGTATTTGCTCATCGGTTGAACGACGAGGAAATCGTGGAATGCCTTCGCCCGGAAACTGGTGCCAGCGAATGGCAATTTCGTTACCCCACCGATTTTGAGGATCGATACGGATACAACAATGGTCCCAGATCGAGTCCCGTCATCGATGGGGAGCGCGTTTACTTTGTCAGCGCGCTCGGCACGTTGCATTGCTTGAACCTCGGGACGGGAAAGGTTATTTGGAAACGGGACTTTCGGGCGGACTATCGCATTCATCAGGATTTCTTTGGTACTGCGTCGACACCCCTGGTCGAAGGTGCGCTCCTGATCGTCAATGTCGGGGCCCCCAACGGGCCTTGCGTCGTGGGCCTGGACAAACTTACAGGCAGAGAAGTTTGGCGAGCCGGCAAGGAGTGGGGACCCAGTTACGCTTCCCCGGTTCCAGCGACAGTCCATGGCAAACGTCGAGTATTTGTATTCGCCGGAGGAGAATCCGATCCGCCGACAGGCGGCCTCTTGTGTATCGATGCGGCCTCCGGCCGCGTCGATTTCAGCTTTCCCTGGCGAAGTCGCTCCTATGAATCCGTCAATGCATCCTGTCCCGTTGTTTTCGGTAATAAGGTTTTTATTTCGGCGAGCTATCGCACAGGCGGCGCACTACTCGAAATTCTCCCTGATTTCACGCACAGGGTGATGTGGACTACTCAGGAGTTCGCGCTGCACTTCAACACCGCGATTCACAAGGACGGCTACCTCTATGGCTTCGACGGCCGTAACGAACCCGATGCTTCGCTGGCCTGTGTGAATGTTGCGGATGGAAAGGTCGTATGGCGGGAAACGCCAGAATGGACCGAGACATTTGAGGTTCGCGGTGAAAAGCGTGAGCAACTGGTGGGACCTTATCGAGGATCCTTGATGTCCGTCGATGGGCAATTTCTTTGTCTGGGCGAGCTCGGACATCTGATGTGGCTTGATCTCACTCCCAGGGGATACAAGGAAGTTTCTCGAGCCCGGTTGTTTGCAGCGCGCGAATCCTGGGGGCTTCCCGTCCTCAGCCGCGGGCTTCTCTATGTGATGCAAAATACACGAGACATCATCAACTCCAGTCCTCCGCGGCTTCTCTGTTATGACGTGAGAGCCAGGTAGTTCCGCAGGAGGCACTCATCACGGAATTTTACGGAGGCATCCGGTGCGTCGTGAGAGGTTTGTTCTGAGACGCCCACCGGAACCCGGAAACTCTGAGGATTCCAGCAAGTGGCTCTTATTCAGTGCAGAAGTGCTTGTGGATTCGTGCTCTTCGAGTAAATGGCCCGTTGACAGAGCGTAAGCTATGTGTTTGAATTTCTTGTTTTTGTTGGATGTTCTGCACGACTCCTACCGACCCGGGAACAGGACAAGAAACTAAAAGAAGTGGCTGACGAAAAAGAGAACCAGAATACCGAGAAACCTGCGGAGTCCGGTCCACAACCAGAGACTCCTCCGTCGCCGCCGGCAACTCCTCCACCTCCGACGAAGCCGGCGACTCCACCACCGCCAAAGCCTCCGGCTGCGGCCGGTGCAACTCCGCCACCGCCAAAGGCTCCGGCAGCGGGTGGAACTCCACCGCCGCCGAAGCCGCCGGCCGCGGGTGGAACCCCTCCGCCGCCCAAACCTCCTGCGGCAGCGGGCGCACATCCTCCACCGCCGAAGCCAAAAGGTCCTGCGCCGGAGCCGTGGTCGCACCCGATCGTGGATGCGTTGAAAGAGAAGTTTTCCACTCAGTTCGTTAAGGCCTATTCGTTCCTCGGACAGAACAACATCGAGGTGAAGAAGGCGTTGATCGCCGAAATTCTGACCTTCGTGCGCGACAACACGATTCTCCCCTGCAACTACCTCGCAGATGAAACTGCCGTGCATTGGCCGAAGGACGAAGAGTTTGAGATTGTCTACATCCTCTATTCGTTTTCAAAGAACGAGTATGTTCGGATGAAGACTCGCATTAAGGAATGGGAAACCATTGAAAGTGCGGCTGGTGTCTGGACCACAGCGGACTGGCTCGAGCGCGAAGTTTACGACATGTTCGGCGTGCGCTACGCCAACCACCCGAACCTGAAACGGATTTTGCTGCCAGAAGACTGGGTCGGATTTCCGTTGCGCAAGGATTACAACGTCCGGCTGCAGGACGTCGAGTGGGTGCGCAAGCACCTCGGCATTGATTCGGGTCAGAAGTATTACGTCGGTGAAGCCCGGCATGAAGACCCGAACTACATTACGCCGACGGATTAGCGAGGGACTATGGCACAAGCCGAAACTCTCTTTGATGCCAGTGAACTAACAGTAAGCATGGGCCCGCAGCACCCGTCGACGCACGGCGTGCTCCAGGTGAAACTCAAGCTGGACGGTGAACGCGTTCTGGACGCGGAGTGCGTTATCGGATACCTGCACCGCGGCGTCGAGAAACTCGGGGAAGTGCAGACCTACGGCCAGTTTGTTCCCACGCTCGACCGCATGGACTACATTGCTGCGGTTTCGAACTGCCTGGGATACTGCGAGACCATCGAAAAGTTGCTTGGCGTCACCGCCCCGCCAAGGGCGCAGTACATCCGCCTGATCATGACCGAGTTGAATCGGATCACCAGCCACCTGCTCTGGCTCGGAACGCATGCGATCGATCTTGGCGCCATTACGACCTTCCTTTACTGCTTCCGCGAACGCGAAGAGATTTTGAAGATCTTCGAAAACTATTGTGGCGCCCGGCTGACGACGCACATGTTCCGAATCGGCGGAACGCAGTACGAGCTGTATGAAGGTTTTCAGGATCAGGTTCGAACGTTCATCCAGGACTTCCCAAAGAAGGTTGACGAATACGAAACGCTGCTGACAGAGAACCGCATCTGGCTGGATCGCACGAAGAATGTCGGAATTATTTCCGCAAAGGACGCGATTGATCTGGGCCTGACCGGCCCAAGTCTTCGCGGGTCGGGTGTCCAGTGGGATTTGCGCAAGGCGAAACCTTACTGCGTGTACTCAGAGTTCGATTTCGATATTCCGGTCGGAGAAGTGGGCGATACCTACGATCGGTATCTGGTGCGGATGGAAGAAATGCGTCAGTCGGCGCGCATTGTCTCGCAGGCGATTGACAAGATTCCGGATGGACCGCTCATGGCCAAGATGTCCAAGATCATCAAGCCGCCGGTTGGCGATATCTACCACTCGATTGAGTCACCGAAGGGCGAACTGGGGTACTACATCGTGAGCGATGGCAGCACAATGGCGTACCGGGCGCGTGTGCGCCCACCGTCGTTTGTGAATCTCCAGTCTCTGAAAAAGATGGTAGCAGGACATATGGTCGCCGATGTTGTCGCGGTGATTGGGACGCTCGACATCGTGCTCGGAGAGATCGATCGTTAAGACACACTGACACTATGGATTTTGTAATCGATAACATCATCATCCCGTTGATCAAGATCGGGATTGTTTTCGGCGTACTGTCCGGGGTTGTTGCTTTGATGACGCTGGCCGAGCGCAAGGTTGCGGCATTCATTCAGGTTCGGCTCGGCCCGATGCGTGTAGGCCCTCACGGAATTCTTCAGCCCCTCGCCGATGGCGTGAAGCTCATGCTCAAGGAAGACATCCTTCCCGCAAAAGCGGATCGATGGATCTTTACGCTTGCGCCGATCATTGCACTGGTTCCCGCGTTCATCGTATTTGCCGTCATTCCTTTCGGATCGACCTTCAATTTGTTCGGGAAGACGATCGCACTGCGAATCACCGATCTGAATATCGGCCTTCTGTACGTCCTGTCGATTTCATCCATCGGAATATTGGGGATCATTCTTGGAGGTTGGGCCTCGAACAGCAAGTATCCCCTGATGGGCGCCCTGCGGTCTGCTGCGCAGATGGTCAGCTATGAAGTTGCGCTCGGATTTTCGATCATGGGCGTATTGATGATCTCCGGTTCTTTGAGCCTTGTGGAGATCGTCAACAAGCAGAAGGAATTCGGCTGGTGGTTTGTCTTCCTTCAGCCTCTTGGTTTCATTCTTTTTTTCGTCTGTGGCATTGCGGAGACCAACCGGGCGCCATTTGATCTGCCGGAAGCAGAGTCGGAACTGGTCGCAGGATTTCACACCGAATACAGCGGTTTTCGGTTCTCGCTCTATTTCCTTGCCGAATACGCCAACATGATCGCCGTTTCGGCGATGGCTGTGACACTGTTCTTCGGAGGATGGCTGCGGCCTTTCCCCAATGTGGCGTTGCCGGGATTCCTGGGTTTACTTGATGCGCCTCTGATGGGACCCGTTTGGTTTGCCATCAAAGTGGCGATCTTTCTTTACTGTTACCTGTGGTTCCGGTGGACTTGGCCGCGATATCGCTACGACCAATTGATGAAGATTGGCTGGCAGTGGCTGCTGCCGCTTGCCATTGCTAATCTGGTGGCGACGGCAGCAATCGTACTGCTGTTCGTAAGGAAGGGATAAAGTAATGAAGGTCAAACGTCGCGATCTAAGTTTGATCAAGAGACTGTTTCTTGTCGACCTGATCAGGGGACTCAAGCTGACGTTCGGGTATCAGCGGCCCTCGGCGAACTACACCGAACAGTACCCGAAAGAACGACCCAAGATTGCTGAACGGTTTCGTGGAGCGCCGCGACTCAACAATGATCCGGTGACAGGCGAAACTCTGTGCATTGCCTGCAACCTTTGCGCTTTGGCTTGTCCCGAGCACTGTATCGAAGTGGGATGGGAGCGCGATCCGGCGGGCAAGAAGGTCCTGACGACGTATACGTTCGATGTATCGCGGTGCATGTTCTGCGGTCTCTGCGAAGATGCATGCCCGACACCTTGTCTCGAACTGACCCAGGAGTTCGAGATGAGTCTCTACGGACGCCGGGATATGAAGCTGGACCGCAAAACTCTCGAAGAGGGCGTCCAGCCAGTGATCTATCTAAAGTAAGGCTATGTCTGTCGAACAGGTTCTTTTCTACATCTTTGCGGCTCTTGCCGTGATGTCGGCGGTGGCCGTCATCACGCTCAGAAACGTCGTACACAGCGCGGTAGCGCTTGCTGCAACCCTGCTTTCCGTGGCAGGGATCTTCCTTACGCTGCATGCCGAATTTCTTGCCGGTGTGCAGGTAATCGTCTATGTCGGCGGCATCCTCGTACTTTTCATCTTTGTCATCATGTTGATCTCTATCGAAAGGTCGATCATCGAACGGCAGTTTAACCGGCAGTGGCTCGTTGCGCTGATCACGGCAATTCTGCTCATTGGAGAACTCGGATTTGTGCTGTGGCGTGGCACGGATTCCCTGGTTCTGGCGGAACCCGCTGCTGCAGCGCCGTCCGTGCTGGGGGTCAGCGGGAACTCGCAACTCGTGGGTGAGGCCCTTTACGGTCAGTACCTGCTGCCCTTCGAGATCGCTTCTATTCTGTTGCTCGTCGCCATCGTGGGATCAGTGGCACTGTCCAAGAAAAAGACGCAGGCGGAGTAAACATGGTTCCCATACATCACTATCTGCTTCTCGGCGCAGCGCTCTTTACGATCGGTGTTGTTGGCGTGCTCACGCGGCGCAACATCATGGTCATCCTGATGTCGATTGAGCTCATGATGAACGCCGTGAATATCAACCTCATCGCGTTCTCGGGCAGACTTGGACACGTGGCTGGGCAGGTATTTGCGATCTTCGTGATTACGGTCGCAGCGGCTGAAGCAGCTGTCGGCCTCGGCATCGTCATCGCCATGTTCAAGAACAAGGAAACGATGAACATCAACGAAATCGACCTGATGAAGTGGTAGACGCATGAACTTTCTCGATCTCATCTGGCTTATTCCTCTGTTTCCCGCTGCCGGTTTTGTCATCAACGGACTGTTCGGCAAGCGCATGCCGAAAGCTGCTGTGGGAACAATCGCTGCCGGCGCAGTTCTGGTCTCCTTCATATTTGCGGCCGCTGCCGTGTACCAGCTCTCGCAGCTTCCCGAACACGAGCGGTCTCACGAGGTGAAGGTCTACGAGTGGATCAACGCTGGCCCGGCGGTGACGACCGGCGGCCAGGCAACCCGTTTCGTCGTGGATTGGGGATTTTTGCTGGATCCATTGTCGTCGGTGATGGTCCTCGTCGTGACAGGTATCGGCTTTCTCATCCACGTTTATTCCAACGGATACATGTGGGAAGAGGATGGGTTCTATAGATTCTTCGCCTACCTCAACCTCTTCATGTTTTCGATGCTCACGCTCATCCTTGGCAACAACTATGTGATGATGTTCATCGGATGGGAGGGCGTCGGTCTTTGTTCATATCTTTTGATCGGCTACTACTTTCTCAAGAAGAGTGCCGGAGACGCAGCCAAGAAAGCCTTCGTTGTTAATCGCGTTGGAGACTGGGGTCTGGCAACAGGAATACTGCTGATCTTTGCCACGTTTGGCTCGCTCGATTTCCTCAAAGTCGGTGAAGCCATCAAGGCAGGAGTCGCTGCCGGGCAATACCATGTGGGTCAGCCGATCTTTATCGGAATTGCTCTCGCGCTGTTTGTAGGCGCCTGCGGCAAGTCCGCGCAAATTCCTCTGTATGTCTGGCTCCCGGATGCGATGGAAGGTCCGACTCCTGTCAGCGCCCTGATTCACGCCGCAACGATGGTCACTGCGGGCGTCTACATGGTGGCTCGCAGCAACTGGATTTATCAGTTGGCGCCCCAGGCTTTGGCCGTAGTTGCGGTTGTCGGTGTGCTGACAGCGCTGTTCGCAGCATCCATCGGGCTGGTTCAGAACGACATCAAGCGCGTACTTGCATATTCCACTGTCAGCCAGCTCGGGTACATGTTCCTGGCGCTGGGTGTGGGCGCGTTTACCGCAGGCGTGTTCCATCTGATGACGCACGCATTCTTCAAGGCTCTTCTTTTTCTCGGTTCGGGCAGCGTGATTCATGCGATGCACCACGAGCAGGACATGCGCAAGATGGGCGCGTTGAAGAACAAGATCCCCGTAACGTTCTGGACGATGGCCATCGGAACTCTCGCGATTGCGGGGACGCCTGGCCTGGCCGGCTTCTTCTCGAAGGATGAAATTCTCTGGCAGGCATTTTCGAGCGAACACGGGCACTTCCTTCTTTGGCTTCTTGGCGCCATCGTCGCGGGCATGACGTCGTTTTACATGTTTCGCCTGCTGTTCATGACGTTCTTCGGCGAGTCGCGCGTGGATCCCCACACTGAAGCGCACATCCACGAATCGCCAAAGGTCATGACGGTGCCGTTGATGGTGCTCGCTGTGGGTTCTGTTCTTGCGGGCTATATCGGTTTGCCCAAGTGGCTCGGGCCAAATCTCTTCGAGCATTGGCTGGAGCCGGTTTTCGAGCCGGTGCAGGCGGTTGCGGCCGCGGGCGAAGAAGCGGCGCACCACAGTGCGGGCCTCGAAATCGGTATGGCGGCAGTGTCGGTCGCAATTGCCGTAATCGGATTCCTCATCGCATACACCACTTATGCGAAGAAGAGTGATCGCGCAGCGCGAGTATCGGCCCAGTTCAAGGGCCTGTACCAGGCTCTGTTGAACAAGTGGTATGTGGATGAACTTTATGACGCGCTCTGGGTAAATCGGGCGAAGGACCTGGGGCGCGGATTGTGGCGATTCGACTCGAAGATTGTTGACGGGCTAGTGAATGATGCTGCGGTGGGCACTGTCCAGAGCGCTGTCGGTTCCGGTTGGTGGGATCGATGGATCGTCGATGGTGTTGTCCGATTTGCAGGGGGATTTGTGAAGACGGCCAGCTGGCCAATTCGTCTCTCTGAAACCGGTTACACGCAGAACTATGCGCTTGTCATGATCTTCGGCGTTCTCCTTCTGGTCGGTTATGTGTTGTGGGGAACTCTTTAGGAGCGTTTAATGGACTTTTTCAATAACAACATCCTGAGCATTATCACGTTCTGGCCGCTTGTCGGAATGTTAGTGCTCCTTTTGATTCCCAAGGGATCAACCACCCTCATTAAATGGTGGGCGAATCTCGTCGCGCTGAGCGGCTTCTTTGTTTCGCTGCCGCTGTGGTTCTCGTTCAACTTCGACGATCCTCAGATGCAGAAGGTCGTGAACGTTCCGTGGATTCAGTCTCTCGGCGCGAATTATCACGTGGGAGTCGACGGCATTTCGCTGTTGCTCGTCATGCTCACGACGCTGATTGGTCCTCTGGCCGTGCTGTCTTCGTGGGATGCGATCCAGGTTCGCGTGAAGGAATACTACGCGTTCATGCTTCTGCTTCAGGCAGGGATGCTCGGGGTTTTCATCTCCCTCGACTTCTTCATGTTTTACGTGTTCTGGGAAGTGATGCTCGTCCCGATGTACTTTTTGATTGGCGTGTGGGGCGGCCCGCGAAAGCTTTACGCCGCGATCAAGTTCTTCCTGTATACCCTGGTCGGATCCGTACTGATGCTGCTGGGCATTCTGGCGCTGTACTTCCAGTATCCTTCGATTGCCGCAATGCATCCGGAAATTTCCGCGCAGTTTGGCGCGTTGCCGACATTCGACGTGCTGGCCCTGCATGCAGTTGGTCCGTACCTGCCGTTCAATCTGCAATTCTGGGTATTCCTTGCGTTCTTTGTGGGGTTCGCAATCAAGGTTCCGATGTTCCCGTTCCATACGTGGCTGCCTGATGCGCACGTGGAAGCACCGACGGCAGGCTCCGTAATCCTTGCTGCTGTTCTGCTCAAGATGGGAACGTATGGATTTCTGCGATTCAGTATTCCCATTCTTCCCGCCGCAACCGTGTATTTCGTTCCGATGATGATTACGCTGGCGATTATCGCGATCATCTATGGCGCGCTCGTTGCCATGATGCAGCCGGACATGAAGAAGCTCGTTGCCTACTCTTCGGTGAGCCACATGGGATTCGTGATGCTCGGCATGTTTGCCCTTAATCCGCAGGGCCTGAACGGCAGCATCATCCAACAGATCAATCACGGCATTTCGACGGGAGCGCTTTTCCTTATCGTGGGCATCATCTACGAGCGACGACATACGCGGGAGATTGCGCAGCTGGGTGGACTTTCGAACGTTATGCCGGCTTATGCTGTTGTCTTTCTGATAATGACGATGTCTTCGATCGGCCTACCGCTGCTGAACGGGTTCATCGGCGAGTTCACGATCATGGCCGGCGCGCTTCAGAAAAATCTCTGGTGGGCTGTGGCGGGTGGCGCGGGCATCGTGCTCGGAGCGGCGTATATGCTCTGGCTCTACCAGAGAACGATGTTCGGCAAGCTGGATAATCCGGCGAATCAGCACCTGAAGGATATGAACTGGCGGGAGTGGGCGACTCTTATTCCATTGATCATCATGGCATTCTGGATCGGCCTGTATCCCGCACCGTTTTTCCGTGCTTTGGACAAACCGGTAAACAAGCTCGTTAGCATCGTGCAGGCGGCTTCGCCGGCCGGAGCACCGCAGGCGGCGAGGGAGATCCGCTAATGGATCAGTTTTTTAAGGCTTCGGATCTAAGTGTAATCGGCGCAGAGCTGGAGCTGGCGCTGTTCGGCATGATCGTCCTGGTCTTGGACCTCCTGTTCAAGAACAAGCGCGTGCTCGCTTATTTCAGCCTGGCTGGGATCGGATGGTCGGGATTTTTACTTTTGAGGCTGTACAACAAGGTCGATGAGGGAGCGTATGGCGGCGCGCTTACCCTCGACCCGTTCGCCTGGTTCTTTAAGGCCCTCTTTCTCGTTGCGGCTGCGCTTGCCGTCGCCATTTCCATTCGGTACCTCGACATCGAGCGCGAAAATCACGGAGAGTACTACGCTCTCATCCTGTTCGCCACGATGGGGATGATGTTCATGGTTGGGGCCATGGACCTGGTCACGCTCTACATCGGGCTGGAAACGATGGCTATTGCGACATATATCCTCGTGGGCTTTCTGAGAAGTAACCCGCGGTCCAATGAAGCATCACTTAAGTACTTCCTCCTCGGCGCCTTCTCTTCCGGCATTCTCCTTTATGGTTTTTCGTTGTTGTACGGCATAGCGGGATCAACACGGTTTGTGATTATTCGTGATGCTCTGGAACAGCGATCCCTCTCGGACCCTTTGTCATTGATGGCGCTCGCCGCGGTCTGCGCGGGAATGTTTTTCAAGATCGCGGCAGTCCCATTCCACCAGTGGACTCCGGACGCCTATGAAGGCGCACCAACGTCGATCACGGCGTATATGTCCGTTGCGGTGAAAGCCGCATCCTTTGCCATGATCGTGCGGCTGTTCATGATCGCGCTGTTCTCATTGCGGCCACACTGGCTGATTATTATGAGCGTCGTCTCAGCGCTGACGATGACCATTGGGAATATTGCCGCGATCACGCAATCGAACGTGAAGCGTCTTCTGGCATATTCCTCAATTTCGCACGCCGGATACATCCTGCTCGGGCTCATCGCAGCAAACCAGACCGGCCTGATCGCCATACCCATTTATCTTCTCGTGTACACGTTTACTAACCTGGGCGCCTGGGCGATCATTGTCGCGCTCCGACGAAAAGATGTAATCGGCGAACACATTGATGAGATGAGCGGGTTGTTCTTTCGTCATCCGGTTGCCGCGATCCTGATGCTGATATTTTTGCTCTCGCTCGCGGGCATCCCGCCGACCGCAGGCTTTATCGGAAAGTACTTCCTCTTCGCTGCTGTGATCGAGACGGGGCACAACGTTCTCGCGGTAATCGCCGTGATCAATGCTGCCATCTCGATGTACTTCTATTTGAGAATTGTGGTGGCGATGTTCATGCAGGATGCCACAGAGAAAACCGGACTTGATCTGGCTCCAGGTGTGCTCGCCGTTATGGCAGTGGCTTTCGTGTTTACCATGTGGATCGGGCTCTATCCGGATCCCTTCATTGCCATGGCGCGGCGCGCGGTAGGACTGTAGCGGCCGGGAATAGCTCTTACCGGCCGCTCTCATCGGTCTGAATCTATTTTGGTTCCGGCGCCTTCGTGTCTGGCGCCGCTTCCGGCTTCTTCGGTACCAGCTTTGAAAATATCAACGCGTTTACCTTCTGGCCTGGAAAGTTGTACACCGCGAATCGGAACCCCTTGGCATCGTAGATATACTCCATGCCGGTGGTGTTGAAATTCACTTCCGCCTTCTCTTCCATGCCCAAGGTATCCCGCATGAGCTTCAGGTCGCCCGTGCTCAGCATTTTTTTGAGTTTTGGATCGGCGATCTGGTCGGCGATCTTCCCGTAGATTTCGATCTTCTGGAGTTCGCCGGTCTGCTTGAAGGTATAGATCGCAAAGCTGCTCTGACCGTAAATTGTCCGGTAGTGCTCGCCGATGTTGTCGACCTTTTCGCCCTTTCCAATAGCCTTCTCAATGGCTGTGCCTTTATCACCGATTTTTAGACCCTTGAACGTAATGTTCTTGCTGGTCCAGTCGGGATGGCTGGTGATCTCGTCCTTGGTTAGTTCGAAGAAGGGGCCTTCCTGCACAGGCGCAGCCGCTGGCGCTTTTGCTGCAGGTTCCTCTTCTTTTGGAGCATCGGCGCACGAAGCGGTAAACATCAGCGCACCGAGCGTTGCGGACAAGGTAAGCCGTCTGAACATTCGAGAGTCCTCCGCGATGATTATTCTGCGATTGGCGGCAAATTATACAGGTGAACCCTGAGACTGAACAATCTCAAAGCTGTAATCTCGAGTGGTTTGCGAGGGTTCTTGTGTCAATAGCACCGTTGAGGTTTGCGTGACCAGTTGCTATAATTTTGCGGTTTTGATTTTCGTATGCCCGACAGTGATCAGGGACCTTTCTTAGCTCGATCTCTGAAGTTCTTGCAAGAAAACCTGCGTAGATCGGGGCCCGCGGTCACCGCAGGTTACACCCTTATAGCGGCGATTGGGTTACTGGGTGGGATCGGGTATGTCTTGGACAGGTGGCGGGGCACGTCCCCGTGGTTTCTGGTTGCGGGTTTGTTGCTGGGGATTGCTGTCGGGTTCGTAGAGCTCGCTAAGATCGTCTTTCGAAAATGAAATTCGGCTGGTGGATGCTTGCGGGATCGGCTGTTTCGGCGTTCGCCATCGTGGCCCTTCTCGGAGATGAAGCAACGCCGGATCTACGTTTGGCGGTGTGGCTCGGCATGCTGGGACCACTCGCGGCCACTTTGTGTGCGATGGTGGCATCGACGCGCGCGTATCGTCGAAACCCGGAGAGTTTGACGGGTACGATGATCAAAGCGTTTGTCGCAAAGATGATTTTCTTCGGTGGATATGTTGCGCTGGTTGTGGAAGCAGGATGGGTACGGCCGGTTCCTTTCGCAATCAGTTTTACTGGTTACTTTGTCGTACTACACATGATTGAGGCGTTTCGGTTGCGCCGCCTCTTTGCAAACACCTAAATAACAAATGATTCTGGCATTACTACAAGGACACGAGGCGGCTGAAGGCGCTCATGAAGCGGCTAAAGAAGGATTCAATGCGGGCGAGGTCATTCTCGAACACATTTCCAACAGCAGCCTCAACGACCCTCTGATTCATTTACCCAAAATTCTCGGTATCGATTTTTCGGTAACGAAGCACGTCTTCATGTTGTGGCTGATTGCAACTTTCCTCTTCGTGTTCCTCACCTGGGCAGTACGTCGTTACATCCGGCAGGGACCCGTCCCCAAAGGAGTAATCTCCCTCGGCCTCGAGTACGTCGTGGAATTAATCCGGGACGCGATCGTCGCTCCCAACGTTGGACAGAAGTGGGTCAATACCTGGGCTCCGCTGATACTCACGTTCTTCGTCTTTATCTTTTCGGCCAACGTTATCGGGCTGATTCCCATCTTTGATTCGCTCGCCGTCCTGAATCACTTCGTTATTCATGCGAATCACGAGTCATTTTTCGGCAAGGTCATTCATGGAGGCACGACAGCAACCGGCAATTACAACGTCACTGCCGGGCTTGCGGTTGTCACGTTTTTCGCGATTATCGTCGCCGGTTCCAAAGCGCATGGGTTTACGAAACACGTCAAGAACATCGTTCCGCACGGTCTCGCCCTCCCGATTTACTTCATTTTGTGGCCGATCGAGATTCTCGGAATGTTCGTCAAGCCTTTCGCTCTCACGATGCGACTAGCGGCGAATATGACGGGCGGACACATCGCGCTGCTCGCCGTGATGTCCCTTGTCTTTCTGGCTACGGAAATGTTCAAAGCGGCACTGGCAGGAATCGTTGCCGGCTTCGTTCTCTCGGTACCGCTGGCCCTTGGAATCCTGGCATTGGAACTGATCGTAGTTCTCGTCCAGGCTTACGTTTTTACTCTACTTTCGGCCGTGTTCATCGGCATGGCCATTCACGTTCATCACTAGAGATCACATTCGATTGAAAGGACAGGAAATGAAGAAAAAAGGATTCGTTTGGAGAATGGTGGCCACCTTGTTCGTGGTCCTCGTTCTTGTGTCTATCACCGGAACAGTTGCGTTCGCCCAGGGAGGCGAAGCCGCGGCGGCACAGAAGCCGGTTTGGCACTATTTTGGCGCGGCTTTGGGTCTGGGTCTTGTGGTGTTCGGCGCGGCCTCGGGTATCGGCAGGTTCGCCGCAGCGGCGGCGGAAGGTATCGCACGGCAGCCTGCGGCAGCTGCGCAAATCAGCGGCGCCATCAGTCTTCCGCTCTTCCTGCTGGAAGGCGTGGCGATTATCGCTGAAGTCGTCGTGCTCCTCATCGTTTTGACCAAGTAGTTATGGGAGACGCTCTCACAACCCCCGATCCGGGGTTATTCATCTGGACGATCATCGTATTCCTGGTGCTCGTGGTTTTACTGGCTAAGTTCGCCTGGAAGCCCTTGCTGCAGGCTTTGGAAGCACGTCAATTGGAGATTAAGAAGTCCATCGACGATGCTCAAACCGCAAAGCGAGAACTTGAGCGTCTGCAGCAGGAATCCACCCAGATCATCAGGAAAGCTCACAGCGAAGCGGAATCGATCGTTTCGAAGAGCTGGTCTGATGCAGAGAAGCTGCGGGAAGAGATGAAGCAGAAGGCAAAGGCCGAAGCGGACGCTATCGTCAAGGAAAGCCAGCGGCAAATCGAGATCGAGACTGGACGTGCGCTCCGGCAGATTCGAAGCGAAGTTGCCGACCTCTCGATAGCGATTGCGTCCAAGGTCATCCAGAGAAACGTTTCCAGAGAAGACAACGATCGGCTCATTCAGGACACTCTCAAGCAGATCGACTCCAGCCGGAGTAACTAACAAATCATCCAATAACAACAATTAATCGATAACAGAGCTCCTGGCTTCCTTGAGGGAACGGGAGCTTTGCTATTGGTTAATTGTTATTGATGATTTCCTAGTTCAGAAGATGTAAGGCTGAAGCTGAAGTCCACTCCAACAGCTTGCCAGGAAGGATTCCCAGATACACTGTGCCGGTCGCGGCAACCAGAAGCGCGATGACGAGTGCGGGCGTGACGCGCGCATCTGAGAAGTCCTCGCCGGGATCGCGCATGTACATCTGCACGATCACGTAAAGGTAGTAATAGAAAGAGACAACGGTTGTCAGCACGCCGATGATCGCCAGCCCCGTGTGGTTCGACTCGACCGCTGATCGGAAGATAAAGAACTTGCCGGCAAAGCCCGCGGTTCCCGGCACTCCCGCCAGGGACAAAAGGAACAGCGACAGCAACGCTGCCAGTCCCGGCCGCTTCGAGGCCAACCCCGCGTAATCCGTAAGTTTGACTTTTTCGTCCCGTTCCCGCCCCAGCAGCGTGACAATCGCAAATGCCCCCAGATTCATAGCCGCATAGGCCAGGACATAGAACAGGGCGGCGGATCCTCCCTGCCGGCTGTTCGCAGCGAAGGCAACGGCGATATACCCCGCGTGCGCAATCGAGGAATAAGCGAGCATCCTCTTGAGATTGGGCTGAACAATGGCGATGACGTTCCCGAGAATCATGGTGAGCGCCGCGAGTATCCCCATAATGTTGGTCCAGCGGTCCTGGATCATCGGATACGCTGTTATGAAGATGCGGAACAAGACGGCAAATCCCGCGGCCTTGGGGCCCACCGACATAAACCCCGTAATGGGCGTCGGAGCTCCTTCGTAAACATCGGGAGCCCAAATGTGGAATGGCGCCACCGCAACTTTGAAACACAACGCGACGAGCAGCAATGCTGCCGAGAGGTACACGAGGCCCGCCTGCATGTCGGGCCTCGACATGGCAGCAGCGATCGAGATCAGATTTGTGCTACCGGTCGCCCCGAAAATCAGCGCGACGCCGTAAAGGAAGAACGCTGACGCGAACGATCCGAGAAGGAAATACTTCAGAGCGGACTCGTTGGACTTGAGATCGGTTCTTCTGAATCCGGCCATCACGTATGTTCCGATCGATAGAACCTCAAGACCAATGAAGATCATCATCAGTTCGTTCGAGCCTGCCATGACGAGCATTCCGGCCGTCGCAAAGAGCAGCAGCGCGTAGTATTCGGCGTGGTTCATTTTCTCCCGCCGCAGGTAATCGATGGACAGCAGCGTGGTCATGCTCGCAATCAGGATAAAGAGAACGTGGAAAAACGTGCTGTAGTCGTCCACGATCCACAGGCCTGAATATGACTGTCCGGGATGGTTGCGCATGGGGACAACGGCTGACCCAGCCACCAGCGTGCCGGCGAACGCGAGCCATCCCAGGGCGGCGGAAGCCGCCCGCGTTTTCGAAGACAGAAACGGCTCTACAACCATAATGGCGATGCCGAATACGGACAACACGAGAACCGGCAGGATGGAATAAAGATCGATTTGCGGAATGTTCATGGTATCCGCTCTACCGATCTCACATCGCTGCCCCGAGAGTTCTGAACCCTGTTCAGCAGGTTCGCCACAGATGTGTCCATCGGGCGAAGAAAGTGGTTGGAGTACACGCCCATCCACACGATCAAGATCATCAGGGGGACAAGTGTGAGACGTTCTCGCCCATTAATGTCCAGCAGGGCTTCATTATGAGAGTTTGTTACTTCGCCCCATATCACGCGCTGGAACATCCAAAGCATGTAGACAGCCGACAAAATCACTCCAGTGGCCGCGAACGCCGCATGAACCGGGCTCACGCCAAAGGTTCCCAAAAGCACGAGGAATTCGCCGACAAACCCGTTCAGTCCAGGTAACCCGATCGACGAAAGGGTCACAAAAAGGAACACTGCAGCATAAACAGGCATGCGATTCGCGATGCCTCCGAATTCCGAAATCATTCGTGTATGCCGGCGTTCGTAGATCATTCCGACAAGCAGGAAGAGGGCCCCCGTCGAAACTCCGTGATTCAACATTTGATAGACCGCGCCTTCGACGCCTTCGGCCGTAAAACTGAAAATGCCGAGAACGATGAATCCAAGATGGCTGACCGAAGAATAGGCCACGAGTTTCTTCATGTCCGGCTGAACCATGGCTACAAGTGCGCCATAGATGATGCCAATAATGGCGAGCAAGGAAATCGGTGGCGCAAGCAAATGACTGACGTTTGGAAACAGCGGCAGGCTGAATCGGAGCATCCCATACGTTCCCATCTTGAGGAGGACGCCGGCCAGCAAAACTGAACCCGCCGTAGGTGCTTCAACGTGCGCATCCGGCAGCCATGTGTGGAAAGGGAAGAGCGGCACCTTGATTGCGAACGCCAGGAAAAAAGCTATGAAAAGTAACAACTCCTGTTGCGGTGCCAGCAGGAGCGTTTTGTCCGTCAACGCTGCCAGGATTGCCGGGTAGCTGAACGTAAAGTGTCCTGTCGCGTTGCCGTGCATGAAGTACAACGCGAGAATGGCGACCAGCATCAGAACGCCGCCGATCATCGTGAACAGCACAAACTTCATAGCGGCATAGATTCGCCGCTCGCCGCCCCAGACGCCGATCAGGAAATACATCGGGATCAGCATTACTTCCCAGAACAGATAGAAGAGAAACAAGTCCAGCGCAGCGAAGACGCCGATCATGCCGGTTTCAAGCAACAGCATGAAGACAAAGTATTCCTTGGCCCGATCGCTGATGGACCACGATGCCAACATTGCCAGGGGAGTGAGGATGGTCGCCAGCAAGATGAGATACACGCTGATGCCGTCGATACCCATCTGGTAATGGATTCCCGCAGAGGCTATCCAGGGAATGTCTACAAGAAACTGAAATCCGGAGCGCGTGGAATCGAAGTGCGCAATCAAGTGCAATGAAAGAAGAAATGTCAGAACTGCGACGGCAAGGGCCAGCCCGCGGATTGCCTTAACGTTTTTTCTGTTGAGCAACAGCAGCACCAGCGCACCCACGGCTGGAGTGAACGTGACGATGGAGAGAATAAGCTTGTCGATTTCCACGTTCATTTACCTCAGGAACCAGGCCACAATGACAACGCCGCCGAAAAGAATCCAACCCGCATACGTGCGCACATATCCCGTCTGCATTTGCCGTAATCCATCGGCTAAGGAGCGGACCGATTTGCCGATACCATTGACCGCGCCGTCGATCATGAGTACATCGACGAATTTCCAGAGGAACTCCCGCGCGGCAACGACAATGGGATGGACGAGAATCGCGTCGTAGATCTCATCAACGTAATACTTGTTCGTCAGAATCGAATACAGCGCAGAGGCGGCTGACGCGATACGCCCCGGCAAGTCGGGGCGGAGGACGTAAAACAGATACGCGAGGAACGCTCCGACACCCGCGGCGAGGATTGATGCCGACATGAGCATCCATTCCAGCGCAACGCTGACATGCTCGGCACCATCTGGCGCTGGAGCGCCCGAATGCAGGAACTCCCCAATCAGTTCATGAGTTCCGCTCAACGCTATAGGAAGACCGACATATCCGGCGACCAGCGAGAAAAACGCCAGGACGATCAGCGGAATGAGCATCGGCGCCGGGGACTCGTGCACATGATGCACATCATGATGCGTATAACGCGGTCGGCCTGTGAAAGTCAGGATCAGCAGGCGGAACATGTAGAACGACGTCATTCCCGCAACAATCAGACCAACAGCCCAGAGGATCTTTCCAAAGTTCGGACTGACGAAGGCGGCTGCCAGGATCATGTCCTTGCTGAAGAATCCGGCCAGCCCGGGGACTCCGGCGATGGCGAGCGTTCCGATCAGGAACGTTCGGAAGGTCCATGGCATTTCTTTTCGAAGGCCGCCCATCCTTGTTATTTCCTGAATGCCGCCCATTCCATGAATGACGCTTCCAGCTCCAAGGAAGAGCAAAGCCTTGAAAAATGCGTGCGTCATGAGGTGGAAAACTCCGGCGGCATAAGCGCCGACTCCGCACGCCAGAAACATGTAGCCAAGCTGGCTCACGGTCGAATAGGCGAGCACTTTTTTGATATCCGTCTGGACCAGCGCGATGGAAGCCGCCACCAGTGCTGTGGCCGCGCCGATGCTGGCGACGACCAGCAAAGCTCCCGGCGCGCGATCGAACAAGACGGCTGATCGCGCGACCATATAGACGCCGGCGGTTACCATCGTTGCAGCATGGATAAGAGCGCTAACCGGCGTAGGGCCTTCCATCGCGTCGGGCAACCAGACATAGAGCGGAATCTGCGCCGATTTTCCCGTAGCGCCGACGAACATTAACAGACATATGGCGGTTAGCGTTCCGATCATCCCAAGTTGGTCCGCAGGCATCGCCGCGGCAGCCGTAAAAACTTGCACGTAGTCGACGCTCTTGAAAGTCCAGAAGATCAGCATCGCCGCCAGAATGAATCCGAAATCGCCGACCCGGTTGACAATAAACGCCTTCTTGCCCGCATCCGTGGCGGATTGCTTCTTAAACCAGAAGCCAATAAGGAGATAGGAGCAAAGCCCGACACCCTCCCAGCCCACAAACATCAGGAGATAGTTGTTTGCGAGCACCAGCGTCAGCATCGAAAACATGAACAGATTCAGGTAGGCAAAGAACCGATAGAAGCCGGCCTCGTCATGCATGTAGGCCGTCGAGTAAACGTGAATCAGGAACCCGACACCTGTGACAATCAGAATCATCAGCCCTGAGAGGTGATCAAGCATGAAGCCGCAAGTCGCCTGGAACGATCCTGCCTGAATCCACGTAAAGTAGTTCTGCACGATGGGCAGACTCTCTTCGGGCAGACGAAGCATCTGGAGGAACGCTGTGAGCGAAATCGCGAAGGAGAGTGCCACGCTTCCCGATGCGATCGCTCCGATGGTTCCGCGAGACAGACGCTTTCCCAACACGCCGTTGATAACGGCGCCCAGGAGCGGCAGCAAAGGGATGAGCCAGAGGAAGTTCACGATTGCACTCCTGCTACCATTTCAGCAAATTGCTCCTGTCCACATTGAGCGTTTCGCGATTCCTGAACATCGCAATCACGAGCGCAAGTCCGACCGCTGCCTCAGCGGCTGCGACCACCAACACGAAAAACACAAAGATCTGTCCGCTGATCTGTCCGTTGTGGCTGGAGAACGCAACAAACGTGAGGTTGACGGCGTTAAGCATGATCTCCACCGACAGCAGCAGCGAGATGACGTTTCGCTTCAAAAAGAAACCCAGCATTCCAAGCAGGAATAATGCGGCGCCGAGAACGAGGTACCAGTTCAGTGGAATCACAATTCCTTCTTTGCAAAAACGACCGCGCCCATAAGCGCGATAAGTATCAGCAGGGATGTCAATTCAAACGGCAACAGATAGTCGGTAAACAGGCTCGCTCCGATTGCCTGAGGTGTTCCCGCCAGGTCCGGGGCGGCTGCAGTTCCCTCCACACGCCAAACGGTTCGTGCAACCATCAATAGAAGGAACAGACCCATCGGAATACCGATCAGCTTCAGCCATCGCAGCCGATCGGCGCCGTCTTCGTCAGCCGGAAGGTTCAGAAGCATGATCACAAAGACGAAAAGCACCATGATGGCGCCGGCATAGACGATCACGTTGATGACGGCCAGGAACTCGGCTTGGAGCAGGATGAAAAGAGCTGAGATTGCGGTCAGCAGCACGATGAGCGACAGGGAACTGTAGAGAACGTGCTTTTGCACGAGAACATTGATCGCCGATCCCACGGCCACCGCGGCAAATAACAGGAAAAGCAATTCGATCATAAGATCGCCACAATGAAACTCGTCACCAGGATGTTCGCCAGCGCGAGCGGAAGCAGGACCTTCCATCCAAAGTGCATCAACTGGTCATAGCGAATGCGGGGAATCGTCGCCCGAACGAGCATATAGATGAACAGGAAGACGACGATTTTCGAAACGAACCAGATCGTTGGCAACGCCATCTGCAGCCACCACGGTCCGAACATCGGACCGTTCCAGCCGCCCAGGAACATGATCGCTGCCAAGGCTGATACCGTCACCATGTTGGCGTACTCGGCGAGGAAGAACATCGCGAACTTCATGCCGCTGTATTCTGTGTGCCAGCCTGCCACGAGTTCCTGTTCGGACTCGGCGAGGTCAAAGGGCAACCGGTTCGTCTCCGCAATACCACTGAGGAAGTACACTATGAAACCAACAGGCTGCAAAAAAACGTTCCATCGTGGAATGAATCCGAACCACGTTCCCTGCTGGCTCTGGACGAGATTTGTCAGACTGAGCGTGTTCGCGATCATCAAGACGCCAACCACAGAGAGTGTAAGGCTCAGTTCATAGCTGAGCATTTGTGCCGAGGAGCGCATCGCTCCCATCAGCGGGTACTTCGAGTTTGATGCCCATCCGCCGAGCACGATGCCATAAACGCCGAGCGACGTAATCGCGAAGATCAGCAACAGGCTGACATTGATGTCCGCAATCTTCAGGTCCGGTCCAAACGGGATAACCGAGAAAGACAACAGCGCCGGAATCATCGATAGGATGGGCGCCGCGTAGTACAAAAAGACGTTGGCATTCCCTGGAACCGTCTGCTCCTTAAACAGAAACTTCAGACCGTCGGCAATCGGCTGCAGCAATCCGAAAGGCCCCACACGGTTGGGTCCTGGCCGCATCTGCACGAAGGCCATCAGGCGGCGCTCAAGGAGTGTCGCGTAGGCGAGCGCGCCCATAACTCCACCGAAGATGACAATCATTTTCGCGAAGAGGATAAGAAAGTCGCGGCTGGTGAGATATTCGATCATCCGCGTTTCCTTAAGTCGTCGAGCAAGGCTTCGACCTTTGTTACATCCAGATTCTCGTGGAATTCACCGTTTACCTGGACGACGGGAGCCGTCGTGCAGGAACCGAGGCATTCAAATTCAATCGCTGAGAAGAGCCCGTCCGGAGTGATCTGGCCGAGATCCACCCCCAGCTTTCGTTTGATGCAAGCCTCGATGTCGTCAGATCCCTGCAGCATGCATGAAAGATTCGTGCAGATCAGGATGTGATACTTCCCAGCCGGTTTGCGGCGCAGGAGCGTGTAGAAGGTCAGGGTCGATTCCACGTCCGAGGCCGAAAGCCCCAGATATCCGGCGATGTATTCCATCGCCTGAGATGTCACATAGCCCTGTTCTCGCTGCGCAAGCAACAGCATCGGGATCAGGGCCGACCTCTTCTGCGGGTAGATCGACACGAGATGCTGGAATCGGGCTTCGGTCTCCGCCGAAAACATCAACGTTCCCACTCGAGCGCGCCTTTTTTCCAAACGTACACATAACCCGCCAGGACGACGGCAATGAACACCAACATCTCAAAGAAACCAAAGAGCTTTAGATCGCGATAGACGACGGCCCAGGGAAAGAGAAATACCGCCTCGATATCAAAGAGAAGGAACAGCATAGCCACGAGATAGAACTTCACGGAGAAGCGTTCTCGGGCTGTTCCCACCGGTTGCATTCCGCACTCGTACGGCGCTTGTTTCTCAGGCGTTGGCTTCCGCATGCCGAGGATCAAGGAACCGATCACCGACACCAGAGCGAACCCTGTGACCAGGATCATAAAGACAAGAATGGGGGCCCAGGCTGAAAGCATTAGAAAATTCCCGTAACAATTGCTCTGTCAATAACTTCGACGAAGAATCAAACTCACGACTATAAGTAGCCGTTGGATGGACTGTCAATGGCAAAAACACTGCAGAGGAGCGCCAAAGCTGCGGGCTTTTGGCTGTGCTACCATCAACAGCATCATGGCCATTGAGATTCGCCTCAATGGGGAAGCACAGAAGCTTCCCGCCTCCCTGAATGTTACCGAGATGCTGGACTTTCTTGGTCTTCCCAAGGAACGTGTCGCGGTCGAGCGCAACCGCGCCATCGTTCCAAAGAGCGCGTGGCAGACTGTTCTTGTCATGCAGGATGATGAGCTTGAAGTCGTGCACTTCGTGGGAGGCGGTTCCGGCCCGGCAACGGATGCCCTGGTCATCGCTGGAAAGACGTTTCGATCCCGCCTGTTGGTCGGCACTGGGAAGTATCCAGGCCACCAGGTGATGCGCGAAGCGCACGAACGCTCCGGTACCGACATGGTGACCGTGGCGATTCGCCGGATTGATCTTAAGGCGCCAAAGGGCGAATCGCTTCTCGATTACATCGACCGATCGAAGATCCATCTCCTTCCCAATACGGCCGCCTGCTACACGGTAGACGACGCAGTCCGCACTGCGCGACTGGGGCGTGAGGCTGGACTCTCGGAGTGGGTGAAGCTGGAGGTTATCGGAGACGAAAGCACACTGTTTCCCGACACGGCCGGTTTGATCGAAGCCACGAAAATTTTAGTCAAGGAAGGTTTTATCGTTTTGCCCTACACGAACGATGACCTCGTTGCCGCGCGCCGCCTGATCGATGCCGGCGCAGCAGCAATCATGCCGCTTGGGGCTCCGATCGGTTCCGGTATGGGAATCCAGAACATCGCAGCGATGCGGATCCTTCGCGAGAAAATCACAGAAGTCCCGTTGATTGTCGATGCAGGCGTCGGGACGGCATCCGACGCAGCAATTGCGATGGAGCTGGGGGCGGATGGCGTTCTGATGAACACAGCAATTGCCGGAGCACAGGACCCTGCGGCTATGGCAGAAGCCATGAAGCATGCCGTTCATGCCGGCCGGCTGGCTTATCGCGCGGGCCGAATTCCGCGCCGCCTGTACGCTTCAGCATCGTCCCCGATCGACGGCTTGATCCGCTAGCGACCTACTCTATGCTGTTCCGTGAATCCCTGCCGCGCGCTTCGAAGTCTTCCTGAGTCGGTGGATGCAACCACAGGTCGATCGCCAGCCATAGCATCTTGGCGTAGCGGTTTGACCAAACGGCGAAGATTGCGGGAAGGACGAGGATTGAAGAGAGCACGATGAAATCCGATTGCACTCCCAGGAGCAGGCGGACCACGACCCAGACAATGAACGCGAAAAAGACGATCGCGAGATAACTGATCGGCGCATGAGGCAGGAAGTATCCGGTTTCGCGCATGAAGTAGTATCCGCACTCGGGGCAGCGCTCGGGTGTGTCGAGATATCCGCGAAAGATCTTGCCTTTTCCGCAAACGGGGCAACGAAGCTTGAAGAAGGTTCTGAAGTTCAAGGTCGATAGTGTACCGGTTATACTAGCCGCCATGCCGGATAATAGTTTTGATGTTGTCTCCATCGTCGACATGCCCGAAGTGCTGAACGCCGTTCAGCAGGCTTCCAAGGAAATTCTTACGCGTTTCGATCTAAAGAACTCGAAGTCGGACATTCAGCTGAACGAGAAGGACAAGAAGATCATCGTGACCAGCGCCGATGACTTCAAGCTCAAGGCGGTCGTAGATGTGTTGCAGCAAAAGCTCGTTAAGCGAAAGGTCCCTCTAAAGAACTTCGTGTATAACCCGATTCAACCATCGGCAGGTTCCACGGTACGTCAGGAAGTCACCATACAGTCGGGACTCGCTGTGGAGAAGAGCAAGGACATTGTCCGGACCATTAAGGACAGCAAAATCAAAGTGCAGGCATCCATTCAGGGCGACCTGGTTCGCGTCAGCGGCAAGAGTCGCGATTTGCTTCAGGAAGTAATTCAGCTGCTACGCCAGTCGGACTTCGGCGTCGACCTGCAGTTCACAAACTATCGCACCAACTAGCGTTAGCTGCCACTTACGGAAACCCCGTCTGGCTTTTCGCAGCATCCCTTCGCGTGAGGTGTCACATTTGTGACACTGACTATCAGGCACCTTCGTAGGGGGTACTGGGTCCATGTCCTAATTCTATCCTGCTCGCTGGTCGAAACGATGAATATGGAACCAGGTATGGAGAGCAGGACCAAGAGTCCGATTCGGGGCATGGCGACGAAGGTGAAGGTGGCGCTGTGTCCGGCGTTAGTGAGTGTCAGCTACCTCTTTGTTCTGTTGGTCCTCAGGTTGGTTGCGGCCGGTCAATCACATCTCCTGATCGAGCCCTGGCACTTGCCTGTGGGCTTTGCTCTCGGTGTCCTGCTTGCTTTCGGTTTCCGGTATAGTCCGCTCATTTTTGCAGGACAGTTCATCATCGGGTTTTGGCCGGATTCTTCGGTGGGCCTTGTCTCCATGATGATGAGCGCGATGTTCTCGACGGCTACCTACATGCTCGCGGCACTAGTCGTCCACATCATGATTGGAGATCGCAAGGTGGATCTCCTGAAGGGCACCCACCTGGGCATATTCCTGATGATGTTGCCCATCATGTCCGTTGTCGCTTCCGTAGGAACGGTCGCAAGCATGTGGCTCGACGGGCTGTTTCCTGCTTCGGACATCGGTAAGAATCTGTTGGCCGAGGTGACATCGAATGCCACAGGCATTCTTCTGATGGCGCCTGCCTTCCTGCTCCACCTGGCACCGACCATAAGGAGTCTGGTTCGACGTTTGACCGGAGATGAAAGGGGTATCGAGGAGGTTCCGCGGGGCGGGCTGTGGATGACGTCGATGTTCTTCTTCGCGTGCAGCATTGCGATCTGCAGTGTCTTTGTATTTGCCTTTCCGAATCAGTTCATTCTCTTTTGTTTTCTTTCCATACCTTTGCTGGCCGCAGCCATGAAGCACGGAACTCCCGGAGTCGGCGGCATTCTGGCCACCTTCGGATGCCTCGCCATGGCAGCGAACCGATTGGATCACGGATTCGCCGATGTATTCGGAACCCAGATGGTTGTGATTGCATCGGCTGTTAATGCTTTGAGTCTAGGCTCCTTCGTCAGCAATGGCCGCCGGCTGGAAAACACGACCCGGCATCATACGGCGCTTCTGAATTCAGTCGGTTTCGCAACGGACCAGCTGCTGGCAATGACGGACAGGGAACAGACGGTTACGGCCGTTCTTCAGAACCTCGCCATCGAAGCGGGCGTGACGCGCGCTTATGTGCTGGAGAACAGGTCGGAAACGTCGAATTCTGCGCAGCCCTTGTACGAATATTGGCGAACCGGGTCGCCGAAGGATGAAGAACAGGCAAAATTTGTGAGCGGCATTCTCCGTGAACGAATTGCGGAGAACGCTACAACGCTGAGTGAAGGCAAGGTTCTCCAGTATCGCATCACGGACCTGCCGGAAAGGGCGCAGGAGGTTCTCTTTCCTCTGAGGCTGCGTTCATCCATCGTTCTTCCTATCTTCGTTGACGGACGGCTGTGGGGTTGCCTTGGTATGGACCAGGCCAACTCGGACCGGATGTGGCCGGAAACTGAAGTTAACGCTTTCAAAGCCACGGGCCGAGTGCTGGCCGCGCTTCTCTCGCACGCGAACGTGGAACAACAGTTTCGTCAGTTGACCGGTAACATTCCAGCGGTCTTCTGGATTGCGGCGCCCGACGGTCTCGAAAAGACATACGTGAGCCCGGCATACGAACAGATCTGGGGTTGGCCGTATGAGAGCATCAGGAACAATCCCCGCTCCTGGATCGCCCCGATCTATCACGAGGACTATGCGCGCATTGCTGCGGCAGTTCCCAAACAGGCCTTCGGCGAATATGACGAAGAATATCGGATCGTTCGTTCGGATCGCTCGGTTCGTTGGATCCGTGAAACGGCATTTCCCGTCAGAGACACTTCAGGCCAGGTAAGCCGAATCGTGGGCATTGCCCAGGACATCACGCGTCAGAAAGAAGCGGAAGAAAGTCTACGGGCAACGAGCGTCCTGCTTTCGTCTCTAATCGACAACCTGCATGCGGGCATTGTCGTTGAGGATCAATCGAGAAAGATCATTCACCTCAATCCGGCCTTCTGCAAGATGTTCGATGTGACGGCGCCCATCGAGTCGCTTCTCGGAACGGATTCCAAGCTGGTGTTTCGCGAGCAGCAAGTCTGGGCCAAGCGCAGCGACGAAATCATCCGCGCCGGGCAGGAATGCCGCTCCGAGGAGATGGTTTCTGAGAGTGGCCGCGTGTTCCTCCGTGACTATTTTCCTCTATCGGTGGATGGCGATTGGCACTATCACCTATGGCGCTATGAGGACATCACGGACAGAAAGCGCAACGAGGAAAGAATTCGCGCTTCCTTGAAAGAGAAGGAAGTGCTGCTGAAGGAAATCCATCATCGGGTGAAGAACAATCTCCAGGTGATTTCGAGCCTGTTGAACCTTCAGGCGAATCAGATTCGCGATCGCGAGACGGCGCAGGTTTTCAGGGATAGCCAGAGCCGAGTGAAAGCGATGTCTCTCGTCCATGAGAGACTGTATCAATCCTCCGACCTCGCCCGAATCGACTTCGCCGGCTATGTGGAGGATGTGACACGGCACCTGCTCCGATCCTATCAATCGGGTCCGCGCGGAGTTCGTCTCAAGGTGGATGTCGATCCCGTGTCATTCAATATCGACACGGCAATTCCGTGCGCCTTGATCATTAATGAACTGGTTTCAAATTCCTTGAAGTACGCTTTCCCCAACGGGAAAGACGGCGAGATTCTGATCCGGCTGAACCAAACGGACACGGAGCATTTGAATCTCTGCATCAGTGATAACGGTATTGGATTCCCCGCCAATGTTTCGTGGGAAAAAACGGATTCTCTTGGGTTGCAGCTCGTCCGGAGCCTCACAGATCAACTCAATGGTTCCATCACGTGTCAACTCGACAGAGGTGCTCAATTTGATATTCGCTTCAGGCCGCTCGTAAGCGATAGACAAAACTAGACGCCAGGAGAGGTTATGGACAAAGTAAGGATGCTTGTCGTTGAGGACGAACGAATCGTCTCCATGGACCTGCAGAGAAGACTAAAAGCGATGGGCTACGAGATTGCCGGCTCGGCGGTCTCGGGCGAAGAAGCCATCGAGAAGGCCGAGAAGCTTCGTCCCGACATGGTTCTGATGGACATTATGTTGGACGGAGAGCTCGATGGCACAGAAGCCGCCGAAATCATTCGGGCCCGGTTCAGTATTCCCGTCATTTATCTGACTGCGTACGCGGATTCGGCGACTCTCGAGCGCGCCAAGATTACCGAGCCTTTCGGTTACATTTTGAAGCCATTCGAAGAACGCGAGCTGCACGGGCACATCGAGATCGCGCTCTACAAAGCCCGAATGGAGAAAAAGCTCAAGGACAGCGAGGAGCGGTACGTCCTGGCGACCATGGGCGCGAACGACGGCCTTTGGGACTGGGATCTGAAGAGCCAGACCATCTATTTCTCCACCCGATGGAAATCGATGTTGGGCTATAGCGACTCGGAAATCGGGCATCATCCGCGCGAATGGTTTTCCAGGCTCCATCCCGAAGACCGCTCTCGGGTCAAGCAACAGATCGCGGCGCATATTACGGGCAAAGCGCAAAACTTCGAAAGTGAATATCGAATTCTTTGTAAAGACGGTTCCTATCGGTGGGCGCTTACTCGCGGTCTTGCGCTCGTCGACGCAAACAGCAAGGCCCAGCGAATCGCGGGTTCTCAGACCGACATCACGGAGCGGAAGCTCTACGAGCCATTGACGGGACTGCCCAATCGAATTCTGTTCGCCGACCGTATTCAAAGCTTGCTTGACCGGGGAAGCTCCTCTGACGGCTCACGATTCGCGGTCCTCTCGATAAAGATGGCCGATTTCAAGGAAGTGGCAAACGGGCACAACGGCGATCGTGACGATCTTTTCCTCCAGATAGCCCAGCGAACCAGGGAGGCACTGCGTGAGGGCGACACGCTTGCTCATATAGGAGAGGAAACGCTTGGCGTGCTGATGGCGGACTTCCGGGATCCGAGCGAAGCGAACACCTGTGCAGCCCGCATTCTCGAAGCGCTCAACCGACCATTTTCTGTGGATGTTCAGCGCGTCTATTTCCAATCGTGCATCGGAATAGCATGGAGCGGCGGGTACTTCAGTTCTGAAGATTTGCTGAGAGACGCCGCAACTGCCATGGCCCGCGCCGGTTCGTCCGGGCGTTCGGCCATCGAAGTGTTCGACGAAAAGATGCGGCGCCACGTAGCTGTCCGAGTCCAGAAGGAATCGGATCTACGCCGAGCGATCGAGCGAGAAGAGTTTCAGGTCTACTATCAGCCGATTGTGTCGCTCGATTCCGGGAAGCTTGCCGGATTTGAAGCTCTAGTGCGGTGGGCGCATCGAGACGGGCTTCGGCTTCCGGCAGACTTCATACCCCTCGCTGAGGATACGGGCCTGATCATTCCGATCGAGCGGTTTGTGCTGCAGAATGCCGTAAAGCAAATGCGGGAGTGGAGTTCCCGTTTGAAACTCGGGCCTGGAATCACGATAAGCGTGAACCTGTCTCCACAGCACTATTCAGAGCCTGATCTTGTGGATGAAATAAAGCGGATACTGACGGCGACAGGCTTCGATCCGCAGATGTTGAAACTGGAGATCACCGAGTCTGCGCTCATGCGCGATACCGATGCCGTTTCAAAGACTCTCGCCCAATTGGACGAACTCAACATCAAGCTGGCGATGGATGATTTCGGCACGGGCTACTCTTCATTAAGCACGCTGCACCAGTTTCCGATCAAAACCCTGAAGATTGATCGCTGCTTCGTGAGCAATCTCGGCCGTCGAACCGAGTCGGGCAAAATTGTTCAGGCCATCGTCTCTCTCGGAAAGAATCTTGGGATGGACGTGACGGCAGAGGGAGTCGAAAATGAGCGCCAGATCGTGGAGCTTCAAGCGTTTGACTGCTCTCATGCCCAGGGTTTCCTATTCTCGAAACCCATGAGCCGGGAGGAGACAGGTCGGCTTCTGGCCGAAAGGCGGCAGTGGTTCGCCGAAGGGGGCGTCGTTGCGGAAAAAGGGCTACTTGTAGGCAAGCGGTGACGGCAATATTTTTCTAAATCCCCGCAAGTTTGCGCTTTCCCACACGTCCTTTTGTTAAGCTGCTCGCCAGGAATGAAGCCTGGCGTTCTACTAACTGTCCTGTTACTCGCTGCCTCCTGCACATCGCCGTCAGTTCCCGCAACCCATCCTGAGAAAACCGAGTGGATAGCCGAGTTTCCCGAGGCATCCTCACTCAGTTCGACTGATTTCAATCCAATTCGCGCCGCAGTGGGAAACAAGTCCATTGTGATGATGGGTGAATCGATTCATCTCACCAGCGAGTTCTCCCGCGTTCGAGACATGCTCATCCGCAACCTTCACGAAAATGCCGACTTCAATCTTCTGCTTTTCGAAGGGTCGCCGATTGAGTTCTGGATCGCTGAAGAAGAGTACCTGACCTCAAGGAAGGACGTTCTATCCGGTTCGGACTTCCAGAAGACAGCACTGTACGGTCTTTGGCAGACGGAAGAGATCCGTTCTGTCATCGATTATGCTCTGCGATCGCAGACCGGCGTCGGGCGCAGCGACCTGTATCTTTCGAGTTATGACGTTCAATTGGGGCAGGGACGTCGATTCGTTCGTGATCGAAGTGTCTTCGAAAGCCTCGTTGGTCTTTTGAAGGCCCGAGACAAAGGGCTCTCCCATTCCGACGAGGAGGCAATCGCTTTTCTCGAGGGGCTCGTCGCTTGTAAACAGAAGGGTTTCCCCGAATCTGATGAGCAATACTCGCGTGCGGAGGAGGGAATTCAAGCGCTGTCCGGGGTTGTTGCTCGGAGTGTAAACAGGGACAGTAGTGACCTGCACGAGAGAATCCTTGCTCTAGTCCCCAAGCTCGCCGGTTACTCGCTCGAATTCTGCCGTCAGGTGAAGGACGGCAACAAGAATTACATAGAAGTGCGTAATGAGTGGGCGTCCCGGCAGTTTGCCGATTTGTTCTCGACGTTGAACGAGAAAGCTGTTGTCTGGGCGTATAGCTCCAATCTCCGCCAATCCGCAGGTAAGGATGGCCGAATGCCCTTTGGCGCATATGCCAGAAGCGCATTTCCTGATGAGATCTTTGCGATTGACCTCACGGCAGGCGGTGGACGCGCAGTGGCTTTTACAGACGCCAGGGGAAAAGAGATCGACCCTGTCGAGACAGAGCTTCTTCCACTGGACAAGGTCTCGCTGGAAGAAAAGCTTGCCGGACTCAGTACTACGGACTTTTTTGTGCTTTCCAGGAATTTTCCTCCAAGATTCAAGGCAGAGGAGACGACGCGCTGGGAGCCGACCGGGTTCATATCGATAGATCCACGCAGGGACTTCGACGCCTACTACTTCGTAAGGGAAATCACTGCGCCCCAGATGAGATAGCGTGTAGACGATCCCAACCGCTCCGAGAGGAACCCGAGAGGAACCCGCTTGACAGCTTCTGTTGGGTGGTCAACACTCGACGACAGTACATCGTCGTACACCAGCCAACGTCGTCACTCACTGATAAGGAACTGCAAAGAGGAAGCGAAGCATGCGACGCATTGGAATTCTTACCGCCGGAGGCGATACGCCGGCTCTTAACGCCACGATCCACGGAGCCGTGGTCCGCGCCAATCAACTGAAGATTGAGCTCTATGGATTCATTAAGGGATTCAACTCGTTCTTCAACCCCCGTGTGCCGCATGTTCACTTGAATCCGTTGTTCCAGGGTTTGCCGGAGCTGGACCCCACAAAGGGCGGAACTCTTATCGGGTCGTCTCGCGACTATGTGGACCCAGCTCGTAAAGACGATCTCGATTCCATCACGCTGAGGCTGATGCGCCTGGGCATCGATGGCCTCATTGCCGTCGGCGGTGACGGAACCCTAAACGGTTTGCAGCCTCTTGCCGAGCGCATTCCGACTGTGCTCGCTCCGAAAACGATCGACAACGATCTGGGGTTGAACTATCCGAACGAACCCGATGAGTGGATTCAGTCAAAGGACTCCAGCTCGCCGAGCGGGTTCGTTTACAAACGGGTGCCGACCGATGCGGTGTTCGATCTCGATCAGATGGTGAACTACGCGACACCCGGATATGCCACCGCCGTGATGGTCACGGCCCAGGGCGTCGAACGCGTGCGGACAACGGCGGAAAGCCACAGGCGGATCGCGATCATCGAAGTCATGGGCCGCCAGTCCGGTTACATAGCGCTGGGTACGGCGTATGGCCAGCCCGATATTATCCTGCTGCCCGAGTATCCCCTGAACATGGATCTGGTCGTCGAGCGCGTGAAGTACCTCTACGATCTGCAAAAGAACGTCGTGATCGTCTGCGGTGAAGGAATTGTCGATGAGCACGGCTTTGAGCTCGGCGCGGCGTCAAAATCGACCGACCCTGCGGGTAATGTCGCTCTCAGCGGAGCCTCTGAAGCTTTGAGATCGAAACTGATCGAGCGCCTCGGGGACCGGTACTTTCAACTCTATCGTCGCGGCAATTCGGCAAAGGAAGCGATATTTACCAGAAAGGTTGGTCATACGCAGCGCGGGGGCAGGCCCATATTGTTTGACCGGTTCTACGCGGCGCAGCTGGGGGCAAAGGCGGTGGACCTGCTGGTCGAGGGCCGCAACAATGCGGTTTCCGTACTCCAGCACACGGCTCAAAAAGGCTTTTATGTGCAGGGATACGACGCCAATCGTTTTCGGGATCGTTGGGGATTGATTCACGCGCGTCAGATGCACCCAGCCTTCTACGATCCGCGTCTGATGAAACCTTCTCGCCTGGGCGTTAACTATTTGCTTCCAATCTTCACGGATGCCATCGGCAACGATGATGCGGAATACATGCGCCAGACGCTGTTCGACCCAGGCAACCTGGCCGAGCCCTACCATTCCATCAATACCGACGTGAACAAGCGAATTCGCTTCCTGGAAGAGAGCGACTAGGCGGATCGATCAAATTTCGGTCACAATTGGGTATATCTATCTGTTGACGGATGAGACGGCCGGCGCCGTTCTCAAGATCGAGCCAGGCAAATAACAGGGGACTAGCACATGGTGGGATCGTACCGGTCTGCTGCGATTATTGTCGGACTGATGGTATCTCTTGCGCTCGCGTCCGTGGGGATCTCCGCCTTGCCGGCTCGCACACCCCAGGACACGACAATTTCCATGATTGCAAGCTCCGGCGAGGGCGCGCGTTACTGGCCGCGTTGGCGTGGACCGTCCGGGCAGGGACAGGTTTCCGGCACGGATTATCCGGACACATGGTCACCCACGAAAAACGTTCTGTGGAAAGTCTCGGTTGCCGGCGAAGGAAACTCGTCTCCTGTTGTTTGGGGAGACAGAATTTTTCTCACCACCTCTCGCGATGGCGGCCGCCGGTTATCGCTGCTCGCATTTCGTCGTTCAGATGGTAATCAGCTCTGGGAAGCTTTCGCTCCCGAAGGGCGTCTCGAATCGGTCCACGACAAGAACGGCCACGCGTCTGCAACCGTCAGTACCGACGGAAAACTGATCTACGCTTCGTTCGGCAGCCGTGGCCTCATGGCGTTTGACTTTAACGGAAACCTCGTATGGCGACAGGATTTGGGGGCTATAAACAATTATTGGGGCACCGCCGGATCGCCTTTGCTTTACAAGGATCGTGTCATCCTCTATCAGGACCAGCAACGGGCCGAGTCGTTCATTGCTGCTTTTGATGCGGCGTCCGGTAGACAACTCTGGAGAACCGTTCGAGATGCCAGCGTTGGATGGGGAACGCCTGTAGCGGTGCATGCCAACGGCCGGGATGAAATCGTCGTAAACGGGCAATATGCCGTCATCGCTTATAGTCCTGAGAATGGACATGAACTTTGGCGGGTGAACGGAACGACTATGGAAGTTGTTCCAACTATAGTTGTCGGTCACGGTCTGCTGTTCAGTTCGTCGGGAAGAGCCGGTCCGACGCTCGCGATTCGCCCCGGCGGGCAAGGCGACGTCACACGAACTCATCTTGCATGGTCGAGTCCTCGTGGGTCTCCGTTTATTCCTTCTCCCGTTGTTCACGGCGATCAACTCTACATGGTTAACGACATGACGAGCATCGCTACCGCTTTCGATGCAAAGACAGGGCGGACATTGTGGCAGAATCGGTTGGGAACCGCTCAGCGCGAAGGGTTCTCCGCATCTCCGGTCGTCGTCGATGGCAAAGTCTTTTTTACTAACGACGAAGGTGAAACGTTTGTTCTTCGGAGTGGTGCCGAATTCAACCTTCTCCATGTGAATACTCTTGGCGAGCGTACCCTCGCCTCTCCAGCTCTGGTAGATGGCCGCTGGTACATTCGAACCGCGCGCCATCTGTTTGCGATCGGGAGCTAATCACTCTCCATTGTCTTTTAACGTTCGAAGGAGGAATCATGCAAAGCAAGGCGTCTGCTGTGTGGCAGGGTGGACTGAAGGATGGTAAAGGTGAGATTTCCGCTGTGAGCGGTGTGCTGTCGAATACTCCGTACTCGTTTGCGACGCGGTTTGAAGGGAAGCAGGGAACGAATCCTGAAGAGTTGATCGCTGCCGCCCATGCAGGATGTTTCGCCATGGCATTCTCCGCGCAACTGGGCGAGGCGGGAATCACGCCAAAGAGAATTGACGCTTCGGCAACCGTGACGCTGGAGAAAACCGATGCGGGATTCGCCGTGACTTCAAGTCACCTCGTCGTTACGGCACAGGCGCCCGGCGCCGATCGTGCCGCCGTGCAAAAAGCCGCGGAGAATGCGAAGGCTGGATGCCCCATCTCCAAGTTGCTGAATACGAAGATTACGATGGAGGCGACGTACCAGGTTTAGGAAGTTTAGGGGCGGACGAGGCGTACGAAGCAGGAGAAATTCAAAATCGAAAATTCCCGAATTGTAAATTCGAGGTTCGAAATCTCAGATTGGACAATCCGTCCGCGGCATGCCTGGTCCAATCGAAGATTTCCACCCTACAATTTCCACTTCGGGAATTTCCAATTTAAATTTCTTCACGAACGCAAATCGGACCGATTCCCCCGATCGCTTAGAATGGATAGTGTCTCTGCCCTTGCTGTATCGTGATCCACTTGAGCTCGGTCATCTCTTCCATCGACCATTGACCGCCTTCGCGAGCCATGCCGGAGTCTTTCACTCCGCCAAACGGAATGTGTGGTTCATCGTGAATTGTGGAACTGTTGATGTGCACCATTCCCGCTTCAAGGCCTAAAGCAAATTTCATCGCGAGCTGGAGGTCTTTCGTTAGCACGGCGGAAGACAAACCATAACGCGTGTCGTTAGCAAGTTTGAGAGCGTGATCCGCGTCGTCGGCCTTGATAATGCTGGCGACCGGTCCAAAGAGTTCGTCGGTAAAAACCTCCATTCCGGGACCAACTTCTGAAATCACGGTCGGCTCGAAGAAATTTCCTTTGTACCCACCGCCCGTCAGGACCTGTGCTCCTGCGGCGACTGAGGACTTGATGCGCTTGTCGATGAAGTCACACTGCGACGAACGAATTAGCGGCCCTATTACGGTGTGCGGGTCCCTGGGGTCTCCGACTTGTAGTTT
>Ga0163162_10000478_pt1 | contig 37067 bp, 35 predicted proteins | sample S55metaG_FD_115310 | JGI IMG/M metagenome (GOLD analysis project Ga0163162, IMG submission 115310) | Switchgrass rhizosphere microbial communities from Kellogg Biological Station, Michigan, USA - S5-5 metaG | ecosystem: Host-associated > Plants > Roots > Rhizosphere > Soil | place: USA... | reverse complement strand
GTTCAGCGACGGCCCGGGTCACATCAAAGTCGCCCTGATCTGCGGCTTCGATGGGAAATGTGCAGTGACAGTGTCGGACGACGGCTGCGGTGTGGTCGATCCTGCGCGGGAAAGCACCGGATTAAAAACGGTGCGCCGGCTGCTAAAAAGCGTTGAAAGCTCTTTGCTCCTCGAGGCAACGCCAGGTGTGGGGACTACTTGGACGATTCCGTTGCCAACACAACTGTAGAGGGCGCAGTTCAAAAGCTCCGAAAATCAGCAAGTGATTTGCAACTGCGCGCACTGTGCGCTTGAAAGCGTGCAACCCAAACACGCAGCGGTTGCCCAGTGAACCAGTGCGTTAGTGAATTGTTTCTCCAATACGAAAAAAAGCCCCGCTTATCGCGAGGCTTAAAGATCCTGGCCGAGGGCGCAGAACCTGAGAGAACTTCAGGCTACCACCGATCAGCCGCCCCGATGAGCCGGAATCCGACACTTCTTGATCCGAAACCGTCGGGCGTTGTTCAGCGACTTAAGATCAATCTACTGCCGAAATAGTTAAACGGTTGGTGCGGCCGGGTTTGGGCGCGGTACATCGGATTGCGAATTGGGCGCAGGACCGACTATCGGACGAGCCGCGGGGTCTGGCACGCCAAACGTTGGCAGAGGCGGAGTATCGCGCAACCGCGAACGATCTTGCGCTCGTGTCTCGACCGTTGTTGCACGAACGGTAATTAGCTCGACCCGTCGGGCTTGCATAATGTCGTTAAGAGATCTTTCCGAAAACTCGACGTACAGGCCCGCTTCTGCCGCGACAATTGCGGCTTCCAGTTGCATGTGCGCCGGGCCTTGCAGCCTAAGCATGGGGCCAAATTTGGCTTGCGCGAGTCGCAGCGCCGCTTCGATCGCGGCACGATCCGTCTGCAGCACACGCACCGCGCGACCGTGATCGCGGACCACGCTGCGCCCATCGTGCCGGTAGGTCACGTTCCCATCCCGGTGCACTTCATAGCTCAGCAGCGGTACCCGAAATTGATCTGATTGTCGTAGGGAGATTCAGTTGGATTAGCATCGTTTGCTGCATCCACGACGTCCGATCAGCTCCCTTAACATGAAGAGTTACTTTTCTCCGCGTTGGTGCCGATTGCTAATGCCCATCGATCTCCAGAAATTACAGCAACAGTTCGCTTGCAAACTCGACGCACAGTCCATTTTGGTCTCGCAAGCAATCTCGTTTTCCGAGAAGTCGATTAGCATTGCATCAAGTCGAGTGAAAGGCTGGATTACAGCTGTCGTTTTCGTAGTTGCTATTGCAACGTTTTGCAAAGACATAAGCGGTTGAATTCGTGTTGTTGCCCGGCGCCTGTCTTTCTATCCTGCAATACGCTAGAAGGTGAGAGCCGCTCTCAGTCGCAATGAAACACGTGACGGGGTAGCTCGCGCGGAAGACAGACGCGTAGGCGCGCGACGCGGGCAAATCAAGCCTTGGACAGCGGCGCGTAAGCTTGTTCCGGTATGTCGGCGAGTCGGGACGGATGCACCTGACCGCTGAGCCCGTAAAACTTTTGAAAACTCATGATTAACGGCGACCACTTGTCCGGATCAATCCGATTGGCATGACCTTGCACAAGCAAGTCGGGATGGACGTGAACGCGTTGGATTCGCACCTCGATCAAGCTGATGGAGCCGCGCAATTGGTCGCTATCTTCACCGAGACCGTGGATTGCCGCGACGACAGCTTCGAGTTGGATTGGACACTCAAGTGCGCGTGCGGCAGCTACCGTATCGGATGCCACCCTCGTCATTCCAGCGCGGCCAAACTTGTCGGGTTCGTAGACGTAGCCCATTTCGCGCCTAAATTCGGAAACAGGATAAGTGCCGGTTGTGCGTGCGATGCGATCGACAGCGCCAACCTCCCTTGCTGACGGAAGATTGAGCACACATTCGCGGGTGCGAATCAGGTTGCGTGCGGTCTGTGAGTCGGACGCGATACCAAGCACCCCTCGCCAGCCCAACCAGAACACTGAAGATATTGGGGCAAGATTGTCGGTGCCGTTTTGGTTGACGGTGCTAAGCAAAGCAACCGGCGTCCCTAGGTAAAGGATATGGGGTTCGGCGACAACGTGAGGCGCATTCATGAGATTTGTGCTCCGTGAGTGGATGCATTCATGGTGCCGCCGATGCCCACTCAATACGCTCCAGATCTTGCTTTGTTATTCGTTAGCGGGTGAATATCCGATAGGTCAACTTGCGGTTGCTGGCGTGGAGGGGCGTACTTTATAAGGAGGCAAACGGTCGGTGTGGGTGGTCGGGGCGGCAGCCGGGCCAGTTTCAGCCGCTCGGCTGAGACAGCCGGCGGTCAGTTGAATGACCGATTCGAATCGGAAGCCGCCTGAAACTCAGCGCACGCTCATCGACCCTAGCGGATCTTCACCGGTCACGGACTTTGTGGAGGTTGCAATTCCGTTTGCTGTCATTGGCCAGCGGCGCTGGTAAGCAGCAAATCGGCGACCGCGAATCAGTCTGGATGAGCCACAGCGGCCGACCATCCTATGCAAGCCGGAACGAAAAGTCCGGCTCCGAAAAGGCCAATCTCAACCACGCCGATGATGTTGCCGTGTTACAGGTTGATTTGGGGCACTTTGTAGGCATCGCAGCCCTTATGGCTGCCCTGGACGGCGCCTACTTTTACGCGCCGAGCCGCCATGCCGGACCGACTCTCAGCGCCTCGTCCGTTCGATTGCCGGTTTGCGAGCGGCTAAGGCTTTGGTAACAGTGGCAACGAAGCGGTCGGAGTATGCGCGTCGGCGCTAGCGGATCCGCTCCGCTTTGTGAGTCGTTTGCGGCTAAGCTCCTAGTACCCAAGGCGCGTCTGGGCATAAGGCTCTATTTGCGTTGCTGTTACCGGCCTACCAGTCAAGTATCCTTGCGCGGCATCGCAACCGAGTTCCTTGACGAGGACGGGTTGCGGTTTGGTCTCGACGCCTTCGGCGACCGTTTTTAAGTCCAGCGCACGCGCGAGGGCTATCATCGCTTCGACCATTGCACGTGCCTGGTGACGGGTTTGTCTGACCGTGAGCTCCTGCACAAACGACTTGTCGATTTTGATGCGATCGACAGGCAGCCGGGTTAGGTAAGCGAGGCTGGAATAGCCAGTACCGAAATCGTCAAGCGATACTGTGACGCCGAGCTTTCGTACACTCGACAACGCGCGCGATGCTGCCGAGAAGTCACTCATAACGACCGTTTCCGTCACTTCGATGTCGAGTACGGAGGGGCAAATGCCGGCTGCGTCGGCCGCAGTTGAAACTAGTGCAGCGAGATCGCTGTTCTGGATCGTCGTAGCCGAGAGATTGACGGCGATCTTGAATGGCTCTCGGCCCGCCGCCTGCCATTTTGCCGCCTGACGAAACGCCAAGCGAATCAGCCAGTCGCTAGTTGCCTCGTAGGTCAATGACACCAGCGGCACGTCAAGAAAGTCGGCCGGCGTGAGCAGGCCCAGTTGTGGATGATTCCATCGCAGAAGCGCCTCGACTCCATAGACCAGGCCAGTATGCAGGCCGTTAAGATCTGGTACGGTTGCTTTTTCGCAATCTGCTTCTATCAGAAGCGTTTGCACACTGGCAAAGTGGGGAGGTTCTCTTAGGTCCTAACGCGGCCCACGGGAAACGCTAGAACTGATTCGCCGCTTTACAGAGCGGCTTTTTTAGGTCGGGCGATGTTTTGCTTCAGTGTCTGACAAAGAACATGAGACATTGCAGCTAAACAGATATTGCCGAAACCGCATGGGAAGTGATCAGCAATACACTATTAAACCTAGCAATCGAACCGGGTGCCTTGCTCTTTCAAACACTATCATCGAGATGGCAGTTTCCCTTTGGCTTGACTGGAAGACGGTCGCGTTGGGCCGCCATCGAGTTGTATGGGAAACAGCATCTTCCCATCCGAGCCATCCTAGAGCGCGAGTCCGCCCGATGTCCAAAGCGCTGGTGAAAGCAGGCAGAATTCGATAATGGAACCACCGTTTGACTTTCGTCGTCCCCGCCTGATAGATGCCGTCGCCCAACCAGCTCACCTTGATGACATGCTTGATAGTCTGAGCGACGGATTTATATCGTTAGATAGATCATGGCGATTCACTTATCTCAACCATACTGCTGAACGACACCTGCAGCAGGACCGGCGAAGCCTTCTTGGGCGCGAGATATGGCAATGTTATCCGGACCTTGTGGACTCCGGTTACTATCACGCATATCAGCAGACGGCGGCAACTGGACGTCCTAGTCAGCACACTAACTACTACGCCCCGCTCAGCAGGTGGTTTGAGGCTCGCTCATTTGCCCACGACGATGGCATCACGGTGCTATTTCGCGACGTTACGCGCGAATACGAACACGCGGCGCAGTTGACACGCAAAGAGGAAGAGCTTTCCGACTTGGCCGCTGAGTCTCAGCGGCGCAGTCGACTCTATGAAACTGTTCTTAACAACTCCCCGGATCTGGCGTACGTATTTGACCTGAACCACCGATTCACTTACGCCAATAAAGTCCTACTCAAGATGTGGAGTCGCACATGGGAAGAGGCGATTGGCAAGAACTGCCTAGAGCTAGGTTATGAGCCCTGGCATGCAGCGATGCACGACCGCGAGATCGAGCAAGTGATAGCCACAAAACAACCTGTCCGTGGCGAGGTACCGTTCGAAGGGGCATTTGGCCGACGCATTTACGACTATATTTTCGTACCGGTACTGGGCCGTGATGGAGAGATCGAAGCCGTCGCCGGTACAACCCGTGATGTGACCAAGCGAAAGCAGGCGGAAGAATCGCTGCACGATGCAAGCCGCCGGAAAGACGAATTTCTCGCGATGCTCTCGCATGAATTACGAAACCCGCTCGCTCCGATACAGAACTCTTTGTTTATCCTCGACCGGGTCGACCCTTCAGGGAATAAGGCGCGGAACGCCAGACAAGTGATTTGCCGGCAGGTCACGCATTTGACTAATCTTGTGGACGACCTACTCGACGTCACGCGGATTGCGCAAGGTAAGATCGAGCTTAAGCGTATGAATGTGGACCTGGCCGCGTTGGTGAAGCGCACAGCGGAAGATTACCGCATGCTGGCCCAAGGGCGTGGGCTCGAATTTTTAGTGACGGTGGATGGCGAGAGTCTTGCCGTCGAAGGTGATGAAACGAGACTTGCGCAGACTATTGGCAATCTGCTCGGGAATGCGGTGAAGTTCACGCCGGCTGGCGGTCAAATAACTGTCACGGCCCGTCAGTGCGTTGGGCGCGCGCTTGTTTGTGTCACCGATAACGGGATTGGCATTGCGCCGGAGCTACTGCCAATCATCTTCGACCCGTTCACCCAGTCCAGTCAAAATCTCGCTCGCACAGAAGGCGGCCTTGGCCTTGGACTTGCCCTTGTGAAGAACATAGTCGAGCTTCACGGCGGCACGATTGTGGCGATGAGCTCCCTCGGCGCCGGAGCGGAGTTTACTATCGAGCTTCCGCTGGCTCAAACTACCGACGATACAACGCCCGAATTCCCTGCGTTCAAAAACGAAGGAAACACCCGCTCATGCCGCGTACTCGTTGTCGATGACAACGTCGACTCCGCCGACTCGCTAGCGGCGATCGTCGAGATGCTAGGGCACACGGTTGAGGTACGTTACGACGGGCGTAGCGCGCTCTCACTGACAGAAATCGTGCAGCTTGATGTGGTGCTATGCGACATCGGGCTTCCGGATATGGACGGATATGCGGTCGCGAAGACACTGCGCCAAAGGCTCCCTGCGAAGATGAAATTAGTCGCGATCAGTGGCTACGCTCAGCCCGAAGACGTGGAAAAGGCTCTCGATTCGGGGTTTGACATGCATTTCGTGAAGCCAGTCGATATGGTTCGCATAGCAAAACTTCTTGCCAGCGATGATTTTTGCAATGGCTAAAACTGTGCTCAGTGACTCATTGCCCTGCAAACGGCGCACTCGTGAAGATGAGCGTTGTTATAGACCGTCCAGGGTAGCTGCGGCGTACTGTCACAGTTACGACCCCGAGAAAGCGCCAAATCAGGACGAAGCACGAAGGATTCGCATCAAAAAAACCGGCTGCGATAAGACGCTGGTATGCATTGGCAGCGGAGATTATTAGACAGGCCGAGGGCTGGGTTGGCCGGAATCTTCGCGGTGCGCAACAGAGCAACATGCCAGGCGCGGTTACAGCGACGTCGATCCGCTCCGCTCGAGTTCGTTGCGAGGGCTAGCGAGGTGCTCGCACAGATAGCCAGGAAGATTGCAAAACCTTGACTCAAGGCTCGACGGAGCGAGCTGAAGCCGTACCGCCTACTTTTTGATACCGGGCAGCCAAATGCCATTGATTTATCACTAAAAGCGTTCGACTCGAAAAAATTGTCGTCGATCGGGCAGCGACGCCTGGGCTAAGCATCAAACGAAGTGGATGCGGTCTACGCCGCACTTTGCCAGCGGAAGTGCGTTTGCGACCGAAGCAGATTGCAAAAGAAAAACCGTATCAGCTTGGAGAACGGCTATCCTTTAATAGTGGTGGGGATGGTGGCGACGCTGGCAAGATCGCACGGGGTGTCCTTCGAGGAGTACATGTTGAAAAGGTATGAACGATTGGCCGAGCAACTCAGCGAGCTCGTTAAGCGCGGTGATCTGCCACCCGGCGCAAGACTTCCGTCGGTACGCATGGCATGCAAGGCTTGGGGCGTGAGCCCCGCCACGGTATTTCGCGCCTACTACTTGCTCGAAAGTCGGGGTATTCTCCGGGCGCGCCCGCGCGCTGGTTATTACGTATTGCCGATGACTGGGGAAATACCGCGTCGAAGGCCCGAAGTCTCGCTCGGTACCGATCCGAAGACCGTCAAGATCAGCGATCTTGTCTTTGAGGTTCTCAAGACGATCAAGCAGGTGGAAACCGTTCCGCTTGGTTCAGCGTTCCTGAGCCCCGCGCTGCTACCATTGGTGCGCGTTAGAAAGTCGTGCGCGACCGGCAATCGTTCAACGCATTTGGCCAGCGTTGTTGACTCACTGCCGCCGGGACACGAAGGCCTGCGGCAGCTGATTTCGCTGCGGTATTTAATGGCAGGGATGACGGTTCATGTCGACGAGATAATCATTACTAGCGGTGCCCTCGAAGCCCTGACACTAAGCGCTCAGTTGCTCACCGCTCCTGGCGATGTGATCGCAATAGAAAAGCCGACGTTCTATGCGGCGCTGCAAGCTATCGAGCGTCTGAGGCTGAACGTAGTCGAGATTCCTGTAGACCCTGTGGAGGGCCACGATTTAGCTGCCCTTGCGCGAGCGCTGGAAGACCATCGCGTTCGCGCCTGCTGGTTTATGACTTCTTTCCACAACCCGACAGGCGTGACGCTGGGCGACCTCAAAAAGCAGGCACTGGTCGAATTGTTGGCCAAACATGATGTGCCGCTCATAGAAGACGACGTTTACAGCGAACTCCACTTCGGTGCGGAGCCGGTGCGTCCCGCCAAGTTCTTCGACCAGAAAGGTCTTGTCATTCATTGTGGATCGTTCGCGAAATGTCTTGCCCCAGGCTATCGTATTGGCTGGGCTGCAGCAGGCCGGTTCGCGGGCGAGATGGAACGTGCGAAATGGATGACCACGCTCTCAGCCAGCATACCGGCACAGCGAGCAATCGCCGACTATCTGCAGCACGGCGGCTACGATCGCTTCCTACAAAAACTACGTCGCGAATTGGTCCTTCAGCAATCACAGATGCTCAGTGCGATCGGCCGGTCCTTCCCGGCCAATACAGTGGCAACCAAGCCAGACGGCGGCTACTTTACATGGGTATCGCTACCAGATCACGTCGATTCGATACAGTTCTTCCTGGCAGCGCTCAACAGCGGCATCAGCGTCGCGCCCGGACCTATCTTCTCTGCGGACGGCTCCTTTCGACAACGGGTGCGGCTGAACTATGGATACCCGTGGTCGGCACGACTCGACGAAGCGGTCGCGACACTCGGCACCTTGTGCGCTGATGAATCGCGTTGCGGCGCTAAGCTGGCCGGTCCCGCTCAACCGGCATGATACGGACGTCGATCTAACCAGACATGCCGGCCGACGAGTCACGCATTTCATGCACGACAATACGCGCCTTGCCTGCGACTTTCGCACGATACATCGCGGCATCTGCCGTGCGTAGCAGGGCTTCTCCACTTAATGACGCTACCTGGTCGTGCGGTAGCATGCCGATACTCGCCGATAACTGAATGACCTTCGCCCCTAAGGATATGGGCTGGCTCAGTGTCAGCAGGATTGCGCGTGCAATTCTCTCCAGTGCAGCACGATCGATTGCGGGGCCGGTCAGCAGCACCGTGAACTCATCCCCGGCATGCCGCGCAACCAGATCCCCGCCACGCAGGGAACGGCTGATCCGGCGCGCGGTTTCAACTAGTACTTCGTCGCCGCACTGATGCCCGTATGTATCGTTGACAGCCTTGAAGCCGTCCAGGTCGACAAACATGATGGCCGCCACGCCGTCGCCGCCTCCTGCGCATGCTTTATCCAGCCTCTCCGGGAACGAGCGTCTGTTCGGCAGGCCGGTCAGCGCGTCGTGGAATGTCTGATGCCGAAGGCGATCGAGCAACGCCCTTAGCTCCGTCACATCCTGCACCAGCAGGTAGTACCCATCAAGCGCCCGATCATGGACGCGACGCGGCACGAGCACACCACGCAGGATACGTTGACTCCCGTTAAGCGTCGTTCCGACTTCATATGCAACCCTTTCACCGTTGAGCACGCGCTGGACGTGCAGCTCATAGCAGTCAAATAGTCAGCGTTGAGAACCTTATGGACGCGCCGTCCCATGATCTCTTCCGGGTCTACCCCGAACCACTCGCGATAGGTCGAGTTGGCGAAGCGATAACGTCGCTCACCGTTGACGTGAGCAACCAAGACCGGCAGATTGTCAGCGATGGCGCGCAAATCTACGCGCGTGGCTCCCAATTGTCGCTCGGTGCTCTTCAGTTGCTCATGCGCCCTGCGCAGACTTTCCGAGGCCTCACATGGGCTCCCCGTTGCAACGCAGCCTCCCGCGCATCACGTGCGGCTTTTTCATGTTGCTCCGCCTGGGTATCGTGAATGACGAACAGCCAGCCTTCGTCGCGGGACGACGTCGTCTGTTTTCGTGCCACCTGCACTCGCGCGGGTTTTCTTTGCTCGCTGCGCAACCGAAACGTCACGTCGAGCGTTTGGACCTCAATCCCTCGGCCATGATTGAGTACCTGTACGACCCGTTCAAGCCTGGTCCGGTCGTTCGCATCCAGCAGATCGAGTACGTTCTTTTTCGTCAGCGGAGCGCGCGAGTGCGCGAAGAATTTCACGCAGGCATCATTCATGTGCCGCCACCCCCAGTCGCATGCAATATGCGCGATAGCGACCGGAGTCCGGTGGAACGTCTCGACGTAAAGCGTATGCTGGGTCTGTAGACGTTGGACCGCCTGGAGCACCTGCGAGCGATCAGAGCTGTTCAGCTTGCGCAGGCCAACTTCGTTTTCAATCATTTGCCCCAGGTCTACCAGCATCTAACGTTGTTGGCGCGTGAAGCGCCGCGGCATCGAGTGCATCACACACAGCACACCGATGGGTTTGCCGCAGGGCAGACGCAGCGCAATACCTGCGAAAAAGCGGAGCCTGTATTCGCCAGGTGCCAGTGACCCTTGAGCAAGCTCCACATGAGACCGCGCGTCTCTGACGACGAATGGTTCCTCGCATTAAAGCGTCCGATGATAGTACGTCTCCAGATGGAATACGACGTCCAGTTCGCACCCGATTGCGCCGATGACTTCTGGCTGACCCAGACGGTCGAGACATACAACGGACATTGGCGCATTCAGCGCGCGCGGCAACCCGGGTGACCCGCTCAAAGTACCCATCATTGTCGCTTCCTGTGGCCAGGGGCACGCTGGTCGGTTGTTGTTCTTGCGCATCCATACTGCATTCGTCGTTCACGCCTTAAGCTCCATTCCGGTGCCATCTTGTAATGTGTCTATCGACGCCGATGCAAATACCCGGAGTTGGTCGACTGCCATTGGTTTCCCAAACCAGTAACCCTGCGCCAGGTCGATTCCCGAACGCTTAACCATATCGTGTTCGGCAGCGCTCTCGACCCCTTCTACGACAACTTTGGCCCCAAGTGCATGCACTAACCCGGCCACCGACTCTAGAAACTGGATACGCGCATTGCCGCGCATGGACAGAAAACGCCGGTCTACCTTCACGTAATCGAAGTGAAAGTCCGCGAGTAAGTCCAAATTGCTGAAGCCTGTGCCGAAATCATCGAGCGACAGGCGTACGTCGCGTTGCCTCAATTGGCCAAGCGCCGTGACAACTTGCGCCGGATGCTCGACGCAGCTGCGCTCGGTCAGCTCCAGAACGAGGCGACCCAGCACCAGACCGGCGGACTTGCAGACATCCTCGACGAAGCAGTCCTTCATCAGATACCGCGCGCAGATGTTTACGGAGATATGCCAATGTTGCGGGAACGGCGGCTGAGTCAGTGCGCTATTCGCCTCGCGCAGTACGAAACGGGTCAACTCGCCGAGTAGACGCGTGCCCTCGAGCTCTCCAATGAACACCCCCGGGCCCCCGGCTCCAAACCTCGGGTGGGCCCACCGGAGCAGGGCCTCTACGCCCACGCAATGTCGTGTGTGCGTGTCAACAATGGGCTGATAGACGACATGGAACTCCCCACGCCGAAGACCGATGCGCACCGCGCGCCGCAACCTTGTCTTTGGGAGAACCCGGTAACTAACATACGCAGTCGCGCCACAAGCAGATAGCGCGATGGGCAGAGCGGCGGCGATGCGAGCTGCAAATAGGCCTGCCGCGAGGAGGCCTGCCAGACTTGACGCAAGGGAAACAATCAACGCCAAAGCACAGCGCTCGTCGGAGACAGCTCGCAGCGAGCCGATTCGTGCTGTATAGCGCGGCAATAATCGCATGAGGTTGTTTTCCGCAAGGTTAGATTAGGCTGCGAACTATGACCTAACTGCGATCTCAAAACGAGTACCAGTTACGTGTCAAAACATGCGTATCAGATCCGCTGTCAAACGAGGGCAAGTTGGCGCAGCAACTCTTTGAAGATGGTTCGTCTGCTTACCAGCGGCTCACGCGCTCGCCTTAACCGGCGCGCAGCATCCGAATGCCTGTCAGAGTAGCCGCCAAAAAGTGTAGGGGAGTGATCTGCCCTATTGTGGTAGAGCGCCGACGACTTTTACGGGCTTCTACATCTACCGGTTCGACCTGTCGCCCCTCTGCTTACTTTTGTGCGCATACATGGCGCCATCGCTTTCGGCAAGCAGGTCGATGACCGATTGATGCCGCTCCGGATCGAACGGTGTCTCTCCGACGCTAAAGCGGATTTCGTAGCTGCGCGTCGATCCAGCGTTGGCTGCCGCAAGCGTCTCGCGCAGGCGCTGGAGCGCGCGATGTGTTTCTTCATCGTTGGCATCGGTCAGAAGCGCGACGAATTCGTCGCCGCCGAGACGACCAATTACATCGCTGTCCCGCAGCGCGGCACGCAGTGCATCGGCGAACATCATAAGAGCACGGTCGCCTTCGGCGTGCCCATACGTGTCGTTGATCTGCTTGAAGCTATCGAGGTCAAAGAACAGCAGCGACGCGTTCCGCCCCAGGCGCTTGCAGACATGCAGCGTTTGTAGCGCCAGGGCTTCGAAGCCTCGGCGGTTTGCCAGTAGCGTGAGGTCGTCCACCGTAGCGAGTTCGATCGCCGCAATCTCGCGTTCCACGATCTGCGCCAAGTCCCGCAAGAGTCCGCGATCATCGCTTCGGAATTCCCGTGGCTGCATATCGATCACACACAGCGTGCCAAGTTTGCTACCGTTTGATGCTGTCAGCGGTTGCCCGGCATAGAAGCGAATGCCGGGCGCACCTGTGACGAGCGGATTGTCATAAAAGCGTGCGTCGCTGCGCGCATCGGGAATCACCAGGACGTCATCATGCAAAATGGCGTGCCCGCAAAAGGAGATGTTGCGCGACGTCTCGGCGACGCTTAAGCCTATACACGACTTGAACCACTGTCGATTCTGATCGATGAGACTGACAAGGGCGATCGGCACATTGAACAGGCGACATGCGACTCGCGTCACCCGGTCAAATTGTTCCTCACCAGGCGTGTCTAGCAGTCGGAGCGCGCGCAGCGTGGCGAGGCGCACGGGTTCGTTACTGGGAATGGGCGCTGTAAGCAAAACAGTGTCTCGATTCTAATGTTTCCGACAAGTCATCGTCCCTGCTGTCGCATTCGTCCCCAAACGCGTTGCGCAGATGCTCTCGAATAACTGTATCGACTCGGCAAAAAAAACCGCTCAGAGAGAGCGGCAAAAAGTTTTAGCGTGTCCGAAGGCCGCGCTAAAACCTGAGAGAGCTAGAAAACTTCCGTACTTTGCCAGTGCGCAAGCGCATGTCATAGAAGCAGATTGCGAAAAGAAAACCATATCAGGCGTCTATGGCGGCTTGAAACGTCGATGGCGCAGCTACGACGGCCTGACGATGAACGGCGTGCAAACCCAACTTGGCCCGGTGGCGTGCCTGTGTTTCGATGGCGTACTGTCACGGCGCGTTCGGGCAAAGCGCAGAACGCCGGATCGAATTCTTGTTTAGCGTCGCAGGCATTCAGCCCGAGTACATTAATCGGCAGGAGCGGCAATGACGGCTATCAGCGGAGAAGCGACATTCAAGTGTTCGGGCCTTGAGGGGCGGCTTGGGGTCGAACAGTGACCATTCCCAAGGCGCAGAATCAATCTCCCTTCATTGAGAGGAGGTTGTCATGGAAACGCTTAATTCCTTCGACGCCCGCCGGATGCCTTGGAACAAGGGAAGGCTGACCGGTCAGAAGCCGCCGTTGAAGCTCCGTGAGATCTGGGCAATTCGGACAAGGCTTCAGATGTCTTCCAACGCTCGCGAGTTGGCGCTTTTCAATCTTGCAATTGACAGCAAGCTTCGGGCGTGCGATCTGACGCGACTGCAAGTGCAGGACGTCTCCATGGGAAGTCATGTCGTAGCTCGCGCGACTTTCATGCAGCAAAAAACCCATAGACCGGTGCAGTTTGAAATCACGGAGCAGACCCGTCAAAGTGTCTCTGCCTGGATCTCGACGCGGGGATTGACGCCTGCCGATTATTTGTTTCCGAGTCGGTTGCATGCTTCGGCGCACGTCTCGACGCGCCAGTATGCGCGAATCGTTCATCGTTGGATCGCGTCGATCGGACTGGATGACAGCGCGTATGGCACGCACACCATGCGACGCACGAAAGCGTCGTTGATCTATCGACGCACCAAGAATCTGCGCGCCGTGCAATTGCTTTTGGGTCATACAAAAATTGAAAGCACCGTGCGATACCTTGGGATCGAGGTAGACGATGCACTCGAGATGGCCGAGCAGACGGAAGTCTGATAGACGGCGGCCGGCAAGCGTGCGCTTGTCGGCCAGGAAACGCCGTTCCGACGCACTGATGCTGAGACATTCAGGCGTCTGTTCCACTCTGGAAGCGGTCGTTCAGTTCAATTCGCCGCCGCTTGGGATCATTCCTGTGACTGCCAGAACTAGATAGCCTCGTGCATTCCATCTAAAGCTGGGAGCTGAAGGCTCGGGGCTGTTCATTGGAGTGTTCGAAGGCGCGAGCGCATGCGCGGGTTGTCACAGCGCTTAACCATATGAAGCCCTGCCCAGTTGTTACGATCATTGTATGCAACGAAAACTAACGCGTCCCACGCGTGAACGTATAAGCAGAAGATGGCGGATCCTCATGGGTCAACGGCATCGCCGTCCCAAGGTGGAACATGGTCGCTCTGTCAATCGGAGGATGCACAGATGAATGCTACGCCAGTGGGGCGGGCACCCATTCCGCCCACGACGTCCGCCGCGCATGCCTTCTTTGCACCAGCGTTGGCGGCGCCGTGCGATGAGACGCCTTGTGCACAGCAGATAGGAGAAAAGAAGCAGCACGAAGACGAAAGAAAAGGCTGCATGCATGGCTCAACATCAGGGGCCGGCTACGGTTTTTGTTGTCGCTGTCACCGGGCATCCCGCCATGATTGGCGTCACCCCGTGGCCGAGTCTTCCTGCAAACCGATCCATGAGCAAACCAACGCAAATTCGCGTGAAACTCGACGAATTTCGGCTGCAATGGCGCGTGCTGACCTTCTACGAGCGCTTCGAGCAGATCATCGCCCACATCCTGAGCCTCGTGATCTCGGTGATCATCGTTGTATCGCTGTGGCAGTTGATTCGGGCGGTCATGGCGCTATTGCTGTCCGGGGCACTCAATCCGCTGGATCACGCGATCTTTCAAGCGGTTTTCGGCATGGTGATGACGCTGTTGATCGCAATGGAATTCAAGCATTCGATCACCCGCGTAATGTTGAGACGCGACCACATCGTGCAGGTCAAGACAGTGATCCTTATCGCGATGCTCGCGATAGCACGCAAGTTCATCATCCTTGATCCAGCTACCGACCCTGGTCGCATTGCCGCACTTGCAGCCGCGCTGCTGGCGCTTGGCAGCGTCTACTGGCTCATGCGGCAACGCGACGATCCCGTCGATGCGGCGATTGAAGAGCGCGCCGCGCGGGATCGCAAAACGCGCGATTGATTTACCTGCTCCTTCTCAAAGATCATCGAGGCCCCCAAGTTTTGCTCGATCGTAACGCAGGCCTGCACACCTCGCGCGCATCGGGCGGGAGTTGCATCTTTGCCATCGTACGTACGGCGTGCATATAACAACGAAACAAGCTCGCAAAACAAGCCGGCATAGACAGAAAGTAGACTACTATGTAACCTCTGGTACTTCCAGGTCTCCCGTCCGGGGACGCGCGCAATGGAGCAATTACAGCGTTCCCCACAGTTGCACCGCCTTACCTGCCAGGGGATCGGGGCGTTATGCACGGACCACGAACGGGATTCGGAGCAATGGATCCTGTGTATCATCCCGGCGGATCGGACTACCGCACACGCGAAAACCATCCGCAGCAGCGCGCGCCCCTATCAGCATCTGAGCGTCAGCGCGCCGTTTATCGCGATTGTGCCGGCCTGGGCTCGTGTCGAGCTCGTCAACGACAACGATCCGTGCGGCCTCGTTGTCGCCCTCCATTGGGCTAAGCTGAGAGAAACCGCTCGAACCGCGCTCGGCACTACGGCTTGCGAAATCCCTTGTTGGTTCAAGGCCTGGGATCCTTTCATGCGCGAAGCGGGCGACACGCTTTCCGCATTGCATTCCAGCAGTAGCCCAGACCCTAGATGCCTAGCGGCGTTCGCCGACGTATTTTCAATTCATCTCGCCCACCGGTATGGACTCACCGCCGATACGCCCGATGCGGCTACGAGCCTCACCCATGCAAAGCTAAGCGTCGTGGAACATTTCATACACGAGCACATCGCGGACAATATCCAGATCGCGGACCTCGCTGCGGTCGTGCACATGAGCCAGTCGCATTTCGCGCGGGCTTTTAAGACCGCGACAGGGCATCCGCCGCACTTCTACCTGACGACCGAAAGGTTGAGATTAGCGCAATCGATGCTCTCTGAAGGGAGCCTCCCGCTGATCGATATCGCAGCGCGTGTCGGCTTTCAGACGCAGCAGCATTTCACCGCGGTATTTCATCGATATGTGGGGAGTACGCCCCGCGCTTTCCGCCTTGCGCATTACCGTCCCTAGGATCCGGCGTGAGCCCTTTTCGACAGGATCGGTGAGCAAGCAACAAACGCAGAAAGCCGACAACTTTGGGCAGGAACTCGAAAGAAGAATCCGCCTCGCGGACGTAGGCTTGATCAAATAGAAATTGCACGCGCTGCGCCAGCCGGATATTGGCGACCCGCTTCGGGAGCCCAAACGATGGACGAACTGCTCGGTCGTGCATGGTGGATGCTCGCGTTGCGTGGCGCCGCGGGAATCCTGTTCGGCCTCCTCGCGCTTTGCTGGCCTGGCTTCACGCTGCTGCTTTTTGTCGCGATGTTCGCAGCGTATGCATTCATCGGCGGCGTCGCAGCGATCAGCGCGGCGATACGAAATCGTTCGATCCGCACCGATTGGTGGCTCCCGTTGCTGTTAGGGCTATGCATGATCGCTTCGGGCCTGATCGCCGTTGGGGCGCCGGGCGTCACGACGCTCGTGCTGATCACCTTGATGGGCGCAAACGCCATCGTCACCGGAGTGCTCGACCTCATCACCTGGGTTCGCCTGAAGAGACGCGGCCGAACGCACTGGCTGCTCCTGTTCATCGGTAGCCTGTCGGTTCTGTTCGGCATCGTTGTGCTGGCCGTTCCGGGTGCTGGCGCGCTCGCCCTCGTCTGGATGATCGGCACCTACGCGATCATGACCGGTGCGCTTCTGCTGGCCCTTGGCCTCGGCGCACGGAATTGGCGCGGCGCCGTCCTTCGTGACCAGCACAACACGCCGCTGCACTCATGAACGCATCCCGCGCCCGGCATCCACGTAGTCTGTTGCGCATTTGGAGAACCCCATGAAGACTAAACTCACATTGGCCACAAGGCTGTTGTCACTCGTCCTCGCGCTGTGCGCCTGCGGCTTTGCAGCCAACGGCGCGACCGCGCAGGATGCGCCCATCGCCGGCAAGGCGACGCTCGGGGTGACCGTCACCGAAGCGCAAGTTGTCGCAACGGGCTGGCGCGCATCCAAGATGATTCACTCCGATGTCTACAACGAAAAGAACGAAAAGATCGGCCGTGTCGACGACCTGATTGTCGCGCCCAATGGCTCGCTTTCGGTCGCGATCATAGACGTCGGCGGCTTTCTCGGCGTCGCGGCGCACCGTGTCGCCATTCCCGTTCAGCAGTTCAAGCAGATAGCGCCGAAGGCAATTCTGGTGGGCGCCAACAAGGACGCGCTTAAGAAACTGCCAGAGTTCGAATATGTCAAGGGCTGACATGAGCCGCGAGCGCCAAGGCGGCAGTTACTGAAGATTCGGGCCGCTCCGACGGCTCATCGGAACAAGGAGCTTAGCGATGCTATTGGACCTCGATAAGTGGAACCCCTTTCGCTTCCTGCGCAAGAGTCCCGAGGAAAAGGACGCAGGCGCGAAGCTGAACGCCCCGCCCTCACCGCAGACCCTCGCGCCGTCCACCTCAGAAGCGGCCGCCTCCGCATGGCCGGCATCGTTCGATACGGCGCGTTGGCCGCTGCGAAATTCCCTGCATTTATTCACCGACCTCGTACGCGATCCGTTTGGCGGGATGGGACCGCTTGGCAACTGGTTCGGCGACTTCAGTCCCACTCGCTTTCAGCCGCGACTCGACGTGGTCGACGACGGCGACGCGCTTCGCATCGTGGCCGAATTGCCAGGACTGTCGCGCGAGGACGTGGAGCTGGAAGTCGTTGAGGACATGCTGGTGCTGACCGGCGAGAAGCGCATCGAATCGAAGAGCGACGAGAAGGGCTGCTACCGGGTGGAGCGCGCGTTCGGACAGTTTCAGCGCGCCATTCCGCTGCCCTCTGGCGTTGATCTCGAACGCGCTGAGGCGAACTTCGAGAATGGCGTGCTTACCGTGCGGGTGCCCAAAGCGGCGAATGAACCCGCAGCCAAGCGGCGCCTCGAGATCACATAGCGCCGTGCGCACGGCGACTTCTGACCAACTCGGCAGCTTCCTTGGCCCTCGAGGATATCCCCGCCTTCGCGACGAAACTCGTCAGGCTGTGCGCGCATAACGACGCGGACCATCCCCCGCCCACACTACGGAGAACATCATGCCTAATTGCAGCGTTTGCGGCAAACCGGCAACCTCGCAGATCACGATCACCGAAAACGGCCAGAGTCGTCAGCTGATGCTGTGCGATGAGCATTACATGGGTTTCATGGCGCGCAATCAGCGTCGTCTGTCGCCGCTTGAGTCTCTCTTTCACGGCGGACTGTTCGACAGTTTGTTCGAAGACATGTGGCCGCACATGGAAAGCGGTCAGGGTGGCCGGTCATTCATCGGACGCTCGCCCGGACAATCCGACCCCTCGGATCAGCGTACAGACGCCGATAGCGGGCAAATGGGTGAGTCCACCGGTGGTCAGGCGGGGGGCCGGCCACGCCGGCATCGCCGTGCGCGTGAAGCCGTCGATCTGCAGACGTTCCTGAGCGAAAGCGGCCTGGACCGCTTGCAGGCGGCCGCGCAGACGGCGGTCGAGTTCGGCAAGTCCGAAGTCGATACCGAGCACCTGCTGCTCGCACTCGTCAGCAATAACGTGGTGCAGGAGATTCTGCGCGAATTCAAGCTCGATCCCGAGGAGATCAGGAAGAACATCGATCAGAACGCGCCACGCGGCAACCGCGCGCAGAAGACGGACGAAGAACGCATCGGCGTGTCACCGCGCGCGAAGAGTGCGCTTGAAAACGCGCTCACCGCGTCACGAGAACTCGGCCACAGCTACGTCGGACCGGAGCATATCCTGATCGGGCTCTTGGAAGAGGAAGACGGCTTCGCGGGTGAGCTGCTGCGCAAGTACGGATTATCGTCGCATGCGCTCAGGCAGAGGACGGTCAAGGTGGTCGGAAAGGGCGCCGAGGAAGGCACCGTCGAGGGCCGCTCCACCACGCCGACGCTCGACAAGTACGCGCGCGATCTCAGCGATCTCGCCCGGCGCGGCAAGCTCGATCCGGTGATCGGCCGCGACAAGGAGATCGAAACTACTATCGAAGTCCTTGCGCGGAGGCGCAAGAACAACCCCGTGCTAATCGGTGAACCCGGCGTCGGCAAGACGGCAATCGTCGAAGGACTTGCGCAGCGCATCGCCCAGGACCAGGTGCCAGAAGTGTTGCGTGGCAAGCGCGTCGTTGAGTTAAATATCAACAGCGTGGTGGCGGGGGCAAAGTATCGTGGCGAGTTCGAAGAGCGCGTGAAGCTCGTTCTCGACGAGATCGTCGAGAACCAGGACCGGCTGATTATCTTTATCGATGAACTGCATACGATCGTCGGTGCTGGTCAGGGCGGGGGCGAAGGCGGGCTCGATATCGGCAACATCTTCAAGCCGGCGCTCGCGCGCGGCGAATTGCATCTTGTGGGTGCCACGACGCTCAACGAATACCAAAAATACATCGAGAAAGACTCGGCGCTCGAACGGCGCTTCCAGCCGGTGAATGTGCCCGAGCCGAGCGTCGCGGAGACGATCGAAATCCTGCGAGGACTGCGTGACCGCCTTGAAGCGCATCACAAGGTGAAGATCACCGAAGAGGCGATCGCGGCCGCTGCGAAGCTGTCGGACCGGTACATCGCAGCGCGCTTCCTGCCCGACAAGGCCATCGACCTGCTCGACCAGGCGGCCGCTCGCGTGCGCATTTCGTCGAATTCCCGGCCGGGGCAACTGCATGACATCGAGGCGACCATCCGCCGCACACGTCAGGAACAGGACGCGGCAAGCGCCGCCAAGCAGTTCGACAAGGCAAAGCAACTTGAAGACAAGCTCGTCTCCGAACAGAAGCGGCTCAACGATGCGACCGAAGCGTGGAAGAAGGAGCGCGGCACCAGTTCGCAAGAGGTCACAGCGGAGGACATTGCGCAGATCGTGGCGTCGCTCACCGGCGTGCCGGTGTCTGAACTCACCGCCGAGGACCGCGAGAAGCTGCTGTGTCTCGAAGACCGCTTGAAGGAACGCGTCGTCGGTCAGAACGAGGCGGTCAGCGCCGTCGCGAAGGCGGTCCGACTCTCACGCGCCGGCCTCACCGAAGGTAGCAAGCCGACCGCGAGCTTTCTCTTTCTCGGACCGACTGGCGTGGGCAAGACCGAGCTCGCCAAAGCGCTCGCCGCAACGGTGTTTGGCGACGAGAACGCGCTCGTGCGCATCGACATGAGCGAGTACGCCGAACGGCATACCGTAGCCCGGCTGGTGGGCGCGCCTCCGGGCTATGTCGGCTATGAGGAAGGCGGTCAGCTGACTGAGCGTGTGCGACGCCGCCCGTATAGCGTGGTGTTGCTCGACGAGATCGAAAAGGCGCATTTAGAGGTGCACAACATCCTGTTGCAGCTCTTCGACGAAGGCCGCCTCACCGACGGCAAGGGCCGTCTCGTCGATTTCACGAACACGATCATTATCGCGACGAGCAATATCGGGTCGCAGCTGATCCAGGACAACGTGCGCTCCGACAAGAAGCAACTCGACTACCCCGCGCTGCGCGACCGTCTGATGGAAATACTGCGGCATCACTTCAGGCCCGAGTTCCTAAACCGGGTCGATGAAGTCGTTGTGTTCCATGCGCTCGGCAAGGAGCAAATCCGTAGCATTGTGGATCTGCAACTCGCGCGCGTGCAACGCACTGCGGCCGGGCAGAACATCGAGTTGTCGTTCGACGATTCGCTGCGTGATCATCTCGCGGAAATCGGCTATGACCCAGAGTTCGGCGCACGGATGCTCAAGCGCAAGATCCGGGCTGAAGTGGAATCGCAACTCGCAGATGCGCTGTTGCGGGGGGATGTTCGCGACGGCGACAAGGTCATAATGACGTACGACTTAGGTTCCCACTCTGTACGTGTGCAAAAGGGCTCCGCACCCGCAGAAGCCACGAAGGAAGAGGCGAAGCAAGAGCCGGCGCATACGTGAGTCCGGCATTGCGTGAACGGGACACCGCCCTCACAGGCGGCGTCCCGTCACGATTCAAGTTCACCTGCGACAAGCTCGTCGCGATAGCACCAGATCCAGGTTTCGCCGGGTTCAATTGAGCGCACCAGCGGATGGCCGGTCGCGTGAAAATGTTTGCTTGCGTGCCGGTTGGGCGACGAATCGCAACAGCCGACGTGTCCGCATGAAAGACACAGCCGCAAATGTACCCACGGCTGGCGAAGCTTGATGCACTCCTCGCAATAGTCGATGGGCGTGTGGAGGATGCGAGCCTCGTCTAGATGCGTGCAACCAGGGGTCATGATCGTACTCCTCGGACGGGCGCGCGCAGGCATGCGAAACAACTTGCCCTTACGCTCACCCGCTATTTAAATAGCGATGCACCAGCGCGACAGCCATCGCCCCTTCGCCGACTGCCGACGCGACACGCTTGATCGACCCGTGACGCACGTCGCCCGCTGCGAAAACGCCAGGCACACAGGTCTCCAAATGTAGCGGCGCGCGCTCAAGCGGCCAATTCAGACTCGACCGATATCCCTGCAAGTCGGGACCAGTCACTAGATAACCGGCGTCATCTCGGACAATGCCGACCTCCTGCGCCCATTCGGTCTGGGGCACGCCGCCAATGCAGACGAATAGCCAATTCGCCTTTACCGAGATTCGCCGTCCCGTGCGCACATCGGACAGCGTAATTTCCTGCAGCGTGTCACTGCCTGCGAGCGCGGTAACTTCGGTGCTGGTCCGAACTTCAATGTTCGGTGCCGCCGCGATGCGATCCACAAGGTAGTGGGACAACGTGTTCTTGAGCGAGGTGTCACGCACGAGCATATAGACACGGTTGGTCGATTGCGAAAAGTGCATGGCGGCTTGTCCCGCCGAATTGCCGCCTCCCACCACATAGACGTCTTCGCCATGAATCAGCACTGCTTCGCTCGCGCCCGCGCCGTAGTAAATTCCTGCGCCGAGGAAGCGCGTTTCACCTTCGAGGCCGAGCGTGCGATATGCCACGCCGGTCGCGCAGATCGACGTGCGCGCCGTAATACGTGTGCCATCCTCCAGATACACGATGCCCTGGCCGGGCGGAAACTCCGCCCGCACGCCGGCGCGCGCTATCAGGATATCGGCGCCGAACTTGATGGCCTGGTCGCGCGCCCGTTCTGCCAGCTCGACGCCGGACACGCCCTGTGGGAAGCCCAGATAGTTCTCGATCTTTGAACTGCTTCCTGCCTGACCGCCCAGCGCCCACCGCTCCACCAGTACGGTGTGCATCCCTTCCGACGCTCCGTAGACAGCTGCGCTCAACCCCGCCGGTCCCGCGCCGTATATGGCCAGATCGTAGGCTCCTCGGGATGGACTGGCAAACCAGCCGAGCTTCTCGGTAATTTGGCGAACGGTGGGACATTCGAGCCGGGTTCCGTCGTGGAAGACGCAGATCGGCAAGCGGGAGTCGGAAAGATGCTGCACGTGGGCAAGATCCTTCGCTTCCTTATCGCTGCCCAGTTCAATCCATTCGAACGGTATGTCGCAGCGATGCAGAAAGTCGCGTATCGCGTAGCCGTTAGCGCTGCGCATGCGCCCGTAGATCCTGACCATGAACTTATCCGCCTCTGAAGCCATTGAAACCATTGAGGGGTTTCGCGGGTCCTACGTCACACTTTAAACGCACCGTAGGGCTATCTCTTTCGCGATTCAATCGGACTTTGTTGGTTTTCTGCCGACGCTTCCGACACCGCTGTCGTGCTTTGCCGTTTGCGACTAACAAAAGCCCGTCTTCCGTCCGATGCCGGCGTGCTTGGGTCTCCTGCGTTAGTCATTCTGGCTGAGCCGTCTATGGACGATTATCCGCCTACGGAATTTCGGGATGACGCACAGTCACTGTGTGCCTACAATGCACCACGTCCGTCCAGCCGCGGCCTTCGCCGTACCGCAATCTTCTGACTTCGATGCTCACACGCGTGCGGTTGTATGACCTGTTCCGGTTTTCTATCACCGCGTCGATCGGGAAGCTCAAACTTGGTACGCATGTCTTCGATTACTCTCTGGATTTTTAAGTACGCTATCCGCACCGAGGTCGTTCAGCGGCACGACGTTCCAGTTTCGGCCGGATGCGTCAGGTGGGTAGCCCTTTAGTAGCGGCATGCGCATGTGCAAAGCTCCCGGCGCGTCAACGGCGATTTTCGCCATGCAATTTTGCCGTTCGTCACAAATCTGCTCAGCGGTTCGAACGGACTTTGGCATCGGACGACCTCCTCCGGTCGCACGTGGGAATAGTGACGGGATAAGCACACGTTTATCTTGTGTACGCGTGCGCCGATGAACTTTTAAGTCTAGCCGCTAATTCGGACAGTTATCGGGTTCTTACGGACCGTGAGCGACTGGACGGCAGGCTAAAAGTGACTATGTCCTTCTTTCGCCCGACGACGACCTTGCTGGATCGATCAGGACGCTCCCTCTTTCCGGCCCGGCTGATACATCCTTTGTGCCAAAGTTCGGACGTGCGCGCTCCGACGTAAACCTTTCAAAAAAGGCAGGGTAGTTGAGGCACGGCAAGGGCGCATGCCCACGGTGGAGCGATGGACCGGATGGGGCGCAGGATCGTGACACATTTGAGCAGGAATCGAAAAGAAACGCATGCGGGCTGACGACTAGACTGCCGATAGAGCAAGATGCTGCCGATTTGATTTTAAAGTCAACGCTTTGATGCGTCGATTGCAGCACTTTTCAATCCGACTCTAAAACCGCAAGGAGCAAATATGTCTGATGCGGAACTCGCACCGCGAGAGGCCCGGCACGATGCGCACATTCCCCTACACAAGCTGTTCGAACCCGTAAAGGTAAGACGGTACAACCTCCGACAACGTGTCGTAATGGCAGCGCTGACGCGTTCGCGCGCGAACCTTCCGGGCAACATACCGTCGCAGGTTCGACACCTGATAGTCCACGCAACGCACAGCGGCCCCGCTCAACATCAGCGAAGCGGCGCGGCTGATCATTCAAAGACAGGACTACGCCTGGACACCTGACATGTGTAGTTGCGAGCAGGTCAAAGGATGGCGGCTCGTGACGGACGCCGTGCACGAGGTAGCCGGGTTAATGCTCGTGCAGCTATGGTAGGTAGTACACATCTAACACGCTTCGCTGTTGCCCGTTGAAATGCGGCCCGTTGCACCCTCTGCTGTCCAGCCGAAAGCAGAGGCATTCGATCACAACGAGCGGGGCGAAGATGTAGTCCCGCCATACGTCAAGCCTCGAACGCTACAGGTCGAAGAACTGCCGTGGTTTCTCGTGTACAACGTTTCGGATACCAAACAAGGATATTTATCATGGTTGGGAGTGGAAATCGCGTAGTGACTTTCATGGGTCCAATGAAGATGGAGTTGCAGACTTTCGACTTTCCGAAGCTGATCACGCCGACCGGCAAAAAAGCCAATCACGGCGCTATCCTTAAGATCGTGACGACGAATATCTGTGGCAGCGACCAGCACATCTACCGCGGGCGCTTTGCCGCGCCTAAGGGGATGGTGATGGGACATGAGATGACCGGAGAAGTCATTGAGGTGGGACCGGACGTCGAGTTCATCAAAAAGGGCGACCTATGTTCGGTTCCGTTCAACGTCTCTTGCGGCCGCTGCCGCAATTGCAAGGAACGGCACACCGATGTGTGCATGAATGTCAACGATGCCGTCGATTGCGGCGCCTACGGCTTCAATCTCGGCGGCTGGCAGGGCGGCCAATCCGACTACCTCATGGTGCCTTACGCCGACTGGAACCTGTTGCCTTTCCCGGACAAGGCCCAGGCGATGGAAAAGATACGGGATCTCACGCTTTTGTCGGACATCTTGCCGACCGGTTTTCACGGTCTCATGGAAGCTGGTGCCAAAGTAGGCTCGACGGTCTATATCGCCGGAGCCGGGCCGGTTGGCCGGTGTGCGGCGGCGGGAGCGCGCCTGATTGGCGCGTCCTGCATCATCGTGGCCGATACCAACCAGGCGCGGCTGGACCTTTTGAAAAAAAATGGCTGCGAGATAGTCAACCTCACCAATGCTACGCCGGTGCCCGACCAGATCGAAGCGATTCTGGGCAAGCGGGAAGTCGATTGCGGCGTGGATTGCGTTGGACTGGAGGCGCACGGCAGTGGTCCGGAGTCGAACAGCGAGCACTCGGAAGCGGTGATCAACACGCTTATCGAAGTGGTGCGGGCCGGTGGGGCGATGGGTGTCCCGGGCATCTATACCGACGCGGACCCGAAAGCGAGCACCGATCTCACGAAGAAAGGCCAATTGCCCATTGCCTTCGGCAAAGCCTGGATCAAGTCGCCGAAACTGACGGCCGGACAAGCGCCAATCATGCATTACAACCGCGACCTGATGATGGCGATCTTGTGGGATCGCATGCCCTATCTGAGTGCCATGTTGAACACTGAGATCATCACGCTGGAACAAGCGCCTGATGCCTATAAAACTTTCAGCGAGGGCTCGCCGAAGAAATTCGTCATCGATCCGCACGGCAGCGTGAAGAAAGCCGCATAGAGCCGGCGACAATGTGAAGACGGGCAACTACGTCTCGCTGTTGTAAGACGTCGCAACGTCGCCCATGGCGACTTCCGCATCCGCTAAGAAGGCGCTGCCTGGGCGAAAGCTGTTCATCGGAGTCGAACATGACAAATGGACCTCTTAAGGGACTGAAGATTGCAATCCTGATCGAGGAGGGATTTGAGCAGGTCGAAATGGTCAAGCCTCGTCAGGCGCTCGACGAAGCCGGCGCCGAGACGCGCATCGTCTCGCCGAAGGAAAAGCAGGTCCGCGCCTGGAACTTCACGACATGGGGAGACGAGTTTCCCGTCGACATCGTTCTTGACGACGCCAGGCCGCGAGATTTCGACGCGCTTCTCCTGCCGGGCGGTGTCTTGAACCCAGATGCGCTTCGAATGGAACCTAGGGCGGTGGCATTCGCAAAGGATTTTTTTGACGATGGCAGGCCAGTGGCGTCGATCTGCCACGGCCCGTGGACCATCATCGAGACCGGTGCGGCGCTCGGCCGGCGCGTCACTTCTTGGCCTTCGCTGAAATCTGACCTGAAGAATGCCGGAGCGGAATGGGTGGATCAGGAGGCGGTGGTAGACCAGAATCTTCTCACAAGCCGCAACCCCGATGATATTCCCGCATTCAATCGGGAAATGATCAAACTGTTCAGCACTGCGCGCGGGCGGCGACCGGCTACGTGATATCGTGAAGAGCACTAATGAAGAAAATTATGGCGGCGGTTCAATTCCACGGGCGCGACGTTGCGTGAGCGGCTAGGGCAACAGGCACCTCTACGATGCCGAACGCGCCGCCGCGTTTTGGCAATCATAGGGTGTTCCTGTTGACACCGTAACCGCATCCCCTAGAGGCAAGTATGGTCAAGAAAGCATTGTTCGTTCGGCTCGAAGCGAAGCCAGGTAAAGAGCGGGAAGTCGAAAGCTTCCTGATGAGCGGACTGCCGCTGGTCGAGCAGGAGCCTGCGACGATCGCGTGGTTCGGAATAAAACTGGCGCCGTCAGTGTACGGAATCTTCGATGCTTTCCCCGAAGACGCCGGCCGCCAGGCGCATCTCTCTGGCAAAGTAGCCGAAGCACTGATGGCGAAGGCGCCCGATCTCTTCGCCAAACCACCGGAAATCATGAACATCGACGTACTCGCGGCCAAGCTTCCATCGTAGTCGCATCAGCTTTAGGTGCGGAGCGATCAGGAGTCCATCGATCCGCACTTTGCGACGCATGCTATTCGCGACCGTTGCTCACAGCCTCAGAAGCCGGACAACGCGATCTTGCCGCGCGCCTTGCCGCTTTCGATCAAAGCATGGGCGCGGCGCAAATTATCAGGGTTGATCGTGCCGAAATGGTCCGCCAGTGTAGTGCGCAGTACGCCAGCGTCGACGAGGTCGGCGACGTGTTTGAGGATATTGTGCTGCTCAATCATGTCCCGGGTCTGATACAACGAGCGTGTGTACATCAATTCCCAGTGCAGCGAAATGCTCTTGGGCTTTAGGATCGGCACGTCGAGGAATTTGGGATTATCGCTCAGCCCGAGTCTGCCTTGCGGCGCCAACATCTCGGTGATTTCAACCGGGTGCTTGTCGGTATGGGTCTGGCTCGCCACGTAGTCGATTTCGTCGATGCCAAAGGCGCGCAGTTGCGCGGGCATCGGCGCCGCGTGATCGATCACGTGATGTGCGCCAAGCTCGCGCACCCACTCCTGTGTTTCCGGCCGCGACGCGGTGGCAATAAAAGTCAGGCCGGTCAGTTGGCGTGTCAGCTGAATCAATATCGAGCCGACGCCGCCAGCGCCACCAGTAACCAATAGCTTTCCGGTCGGGTCTTTGCCTCCGCGCACTTGCAACTTGAATGTTCCAAACTGGTCGTCGGTTCGCGTTCAAACTACGCGCCCGAAAGGTGACGTCGCGGATTTTAATGCCGGGTCTGTAGAACCTTCATCCATCTGGTCCTCTCGGCCACGACCCGTTTTTCAGCAAGCGTCGTTGGCCGAACGTCCACACGTCAGCCTGGCTTCAGCACCGATCGCGGAGAACTCGCAGAAATCATCGAGCGCCCGGTTGCCCATTTGTTGCGTCTTGTTGAGGATCTACTGGACGTCAGCCGCATCACGCGCGGGACGATTGAACGACAGCGCGAGAGCCTTTGCGTCAGTTCCGTGATCACGCGTGCGATCGAAGCGGCGAGTCCGCTAGTCGAACAGCGCAATTAGCGCTTGACTGTCGCCCTGTCGGGCACGGGCGCGCAGATCTACGGGGTTCTCACCCGGCTCACCCAGGCGTTCAGCAACTTGCTGAATAACGCATTGAAGGACACGGCCGTGGGAGGCGAAATTCACGTCAAGGCGCACACGAGTGCAGGATATGTCGCCATTTCCATTCACGACAACGGCGCTGGCATTAGCGATGACTTGATGCTAAAAATGTTCCCCATTTTCGAACAAGGGCCCACGACTATGGACCGGACGAAAGGCGGTCTCGGTATCGGTCTCGCGCTGATGAAGAACATAGTCAAGTCGCACGGCGGTGTCGTGAGTGCCGGGAGCGAGGGCCCCGGCATGGAGGCGACCTTCACCGTCACGCTGCCGCTGGCGACTCGTGCGCAACTCGCGAGTTCAAAGCCGTATCCGCTACATCCGCAAGCCATGGATACCGTCCGGCCCGGGATGAAGGTGCTACTGTTCGACGATAATGCGAACGACCTTTACTCGACGGAGGCGTTTCCACACAAGCTTCGTTTTAGAGTCGCTATTGCGTTGGAATCTGCTCAGGCGCTGAATGTAGCGGTGCAATTTAAGCCGCATTGGCGGTGCTCGACATCGCGTTGTCGGGGATGGACGGATACGAATTGGCGCAGGTCCTGCATGCCCAGCCTGAAAACGACGGCAAGCGCCTCTTTGCCTTTAGTGGATACGGTCAATCCGATGATGTCAAACGGGCACGTGCGGCCGGCTTCGAACGGCACTTCGTCAAGCCCATCGCACTCTCCGGACTAGTCGACCTCTTGCATGAGACGCGTCTAGGCGAGGGTCCCAGAACGCTGTAACAACAGCGGCCGTCGGGTCACGTTTCCCCGCTGTTTGAAAGTTTTTAGATGTTCACTGCGGTGTGACCGAACGACTGCTTTGGCCTTGCCGCAGACCGCTGTTGAATGATTTTCCAATGACGGCTACGGGTCGCCTGCTGCCGATCGGCGTCAGGCAGTGACCGGCCATTTGGGGACATTCGACAAGCTGCCATGGATCGTCGACAATCCTCGGTAAGCGCAAGCTAAGAGCTAAGACGTACCGACCGCAAAATACTACGTTCCAATGAACGCGAACATCCATGCTGATTTGGGCGCCAACACGGAAGTCTCGTGATAGCAGAGGCGCGCGCCAAGGCATAACTTGGAAAGTTGAGGTTGAGCAGCTTAACGACGGAAGCTTTCTACTGATGCGGTACGAATCCCCAGAACAGGCATTCCCGACCTCCGATCATTGGTATGCCATGCTTGAAGAGGCATACGACGAGTGCGATCGCGTTTATGGCATCGGTCGCGGAGATTGGCTGTAACGGTGACTGCGCGCGGACCGCGAGCTGAATCGCAGGACGCAGGTCGGCTAACAGCGGCCATTCAGTTGGACTTTGTCGCAGACCTTCAAACTACAACTCGATGTGAAATAGCGGTCGTTCGAGAGTCACCACTCAGTCTCGCCTCTACGGGCAGGCGGACATTCGCAAGCGGCGCTGTGAATGATCGCTTCAAAGATCAAAATCCACGCGTCTAGCAAGGAATCGTTAACGCGCCCCAGTTTGCAGGACACGGAAAGCTGGTATTGGTGGTCCTATGTCGTTCTGCGAACCGCTATCAACGACTCGCACAATGATTGGTAGTTCGGTCCGTTGTCACATGGAAAGAGCGCCGTAGGTGTCACACGATCAACAAGCTTTGAAGATTGACATCTATAGTTTCGCTTATACTTTGCCGTTATGCCGTATAACGGGGCGGTTCGTAAAAAATCGCCACCATTTTCTGTTCGGTGATTTAGGGGGCTATGTGAGCTGGTGCGATAAATTGGCTTCGAGGCCGACCGTGGGCTTTAGTTTCAATAAGCATTTTCGTCCGAGTAGCGAGCTTCTGTCGGCGATTGTCCCGGTCCTGGATCAACTGGCCGGGCCGATCACAGACAAATTTAGCATTTCAAAGCAAGAGACCTTTAGCGTCGAGCTTGCAACCGAAAGTGGTTTTAAGTACAACATTGACCCTTCGAGGGTTGCTGTCGAATTTCAGCATCGCATGCAAGTGAAGAACACGAGTGGCGGCATGCCGACTGTCGAAATGCTGTCGAAACAAGAACCCTACACGATCATGCTCGCCGAAGTTGGAAAACGCGCACTCGAGGCTGCCGAGCTGCTCATGGGCGCAGGGTCAAATCGAATGTTGGAGCGAGTGGGTGTCGTGTCGACCACTATTGTCGACGAGGCTGATGCGCCGCCAGGCATCAAGCGCGGTATTGAATACCTTTGCATTTCCCAGGTTTCTAGCTTTCTCGGAAATTCAACCTTTCCATCTGGCGAGCCATCGACAGGTGCATTAGGCGCATCGACGGCGTCGTTTTCTTCGTTTCGAATACCTGATAGGTCAGTCCAAATACAGGATACGAAGGCGTTAGCGCGCGCTATTCTAAGGAAACGCTTGAAGGAAGGCGAATGGGAATCCCTTCTTGCAGAGCGGCAGCAGTTGCTTGATAAGAAATTTTCAAAAACGATTACGAAAAGTGAAGCAAACCGGTTAGCCTATGTTCGATGGTCACTTGATCAAATCGAAGATGCAAAGCACGGTGCCACACTCGATATGCTTGAAGCGTCCATTGCCCACTATGAAAGCTTTCTTGAGGGCGTGCAGCAGTTAAATCGGGACCTCAATAACAACGTTTCGTCACAACGTAAAAAATGACCGAAAATTGGTGCGCAAAGCGGACCTAAAAATAGCCGTCTTCAAGGCCGCTACCCCGTCGGTAGCTAGGACATCTAATCTTCCGGTGGAGGCTGACTACGGTAAGTACCGTCGATATCTCCGGGTCGATTTCTTTTTCTCTTGTGCCTACTGCACCATGAGCGAGGCAGAAGCAGAAGCGATTCGCTTCACGATCGATCATTATGAACCACAAACAGCACGTGCCGATCTTGTGGCAGTGTACGAAAATCTGATGTACGCCTGCGACGAATGCAATACTCGTAAAGGTGACCGCTACCCGCCTGAAGACGCGCGCAAGGATGGATATCGCTTCTTCCGTCCAGACGAAGATATCTTCGAACAGCATTTCGCTGGGAAAGACATGCACCTTAGCCATCGGTCTAACGTCGGCTATTACACGATTCATGCATTAGACTTAAATCGAAAATCGTTGCAGCGGCTTCGTGAGCTACGGCTTCGTCTGCTTGATTGCGACAAATTTATTACGGAAGGCATAACCGCACTGCGAAATTTTCGCATTGACCAACTCCCGCAGACGATCAGAGCAAGGGCACAAAGGGCAATTAAAGACGCACTTAATGTACGCGACGAATTGGTTACTAATATTGATGATATCTTACGCGAAACTGCGAAATCATCTTTGCTAGACCTTGAAAAAGATGAGACGCATGCGATTGAACGGGCTGCAAATCTAAAACACTTAGAGGGTCTTTATCCAAGTTCTTGGCGCGCATCGAACAAGAGGAAAAGCAAGAGTAAGCAGCAATTTAGTTAGACGGGACGCCGATCCCTACTAGCAGGAGGAAGAGAGGGGAAGAGAGGAGGAAGGAAGGAGGAAGAAGGAAGGAGAGGAAGAAGCAAAGCAATTGGAACCTAAGAGAACCATTGGCGTAGGGCTTGCGACTTACATTTTGTGATTACCAAAAGCAAGGAAACCAAGAGCGGATGAGAGTGAGGGGCGCACTTCCCTGGCTCTTTCCTTCGGCCTGTCTCTTTTGAAGTGCGCGCCACTCGGCAATTAGATAATTCTAGAATCCGCAACGCTGCGCGAAAAGAAATTTTCATCAATGGATTAGAAATGAGAATAAAGAAACTGTCATTGCGTAACGGCTATAAGCGCTTCCATAATTTGACAATCGACTTGGGAGCGGATCCGAAGAGAATAGTCGCTCTTGTAGGACCCAATGGTTGTGGCAAAAGCAGCGTCTTAGACGGCATGCTGTTTCACCACAATGCATATGGCGTGATCGGAAACACTGGTGGAAAAGACTACAAATATCATTCAATGCGTGGCGATGCTGCATACGACTATCAGAATGTATCAATCGAATTTGTCGAGGGTTCATATACTGAAATCAGGGAACAAAGAAAAAAAAGTGGAAAAGAAAATACAATTTTTTCTTTTCGAAGCCCTTATCGATTTAATAGCAATCTCAACGTCATCGAAACCCGAGCCACAACAGATATAAGGCTTAATAATTATGGTGCAACATCAGCTGCAGATCTTGATTTTAAAATGGAAGAGAGCTATCGGCGGCTTTATGTACTCTACAACAAATATTTGAATGCTAACGATTGCAAGCCGAGTGAGGCAAGAGCGAAAATTATCGGAGATCTGAACAGATCCATTAAAAATTGCCTCGATTTACAGATTGCAAGCATGGGGGATATTGAGTCGTCCCGCGGCAGCTTGTTTTTTTCAAAGCCAGGCCATCCCGCTGAATTTGATTTCAATGTGCTCTCATCTGGAGAAAAGGAGGTGATTGATCTCCTCCTCGATATCTATGTTCGAAAAGACGACTTCGACGATAGTGTCTTTTTGTTTGATGAACCGGAGCTCCATATCAGCACGGCGATCCAGAAGAATTTGCTCCGTGAAATAGATCGACTAATAGGGGAGAATTGCCAGATCTGGATTACAACTCACAGCATCGGATTCCTTCGCGCGATCCAAGAAGAGATGGCTGGAAAGTGTCAGGTCATACAGTTTCGTCCCGAGGACGAAATGGCGTCCAAACCGTGCACGCTAACTCCGCTTCGAACGTCGCATACAAACTGGCGAGATATTTTCGCTATTGCTTTGGATGATCTGGCGCAACTAGTCAGCCCGAGGCGGATTATTTACTGCGAGGGTCGCGACAGTCCTGGGAGAAACGGCGCGGAACGGGGGCTGGACGCTCAAGTATTCAATATCATTTTTTCCGACTCGTACCCTGACACGATGTTTATTTCGAGCGGTGGGAATACCGAGCTTGATCAACGCAGTGCTATTGCTATCGCTATACTTGGTAAGGTGTTCCCAACATTGGATATTTGGATTCTCAAAGACCGAGATATGGCATCGGGACGAGACACAAACGAGCAAGATAGGATTGTCTATTTACAAAATAATGCCCTCAATCATCGTGTTTTGCGACGATGGGAGATCGAGAATTATTTATTTGAAAAAGAAGTGCTTCAGGCGTACTGCGCGGACACTAACCAGCAGTTTGATGAGGCGGCCTATGATGCCTTGGTGGTAGACATTGTGAATCAGAATTTAAAAGATGATACGGCGAAAATAAAGAGCCTTTGCGGGATCAAGGGAAGTGTTAATCCTGAAAGATTCAAACTTGCGTTGTCGAAGTATGTTCTGCCAAGCGGCGATGCCTACCAAGATTTAGTGCAAAGCATATTCTTGCGCCAATAGGCATTTTCTGGCAAGGCCGCTGCAACGGACAGAGTCGTGGAGCCATTTGCAGCGGCCTCGTGAGCAGTAAGTCGATTCTGCTCAGCCGAGTCGCATGCGATTCTTATCGAAGCAGCTATCCGGCAACGACTCAATCTAGACCGCCAGTCAGTTTGACGATTTGAGCTCAGCTTCGCGCGAGTGACACGTTTCAAGAACGGCCACTGTCTCTCGAGGTCGACCTGCCACTGATGCTGAGGTGTTTGCTGGCACCACTTCATTCGTTGAATGTCGGGCTGGGTCCGGCCAGAATCGGACATTCAACGTCGACGCTCAGATTGTCGACAAATAAGTGCTCGTAATATTAGTTAGCCGGGGCCGTCGCTGGCGGCTGCCAAAAGTGGCACGACCAGATCGCTGATCGGCGTCAAGATGCCGCGAGATCGACCGCATCGCTGCACGACCCCGTTCCGGCTGTCCCATTCGAGGGGGCGGGCGGCCTGTCGGTCGGAGAGGATGGAAGTACCTAGATCGGCCGGGGAACTATGAAATCCATCGATGATCTCTTGCGGGACTTCGTCGCTCAGTGTCGCGCCCTCCGCACGAGCAACCTCAAGACATTCCTTTAGGTAGGCTAGCGATAGCTTGGTGATGTCGGTCCGGGAAAACATGCCGGCCCGGCGACCTGTCAGAACCATTAAACCTGCAACCGCGTTCTGTAGGAGCTTTCGCCACGCGACGGACGTGAAATCCGCGGCTACGTCGACCGAACATCGTGTGCCGCGCAAAGCCGCGAGCACTAGGCTGGTCGCCGGCGTGTCCGGCAAGGTGAGGCGTGCTTTGCCGCGTAGCCACACCGAGCCGTCCGGTTCGCGTTGAGCGGGAAACCACACCACCGAGGGAAGCACTGGGCCGCCGGACAAGTACGGCGCGAAGAGCGTTTTCTGCTCAACGCCGTTTTCCAGCACGCAGACAACGGTCTTCGCACTGCACAACGCAGACAGCCACGGTGCCGCTGCCTCCACCTGTGTCGACTTGATCGCGACGAAAACCAGATCGAACGTGTTCTTAATCTCAGCCGGATCAATCCGCACGGGCCCTGGTACAGCGACACGGCCGCCGTCGAAGCGCAGTTCCAGTTGCTCGCGCCCCGAGCGGCCGCAAATCGTCGGCAAGCGCCCGACCTCATGAAGCGCCGCCGCCATGGTTGTGCCGATTGCCCCTGGACCGACGAGGGCGACGGTTGGATTTTCAGACATCTTCATCATTTCCATCCTGTCCTGATTGTCTTTTGCTGCCCTGACAGCCGTGCGGCTCCAGTCAGCATTAATCGCTATGTCGCCCCGCAAATTAGCAGGTTGCTTTTCGGTTACTCAGTCCAAGTTAAGTAATCTGATCAATCGGCAACCGAGCTCAGTTATGTCGAGCTGCGAGCACGATAGCCTAGGGAAGGACGGATTGACGGGTCGTTTGGCATGAGCTTGCGGCGAGTGGTCGAGGCGTCGTGCGTCCGGGCTGTAAGCATCGCCAGCTTTGCGGCCTGTGGTCACAGTCTTTCCTCGGGTGCCAGATGCGAGCGCAGTGCGATCGCCAGCGGAAAGATCGCCAACGCGGTCAGCGCCGTGGCGAAAGTAGCGCCATGTACGCCGATCCGGTCGCCAAGAAAGCCATAGATGACCGGTGAGATCGCACCGGACGCTATCGTCCCCGTATAGAACAACGCGAATGCGCGCTCAGTACGCTCGGGAGCGGCCATTTCGGGAACTGTTCCATAAAGCACGGAGGACGTGCCGTTGAGCATCATGCCCAAGAACGGCAGCAGCATCATGGTGAGCGCCAGCGGCAGAGACATCACGGCGACAATGCAGGCCGCCGTACCGCCCTCGGTGATCAGCACCGTGCCTATCACTCCCATGCGTGCGCCAAGCCAGCCGCAAGTGAACTTGCCAGCCGCGCCACCTATAAAGACGAGCGCCAGCGCAGTCCCCACCATCGACGGCGAGACACCTTTTGCCTTAAGCAAGAACGGCAAGAAAGTGAGCAGCCCCATCCGCACGGCCGTATCGAGCACTCCAATCGCGAGCAGCATGGAAAAACCCGTTCCTGCAGTGCTGCGCCCGTGGCCGGGCGCATCGACGACTATGGGCGTGGCGCGCGGTATCGACGGGAAAAACAGCGCAATGACTGCGGCAATCACGCAGCCCAATGCGGACACGATCCACAACGCATGACGCCACGGCATCATGGTCACGAGCAGCGAAATGGCAGCCGGAAGCGCGGATTTGCCGAGATCTCCGGAAAAATTGTAGATGCTCAGCGCCCCTCTGGCATTGCGCCCGTAGGTACGCGAGACGGCGCCCGACGCGATCGGGTGTTGCGTGCTCGAGCCGCTGCCCGAAATTGCCAATGCCACACACAGGCCGAGCAGGCCGCCCGACATTCCTGCAATCGCATAGCCGACTGCGGCCAACAACGTACCGAGGGCCAGCATGGCTCGGCTGCCCAGCCACTGAGCCAGGCGTCCGGCAGGCAGTTGGAGCGTGGCCATTGTGCCGGCATAGATACCGCGCAGAATGGCGAGGGCGGCGAAATCAAGACCAAAGTCCGACTGCCAGACAGGTAGCAGCGCATAGATCATGTCTGTGTAGCCATCGTGCATCGCATGCGCGACGCACGAGAGCCACAGCACGCGCGACTTTGATGGGGCGAGCGGCTGGGCGGCCAAATCGACTTGTTGTGCGGGCGGAGGGGAAAAAACGGGCAAGCGCATATCAATCCTCTTGTTGCGAGGCGACCCGCAAAGGCGAGGCGCCGTAGCGCGTTCAGGCTCCATATAGCAATTTTATGTCCGGACAACCATGCATTCAATTGAGCTAATATCGCGTCAACGGAGAGAAAAAGTCACGTCATGGGTAGAGACACTGATACTACGAAAGACCGAGATAGGCTGCCGCCACTCAACGGGTTGCGCAATTTCGAAGCGGTAGCCCGGCACGGGAGCTTCGCCGGCGCCGCTACTGAATTGCACGTAACCCACTGGGCCGTTGGAAAGCAGATCAGGTTGCTGGAAGACTGGTTCGGGTTGCCCTTGTTCGAGCGCCGCTCGCGCGGCGTTGTGCTTACCGATGAAGGCGCTGCGCTCTTGAACGATGTGAGCAATGCGTTCGAGCGCCTGGGCAGCGCGGCGGCGCGGTTGCGCCACGATGGATTTACGCGGCGGGTGTCCGGCATCGTACGTGTGAACGTGCTGGCAAGTTTCGCGCTGTGCTGGCTGCTGCCGCGTCTGGCCGACTTTCAGGCGCGATACCCGGACATCGAGGTGCGGGTGTCGACCACATCGCGCAAGTTACGCTATATCGGCGATGCCTTCGACATCGGGGTTCGCTCGGGACCCGAACAAGGCGCTGGCGTCGTGTCGCGCACGCTGATGGCCGACTTGCGTCTGCCCGCCTGCAGCCCTGCACTGCTGCGCCAGCGCCCGATAAAGGACGTGGCGGATTTGCGCCATCAAACCCTGCTGCATTCCGCTAGTACGCGCACAGCGTGGTCGCACTGGCTTCGGGAGGCCGGCGCGCCCGAGCTGCAGGCTGCCCGTCATGCCGAGTTCGACCACGTGAACCTGCAACTTGCCGCGGCCGTGGAGGGTCTGGGTGTAACGCTAGCGTCGCTGCCGCTGATAGGGCGCGACATTGCATCTGGGCGCCTCGTGTGTCCGATTGCCGCGCCAACATGGCGAGCCGCAGACTACACGCTGGTGATCAATCTCGATCGCGCCGGCGATGACGCCGTCACGGCATTTGAGCAATGGATCACGATGGTGGCCAGCCAGGATGCCGTGCCCTTCGAGCCTCTTAGGCCGTGAAAACGAGCCGGCGGTCTTCTATGCACGAATACTTCCAAGGGAGATATGAGTGACGACCTCACAGCGCATCCGCACGGGCCGGACGCCGTAGGATTCGTCTAAAGGCTGGTACCGGCAACACATGGCAACTGGGGCTTCGAATGTTGCCTAGGGACGCACGTTTTAAGCTGTTCCCGGTTCGTGGTAAATGACGAACGGCGACAACGCATGGCCTAGTATCAACGAAATCGAAGCTTGTGTGGCATCGACCTACGAGTGGGGTTCATTGCATGACTTAATTCCGCAAAAATAAATGGCCGCTTTTGAGAATTTTGAATGACGGCAACGGGTCGAGCTTGTGTGAAAACGCGCTGATCGCCTAAACTGGATTAACTCATTCAGCATGGGTGACCGGATGAAGCGATTCATAGAAGGTGAAGATCGAAAGCAGGTGACGCTGCTTCCAGAGTGCCTCG
>Ga0163162_10000476_pt1 | contig 37123 bp, 20 predicted proteins | sample S55metaG_FD_115310 | JGI IMG/M metagenome (GOLD analysis project Ga0163162, IMG submission 115310) | Switchgrass rhizosphere microbial communities from Kellogg Biological Station, Michigan, USA - S5-5 metaG | ecosystem: Host-associated > Plants > Roots > Rhizosphere > Soil | place: USA... | reverse complement strand
GGCATTATATCAAACGGAAAACAGGATCAATGAAGGAAATACATTACAACAGGCTATTCAGCGACCACCAAATTTCAGAGTGTATTTCCAGGATGGAAGTTTGGCGCCATTGATCGGCGGACGCAGAAACCCGGTTGCCGAGGCTCTCCTGGATCAAAATAGCTATGATATATATGATGGCAACATCTACAATTATATCAGCTATAATTTTCTGAAAGAATTAAAATTTACTGTTGATGCCAATGTAAGATTTACCAACACCCATAACCTTGTTTTCTTTCCAAAACTCGTAAGCAGTGCCAACCCGCTTAACAACAGTCTTGAGGATGATAATCTATATGAAACTTACTGGCAGGCACAAGGTTATTTCAACTATAATAGAACTTTTAGTGGTAAGCATATTATAACCGGAGTTTTGGGTGGAGGTGCTGAACAAGGATTTTCACATGAAGCAAATCAATCAGGCTCTAACCTCGTAACTGAAAGTGTTCTCACTATGAATTCAGCGCAGGTAAAAAACCCTGCAACAACAAACGAAGAGAGATATTTTAAGAGTTCTGTTTTTGCGAGGTTGGGTTATTCTTTTCAAGGAAAATACTTGTTCAACAGTAATTTTCGTGCAGATGCTTCTTCCCGTTTCGGTAAAGACAATAAGTGGGGATACTTTCCATCAGCTTCAGTAGGGTGGCGTTTCTCTGAAGAAAAATTTATGGACTGGTCACGGAAATATCTTGATGATGGAAAATTTCGGGTAAGCTATGGTGCAATTGGTAATGATAAAATTGGCCCTTATGATGCAATTCAACGATATACATTTGGATCTAATTATTATAATGGTGTTTCCGGAGTTGGCCCTAATTCGACATTCGGAAATAACAAACTTGCCTGGGAATCTGTCAACCAATTTAACATAGGAATGGACCTTGCTTTATTAAAAGGAAGGCTATCGTTTACAGTAGATTATTATAATAAGACAACAAACAACCTTTTATACAGTGCTCCTTTACCATCCAATACAGGATATAGCACAGTAAAAGTGAATGTAGGATCTATACAAAATAAAGGGGTTGAATTTGTCTTGAGTGGTTACCCGGTACGTACCCGGGATTGGCAATGGAGTGTTTCTTATAATATGTCTGTCAATAATAATACAGTTAAAGAATTATATGAAGGGACCGAGCTATTACCAGGAAGTCCTAATTTATGGAAGGTAACCGAAGGCGGGCGGTTGGGCAATTTCTTCGGGTATGTTGCTTTGGGTGTTTATTCTTATGATCAATCAAATGCATGGACTCCTGATTATAAGCAGCAATTAACACCTGTTTTTGTAAATAATGCTTTTACAGGATATACTTTGGATGGTAAACCTTATACCGGGACCGTAAAACAGCTAACCACAAATGGTCTCGTTTCTAAAGGCGGTGATATGATATGGCAGAATAACTATCTCGACAGCGTTATTGATGACAACGACAGAATTATTTTAGGAAATGCTCAGCCTAAATGGGTGGCGGGTCTTAATAACTCCGTTACATATAAGCAATTTATTTTATCATTTGACTTTTATATAAGCTGGGGTGGCAGCATATACAATAGTGCCCGTGCTAATCTCAACCGGAATGTAACTACCAACGTTACTCCTGAGCCTGACTATATACATAAAGCATGGTGGCACCCGGGCGATGTCACCATTTACCCTGTTGCAAGTAACAACTCGCTCGGCAATGCACGGGATCTCAGCAGTCTTTATCTTGAAGATGCTTCATTTATTCGTTTGAGAAACGCAAGGTTATCGTATGAGCTTCCCAAAAAAATTATTTCAAAAGTAAAACTGCAGAACGTTTCAGTATTTGTGTTTGGAAATAATTTACTTACCTGGACAAATTATACATGGTATGATCCTGAAATATCTCTTGGTAGTGCATTGACGCCGGGCAATGACAATGGTCGTTTCCCAAGAAAGAGAGAATATGGCGGAGGCATCAACCTTAACTTCTAAAATGAAAAAAATGAAAAGATCATTGTATATACTAATCGTATCTTTTGTCTTGTTGCTCACCGGTTGTAAGAAAAAACTCGATCAGCAGCCTATATCAGAGCTTTCAAGTGAATTGTTTTGGAAAACAGCTGAACATGCTTTGCTTGGGAATGCAGCTATCTATGATGGCATGCAGAAAACATTCAACAGCAATGGCAGCTTTACAGAATGGGGCGATGCACGATCAGACAATTTTACATTTGGGGGAACAGGGGAAAACCAGATCAATGTTGTTCTTAATGGATTGAGTGCAACAACCGGTTCAGCAAGCTGGGATAATATATACTTAACTATTGCAAGGGCAAATTTAGCTATTAAATACCTGCCTGGTATACCAGATTTAAGCGAAGTTCAAAGGAATAATTACCTGGCGCAAGCGTATGGAATTAGGGCCTATATGTATTTCTGGGCAGTGCGTTTGTGGGGAGCAGTTCCTGTAAGACTGGAACCTTATGAAGAGATTGCTCAAAGTCCGAACCTGGCACGCACATCTGCAGATTCAGTTATCACTAGTGTGATCCTACCAGATCTTTTGAATGCAAATACACTTGTTGATAAAAATGCTATTAATGTATTTGAGCTAAACAAAGGCGGAATATTAGCTATTCTTGCCGAAGTTTATTTATGGAAAAAGGATTATGCAAATGTTCTATCAACCATTGATCAATTAATAGCATTGAATAGATATGCTTTAACTCCTTCAACTCCTGTCTTTTTGAGTTACAAAGACATCTTTGTTTTGGGAAACACCAAAGAAAGCATCTGGACATTGAATTGGGATTACCTGGTAGATGGTGGCAATGGTATTGGCGGTAGAATAGGATCTTCTGATCAAACATCTAATTATTATGTAGACAGTGTTCCATTAATGAAATGGGAAACTAATAAAGCGGATATCAGGCGTGGGATTACTTATGATACTACGGTAGCAAACGCCCTGCAGAGAATTATACAAGTTTGGAAATATTATCCAATTGATCCTGCAACAGGTAAACCTGTAGTTCCAAGCAGGGCGCAAAATCAAGCGAAGCTGCCATTATATCGCTGGGCAGATATTTTACTAATGCGTGCGGAAGCGCTTAACTGGAAAAATAATGATAAGGTTGGCGCCACAGCTATTGTTAACCAAATACGCACAAGAGTCAAAGCAGGCAATCTTGATCCCGCCAACTATAATGGCCTGGCTACACAGGTTGACATGGAAAAAGCTATTCTTGATGAAAGGCAGTTAGAGCTTTTCGGAGAAGGAAAACGATGGTTTGACCTTGTAAGAACAGGCAGGGTTTTAACAACCATGGATCCTCTGATCCGACAAAGGCAACGCAATTTAGGAATAGGACAAACCGGGTTTACTGATCCTCGTTTAATTCTTTGGCCTATTTCAAGAAGCGCTTTAACAAAAGATCCATTACTGGTACAAAACCCTCCTTATTCAGATTAATTTTTTTCAGAAATAAAAATCAGTTTATGAGATCCATAAAATTTCAATTGAAAATAATCGGTTATAGTATGTGCATCATCCTGGTGGCTTTATCATTCACAGGTTGTAAAAAACTTTTCGGTTTAGAGCTACAGGAAAATACTGACCATGCAACCACAACGATTGATCCGCATATTTATAAAACTGCCTGGCAGTTTTTAAAAGATCGTGCATTGGGCCCTGCCACTTCTCCTGATGATACGATCTTTAAAAGAATGTACCAGGGGATCATTTATTCTGGTATTGATACAAGTGAATATACTCAGCCTGGAAGAACTTTTATTTTTTTACATAATGATGCCGTCCTGCGATACAGTAGTGGTACCACTGTCGATACTATCGGCTGTTATTTTGGAAAATATAAGGTTGGCACACCCCGGGTTCCTGCTAAAAGGTGGGAGGATTATCCGCAGTCACAAGTAAAAAATTATTTTCTTTCTTTAATAGTCCAGGGAGAACACTCTTTTGATAATGTGTTTCCTGATCCGAAGTTTGAAAAAACCCTTCTTCCACCGAATACTGATCCCCTGAATCCTGAAAGCCTTATTGCTTTCCGCGTTATTAATGACAGAGATTCCCGGTTCAGGATAAACGATTTCCCCGGCAGTGCAGTTCCTACTGCGAATCTTGCTAGTCCTGGTATCCAGGCCCGTACTGCTGGTATCCTTTCTACTAATGGCCCGGTTCATGTAATTGACAGAGTTCTTTTTTATCAAAAGCAATAATAAAAATATGAGTCCTTGAGTGAAATATCGCAGAATAATTGTTCTGCGATATTTTTTTAAAGCATTTATAAAAACATGCAAAGACTTTTGTTCATATTATTTCTGTTGATAACTCAAGTGAGTATAGCACAAGTAACCACTGATGATCCAAATTTGAAATTGTGGTACAGTAAACCAGCTACCATATGGGAAGAAGCTTTACCTCTTGGCAATGCAAAAACTGGTGCAATGGTTTTTGGAGGAATTGCAAAAGAAAGATTCCAGTTAAACGATAATACATTGTGGTCAGGTTATCCTAATCCCGGCAATAATCCGGATGCGCCAAAATATTTGCCTCTGGTTAGAGAACTTGTGCTCGCAGGTAACTATGATAGCGCTGCATCTATTTGGAAAAAAAATATGCAGGGACCCTATTCGGCAAGATATTTACCCCTCGCTGATCTCTGGATTCAAAACCAATTGAGTGATACGACTCCCTCCTCCTACTATCGTGATCTTGATCTGAATAATGCAATTGCAACAGTAAAGTATACGATCAAGGGAGTAACCTATAAAAGAGAAACATTTATTAGTCATCCTGATAAAGTAATGGTGATCCGTGTTACTGCTGATAAAAAAGGAACAATCAGTTTTATTACTTCAATTGCAAGTAAATCAAAATATCAAACCACTGCGGTTAGTAGTGATGAGTTATTGCTGAAAGGTAAAGCCCCAATGTTTGTTGCCAATCGTGATTATGAGCCGAAACAGGTTATATATGATGATGTAGAAGGAATGAATTTTGAAGTTCATATAAAACTGGTTGCAGAAGGTGGAACGATAAAACAAAAAAACAATGAGTTGGTTGTTGCAAATGCAAACGTTGTTACTATCTATCTTTCTGAAGCAACAAGTTTTAATGGCTTTAATAAGTCTCCTGGAAAACAAGGAAAGGACCCATCTGTTGAGGCAAAAGCTAATCTTGATAAAGCATTGCAGAAAAATTTTTCTCAATTAAAAGCCGCACATATCAAAGATTACCAATCGTTGTTTAAAAGAGTGGAATTAAATCTTGAAGTTGATTTACAAAAAGTGCACCGACCTACTGATGAAAGATTAAAACAATATGCGGCTTCACCCGACGATTATCAATTACAAACATTGTATTACCAGTTTGGAAGATATTTAATGATCGCTTCCTCGAGACCCGGTTCCCGTCCAACAAATCTGCAAGGCATATGGAATGACAATGTGCAACCACCCTGGGGCAGTAACTATACAACGAATATCAATACGGAAATGAATTACTGGCTCGCAGAGAATACCAATCTTTCTGAATGTCATCTGCCATTATTTGATTTTATGAAAGAGTTGGCGGTCAATGGAGCAGTAACTGCAAAAACAAATTATAATATTAATGAGGGATGGGTAACACATCATAATTCTGATCTCTGGGCAAAGACATCACCACCGGGTGGTATGAATTGGGACGATCCAAAAGCTATGCCCCGCTGGAGTTGCTGGCCGATGGCCGGCGCATGGTTCAGTACGCATTTATGGGAGCATTATTTATTTACAGGAGATAAAAAGTTTTTGAGTAATGAAGCTTACCCTTTGATGAAAGGCGCTGCTCAATTTCTTTTGCATTGGTTGATCGAAGATCCGAAAACAGGTTTCTTAGTTACAAATCCATCTACTTCTCCGGAAAACACAATGAAGATAAATGGAAAAGAATACCAAGTGGCAATGGCAAGTACGATGGATATGTCGATCATTCGTGAATTGTTTACAGCAGTTATCAGGTCCGCTGATATTTTGAAAACAGATTTTGACTTTAAGGATAAATTGATAAAAGCAAAAGAAAAATTATATCCTTACCATATTGGCCAGTATGGTCAATTGCAGGAATGGTTCAATGATTGGGATGATCCGAATGACAAGCATCGTCATCTTTCCCATTTATTTGGGTTATATCCCGGAAGCCAGATCACCTTGAGCACAACTCCTGAATTAGCTGCAGCAGCAAAACAATCTCTCATTCATCGTGGTGATGTAAGCACGGGTTGGAGCATGGCATGGAAAATAAATTGGTGGGCACGTCTGCAGGATGGAGATCATGCCTACAAAATTCTGAGTGATGCATTTACTTATATCAATCCAGGAGAAACAAGAGAAGTAATGGGTGGCGGTGGAACTTACCCGAATTTATTCGATGCTCATCCCCCATTCCAGATCGATGGAAACTTCGGAGCAACGGCTGGCATTACCGAAATGCTTTTGCAAAGTCATAATGGAGAAATTGCATTATTACCTGCATTGCCGTCTGCATGGAAGAATGGATCAGTAAAAGGAATCAAAGCAAGAGGAAATTTTACTTTGTCAATTAACTGGAAGGATGGAAAATTAACCCAGGCAAAAATTTATTCTGCCAACGGCGGTAATTGCAGAGCCAGTTCATTACAGCGGATAAAAGTTGTTGAAGTAAAATCAAAACAAGCAACAGGAGTTAATTCGAATGAATTGAACACTGTTTATGGCAAACCGCCTTATCAGGAAAATGAAAAAGCGCAATTGGTTGAGTTAAATATTCCAAAACGTTATACAATTGATTTTATGACTGAGAAAGGTAAAACATATACAATCGTTCCTTTATAATGAAGAGCATGCTCAATTATAGAAATGTTTTTGTGATCATATTCATGTTGGTGTCATTCAGTACAATTGCACAGAACTCACCATTAATTTGGTCTGAGATTGCACCTGGCGTGTGGAAAGGAGTTGTTGGTAACCGTGAAGATTATGATCTGTTGAAGGCATCAGGTTCAAAACCCAATAAAGATGCTTTGGCTAAAATGCCTGGAGTTAATTTTCCTTTATCTCAAAACGATATTTCCGGAACTATCAACGATGCTAAAACATATTTACGTTTTCCATTAGAGAAAGAAGAACAGCTTTATGGCTTTGGGTTAAATTTTCAAACAGTACATCAAAGAGGAAAGATTTTACAATTGCATATGGATCATTATGGCGGAAAAGATAATGGAAGGACACATGCCCCTGTTCCATTTTATGTTTCATCCAAAGGTTATGGTGTATTTATTAATTCTGCCAGATACATTACCGTATATGCAGGAAGCGGTGTTCGCAAAGACAGTAAGGATCCTCCGCCGGAAAAAGATCGTAACACGGATAAATCATGGAGTTCACGACCTTATTCCGATGCAGTTGAAATTTTAGTCCCTGCTGCCGGAGTAGAAGTATATGTATTTGCAGGACCAACAACTTTGGATGCAGTACGACGGTTTAATCTGTTCAACGGTGGTGGTGTGTTACCCCCACGCTGGGGTTTGGGTTTTACACAAAGAGTAAGATCATTATTTACCGCTGATGAAGTAAAAGCAGAAGCAGACTCTTTTAAACAAAAAGGTTATCCTCTCGATTTTATTGGTCTTGAGCCTGGTTGGCAAAGCAAATCTTACCCGGGAACATTTGAATGGGATAAAACCCGTTATCCCGAACCGGGAAATTTTGTAAAAGAAATGATGGATAGAAATATCCGGTTGAATTTGTGGATCAATCCCTATATATCCAAACAAGCTTCTTTCTATAAAGGCATTTCACCTTATACAGGTTCACATACAGTATGGACAGGCGAAGTAACTGACTTCACTATTCCCGAAGCAAGAAAAATTTTCTTTGGTCAATTAAAAAAAGACCAGGTTGATATTGGTGTGAGTGGATATAAGATCGATGAAGTAGATGGATACGATTATTACCTGTGGCCTGATGTTGCAACTTTTCCATCGGGAATAAGTGCTGAGCAAATGAGACAGACCTATGGAGTATTGGCGATGCGTTATACCGCGGAGATGTTTCATCAGAAAAACCAGCGAACTTATGGATTGGTTCGTGCAAACAATGGCGGTGGCGTTTCTCTCCCATTTGTTATTTATAATGACTATTACAATCATGAAGATTTTATCACGGCATTGATCAATAGTGGCTTTGCAGGAGTATTGTGGACACCGGAAGCAAGAGCTTCCAAAACTGCTGAAGAATGGTTGCGACGTTTTCAAACAGTTATTTTTTCTCCAATGGCAATGATCAATGCATGGTCAAGCGGTACAAAACCCTGGTCGTATCCAGAAGTAGCGGAACAAATAAAACAATTGGCTTTGCTTCGCATGCAAATGATGCCTTACTGGTATTCTGAATTTGCAAAGTATCATTTTGAAGGAACGCCGGTGTTCAGGGCAATGGCATTGGAAGAAGGATTTAAGCAGGAAGTAAAAAAAGAGCCGGGCAAGACTGATCTTGAAGAGAACTCTTATGCAGAAGCTACAAGTAAAGAAATCAAAGATCAGTATATGGCTGGTGAATATTTGTTGGTTGCTCCTTTATTCACAGGGCAAACAACGCGTAAAGTTGTTTTGCCAAAAGGTAATTGGTATGATTTCTATACTGGTGAATATGCGGGTAATGGTGAAGTACTAACCGTAACGCCGGGCTTGGATAAAATTCCGGTATATGTCAAAGACGGTGGCATCGTTCCAATGATGAAGCCCATGTTGCATGCACCAAAAGCAAGTGAAAAAGTAGATATCGAAATAAGACACTACGGTGAAAAACCCGGTAAATATTTATTATATGATGATGACGGAGAAACGTTCGATTATGAAAAAGGATCGTTTACATGGCGTACAATATCTGTTGAAAAAGTTAAAGGAACATGGAAAGGAACTATATCGTCAGCTGAGAATGGTAAACCGAATACGATAGGCAATGTAACATGGAAATTCATGTCCACTCCTGCTGTTCCTTTACCATCATTTTTCGCAAAGGATGTAATAAAAACTTTGCAAAAGAAAATTCTTGCAGATGCAGCGCTGGCTTTACAACAACAACCTGTAACAGTTACAGCTCAAACATCATCAAGAAGTGCTGGTGACAAACATGATTTCTTCAGTGAGGGTGATTACTGGTGGCCGAATCCTGTAAGTGTTGATAGTCCTTATGTTCAAAGGGACGGCATGACCAATCCTGATAATTTTGTTGCACATCGTTATGCAATGATCCGTTTTAGTCGTTTGATGGGTGCATTGGGTTCTGCTTACAAGATCACGGGGGATGATAAATATGTACGTCATGCACTGTTGCACTGCAAAGCATGGTTTGTGGACACAGCAACAATGATGAATCCGAATTTATTGTATGCACAAGCAATTAAAGGACGGTTTACAGGTCGGGGTATCGGCATTATTGATGCTATCCAGTTAATGGAAGTCACGCAGGCATTAACCCTACTGCAAAATTCGCCTGCTATGGATAAGACAGTGCTGGCTGAAATAAAAAAATGGTTCGATCAGTTCTTGCAATGGCTTACTACACATCAATATGGTAAAGATGAAATGAATGCCGCTAATAATCATGGCACATGTTGGGTAATGCAGGTATCGGCTTTTGCAAAATTTACTGGTAACCAATCATTGATCAATTTTTGTAAGGATCGTTATAAGAATGTATTGTTGCCAAACCAGATGGCCATAGATGGAAGTTTCCCGCAGGAACTCCGAAGAACAAAACCTTATGGATATTCCATTTTTAACCTCGATGCAATGGCAACCATTTGTCAATTGCTTTCATCTGACAAAGACAACCTGTGGACCTATCAAACAGCAGATGGAAGGTCTATTAAAAAAGGAATTGAATATTTATACCCGTTTATTGCTGATAAAACTAAATGGCCGCATAAGCAGGATGTTATGTATTGGGAGAACTGGCCGGTGGCACAACCGTTTTTATTGTTCGGAGCCGATGCCTATAAAAATAAAGAGTGGTTTAATACATGGAAAAAATTGGATCATTCGCCTGTTGTAGATGAAGTGATCAGGAATTTACCAGTTAGAAATCCTTTACTATGGATGCAATGAAATCATTTGATCAATAAAAGAGATACAATGAAAAAAAAGATCATTAACAGTGTGATTGCAATGACCGGATGTATAATCATTGCTTGTGCCCAGGACATCAAACCTGCTAATGTGTTTGCTGATGCTGAAAAGCAAACAAAACTAATGCTGCAGGAAATTTCAAAAGCTAAATTGGCTAATGCTGATCTTGTATCACCTAAGACTTTAAATAAAGGCGAATTAAAGCTGGTAGCTTCCCGCGACTGGACCAGTGGTTTTTTTCCGGGTGAGCTGTGGTTCCTGTATGAATACACCGGCAACAACCAATGGAAACAACAAGCAGAAAATTTTACAGCTAATATTGAACGGGAAAAAACAAATGGCGGCACGCATGATATGGGATTTAAAATCTATTGCAGTTTTGGAACAGGGTTTCGTTTAACAGCTGATCAGCATTATAAAGAAGTGATCATTCAATCTGCAAAAACATTATCTACGCGGTTTCGCCCTATCACAGGGACTATCCGCTCTTGGGACCATAGCAGTGATAAATGGGCATACCCTGTAATCATTGATAATATGATGAACCTTGAATTGCTATTTGCTGCTACGCAGCTTACGGGTGATTCTTCATTTTATAAAATTGCTGTGACACATGCTAATACAACAATGAAAAATCATTATCGTCCTGATTACAGTTCTTTTCATGTGGTGGATTATGATACTGTTTCAGGGAAAGTGATACAAAAAACAACACACCAGGGTTACTCTAATGAGTCAGCATGGTCAAGAGGACAGGCCTGGGGGTTATATGGATATACGATGTGTTATCGTTTTACAAAAGACACAAAATATTTACAGTTGGCAGAAAACATTGCTGCTTTTATGATGCTGCACAAAAATTTTCCCAAGGATCTAGTACCGTATTGGGATTTTGATGCACCCGGTATTCCCCACGAGCCCAAAGATGTATCAGCCGCAGCTGTGATGGCCTCGGCATTATATGAATTAAGTCAGTACAGTAACAAAAAAGGAAAGGCGTATATAGAAGTCGCAGACGGGATAGTAAAAAGTCTTACTGACAATTATCGTTCTCCCATTGGAGAAAATAAAGGGTTTATTCTTTTGCATAGTACCGGATCGAGGCCTTCAAATAGCGATGTCGATGTTCCTTTAAGCTATGCAGATTATTATTACCTGGAAGCATTGCTTCGTTCAAAGAAATTGAAGCAAAGGGAAAGTTTATTTTAAAAGATTTTTGTAACACAGATTGGATTATGTGTTAGTTCTGCCAAAATAATTGAATAAAAAGCGATTTCAGAACAGGCAATCAAGGCAAATAATTGGTTAGTTGCACTTAAAAGATCGATCAACATATGAAAAAGATACTTTTTGTTTTTGCCCTATGCTCTTATTCTTTTCTATCAATGTATGGGCAAACCAGTTCAGCAAATGATAGAATGGCATGGTGGAGAGAAGCAAGGTTTGGAATGTTTATTCATTGGGGCGTATATGCCGTGCCTGCCGGAACATATAAAGGACAAAAAATAAATCGCATTGGTGAATGGATCATGAATCGTGGAAAGATCCCAGTGGCCGAGTACCAGGAGTTTGCTAAAGAATTTAACCCGGTAAAATATGACCCTGAAGCATGGGTAAAAATGGCAAAGGATGCAGGAATGAAATATATTGTGATTACCTCAAAACATCATGATGGCTTTGCACTGTTTGATTCAAAGGCCAGTAAATGGGATATGGTGGATGCAACGCCGTATGGAAAAGATCTGTTGAAACCATTAGCTGAAGCTTGTCGCAAGTACGGAATTAAATTGGGCTTTTATTATTCTCAAGCACAGGATTGGAATAATCCTGGTGGCGCTGCTGCCCGAAAAGTAGCAAGTGAGGGATGGGCAAACCCTGATTCAGCAAAGATTGATGCTTATACCGAGGCGAATAGTGGACATTGGGATCCGGCGCAAACAACAAAAACAATGGCTCAGTATATTGATGAAATTGCAGTGCCACAGGTAAAAGAGTTATTGACTAATTATGGAGACGTAGCTGTACTTTGGTGGGATACCCCAACTGGAATGACAGATGAGTTTGCAGAAAAACTGAATGCAGTTTTAAAATTGCAGCCAAATATTATTACCAACGACAGGTTGAAACGTCCAAACTATCGTGGTGATTTTAAAACACCTGAACAAAGAATACCTAACCTTAGTGAACTGGATGGAAAAGATTGGGAGACTTGTATGACCATGAATGAGACATGGGGATATAAAAGTTATGCGAATAACTGGAAAAGCCTGCAGACAATTATTCAAAACACCGTTGACATTTCGTCAAAAGGCGGTAACTATTTACTAAACGTGGGTCCGAAAGCCGATGGAACATTTCCGCAGGAAAGCATTGACTTGCTAAAAGGAATGGGCGCATGGATGAAAATAAATGGCGAATCAATTTATGGCACAAAAGCAAGTCCTTTCGGATTATTTCCATGGGGTCGTTGTACAAAAAAAGAAAATGGAAAGAACACGACACTTTATTTTTCAATATTTGATTGGCCAAAAGACGGTAAGCTGACCATAGCGGGATTAAAGAATGAAATTATATCGGCAAAACTTTTGGCAGATAATACTGCGTTGAAAATTGAAAAGAATGAGGATGGCATTATGATCAAAGTACCTGAAAAAGCAATTGATCCTAACGCCACAGTCATAAAAGTTGAAGTAAAAGGAACAGTAGAACCGGTTTCTGCAAAACCAAAAGATAAATTGTAGGCAGGAGAATTAGATTGACAGTATTAGCAATAAAAATATTCCCTTTACACATGAGTCTTTTTGAGATAAAAAAAATTTTCATAACAAGTTTTACCTGCTTTTTGTTAGCTGCTAATCTAAAAGCCCAGGATTCATTATCCCAATATATCTTAACACCAAAAACAAGCCCGGCGCCACATATTAATGGTCCAAAGATCTTTGGAGTTCGTCCTGGTCATCCCATATTATTTACTATTCCTGCAACCGGTGATCACCCTATTAATTTTTCTGCAGATAATCTACCCAAAGAATTGAAACTGGATACTAAAACTGGCAGGATATCCGGATCATTGGGTAAAACGGGTAAATATAATATTACACTGCACGCAAAAAATAAAATTGGGCAAACATCCCGTGCATTAATGATCGTAGTCGGTGAAACGATTGCGCTTACTCCACCAATGGGTTGGAACAGTTGGAATATTTATGCAACAAAAGTAACACAGGAACTGGTTCTTGCCAATGCAAAGTCAATGGCCAGCTCCGGCTTGATCGATCATGGATGGAGCTATATGAACATAGATGATGTATGGCAGGGGAAACGGGGTGGAAAATATAACGGTATCATGCCCAATGATTCAACTTTTCCGAATATGCAGGCGTTGGTAAATGAGATCCATGACATGGGATTGAAAGCAGGTATCTATTCTACTCCATGGGTTGAATCGTATGGTCATCACATTGGCGGATCAGCGATGAATCCCGAAGGAACATTTGAACGTACAAAAGAAAATATCCCCCGCAACAAAAAACAATTGCCTTACGCCATCGGTGAATATAAATTTTGGGATAATGATGTAAAGCAATTTGCCAGCTGGGGTTTTGATTACCTGAAATACGATTGGAACCCTATTGAATTACCTGAAACAAAAACGATGTATGATCTTTTGCTCGGTAGTGGCCGTGACATTGTTCTTAGTTTATCTAACAGTACACCATTCGCATCTATTGGAGAATTGTCAAAAGTTTCCAATGCATGGCGTACAGGTGGTGATATACGAGACAACTGGAAAAGTTTAAAGAGCCGTTTGCTTACGCAGGATAAATGGGCACCCTATGCGGGTCCGGGTCATTGGAATGACCCGGATATGATGATCGTTGGATGGGTAGGTTGGGGAAAAGGCCCTTACCCGACTCATCTTACACCCGATGAGCAATATTCTCATATGAGTGCATGGTGTCTTCAGTCGGTACCATTATTGTTAGGTAATGATCTTACAAAGCTAGATGATTTTACATTGAGTCTTTTGACGAATGATGAAGTGCTTGCTGTAAACCAGGATCCACTGGGCAAACAGGCAACAGTTGTTTCGAAGATAGATTCCTGCGGTGTACTTGCAAAAGACCTGGAAGATGGAAGTAAAGCAGCAGGTTTATTTAATGTGACAGACAGTATAACAAGAAAGCTTACAGTAAAATGGAGTGAGTTGGGTATTAGTGGAAAGTATATTGTCCGCGATCTGTGGAGGCAGAAAGATATTGGCATATTTGATAATCAATTTTCTGCTGATGTAAAACCCCATGGTGTTGTGATGGTGAGTCTGCGGAAAGCAAAATAGTGTATTTAAAGATGAAGAAAACAATCTTTCTATTTACAAGCTTGTTATTATCCTCCCTGCTTTATGCAGGTGATTTTGATATCACTCAATATGGAGCAATTGGTGATGGCAAGACGTTGAATACAATATTTATTCAAAAAGCAATTGATGAATGTAATAAAAGCGGTGGCGGTAAAGTTATTTTTCCTGCCGGCATTTATTTATCTGCAACGATCGAATTAAAAGATAACGTTACGCTACACTTAAATAAAGATGCCCGTTTGCTCGGCACAACCGATATTGAACAATACCGGAATCCCGATCCATTTACCGAAGGACTCGGTATTGATGTGGGATGGGCTTTAGTAGTAGCTGTAGATGCAAAAAATATCGGTATTGAAGGTGAAGGCGCAATTGATGGACAAGGAACAAAACTAAAAGCAGCGCATATATTAAAAGATACGAGACCTGAAGGACAGCGATGGGGTCGCCGCCCATTCTTAGTGCGTATCGTTAGATGTACCGGCGTTACCGTAAAAGATATTACACTTAACTATGCTGCTGCATGGACATCACATTATTTTCAATCGCGAAATATAAATATAGAAAATGTAAAGATCGTCAGTGTTGGTGTTGCACATAATGATGGGATCGGCATTGATGGTTGCCAGGATGTAAGTATTAAAAATTGTGATGTGGTAAGCGGCGATGATGCGCTAGTATTTAAAACGACTTCAAGCAAAATGGCATGTAAGAATATTGTGGTTAGTGGAATGCGTTTGAAAAGCTCCCAGGCTGGCATTAAGATGGGTACAGAATCAATGGCGCCCTTTGAAGATATTAAAATAAGTAACTGTCATATTTATGATACAAAAAATGGCGGCATCAAATTACTTACGGTTGACGGCGCACATTTGAGAAATATAGAAATAACCGATATCACAATGACAGAGGTAAGAACGCCGATGTTATTCCGGTTGGGATCCAGGCTAAATGTTTTTCGTAAAGAACAGGACACCAAACAATCAACAGGTACTTTTGAAAATGTTGTTATCAGGAATATAAAAGCAAAAGCATCTGATAGTGCACAGCTAAAACCACCTTCGGGCATTTTGATCACAGGTGTGCCCGGTCATTATATAACCAATCTTACATTAGAAAATATTGAAATTGAAATTCTGGGAACAGGGAAAGCGGAAAATGCAAGATATATTGTCCCGGAGGCAATTGACCAGTATCCCGAAGTAAAAACCTTTGGTCCTACTATTCCTGCTTATGGCATTTGGGCAAGACATGTAAAAGGCTTAAAGTTAAAAAATATTACATTTCGTATTAAGAACAATGATCTACGACCAGTCTTTATTTGTGAAGATGGAAAAGATATTGAGGTAACGGGTTGGAATATTCCTGCTACCACTGGTGCTCCATCTATTATCAGGTTGGAAAATGTAGAGGGGGCAATGATCAGTAATAATAATGTAAAAGGAAAAGCTGATGTTTTCGTAAAAGTGGAAGGGAATAACAGTAAATCGGTACAAGTGATAAAGAATAAAACAAAAGGTATCAAAAAAATTATTGATCAACCGGGTGATGTAAAGCCTGCAGTAGCAATAAAGTTATGAAAAAAATAATCCATAAATTTTTACCTGTTTCTTTTTTATGCTTTGGAACTATCAATTTTTGCATAGCTCAATCTTCTGCGAAAAGCCAATGGGTATACCCTGACGCAAAAGGAAAATTAGTTTACAAAACTTTGGGAACCGGTGATAGGATAATGGACTTCTCTTTTGCCGGGTATATGGGAGGAGGTGTAGCCATACCTTCTGTTCCTGTAAAGATCACATTAAGTCCATCAGCTAGCGATAATACCGACGCTATTCAAAAGGCTATTGATGAAGTTTCTAAAATGAAACTGGTGAATGGGTTCAGGGGCGCAGTTTTGCTCAAGGCTGGTACTTATAATTGTGAAAGGGCTTTAAAAATAAATGCAAACGGAGTTGTGTTGCGTGGAAGTGGCTCCAGTGTTAATGGCACAATACTTAATCTTACAGGAAAGCCTCATGCTTGCATTGAGATCAGGGGTGCTATATCAATAAAAAAAATTGGTGATTCAACAATTATTTCTGATAGCTATGTTCCTGCGGGTACAAATTCCTTCCATCTTAAAAATGTATCCGGTTTTGCAGTTGGCGACACGATCCTTATCACTCGCCCGATAACTGATGAATGGACGAGGTTTATGGGGATGGATCAATTGGTTCGCAGTGGAAAAAAACAAATTTGGGTAAGCGGCGATATAACAACAGAACGCATTATTAGTAAAATAGAAAGAAGTAAGATCACAGTTGATGTACCGCTGAATGATTCGTATGATTCAAAATATACCGGGCCTCAAGGTGTTTCAGTGCAAAAGATCACCACTTCAGGTTTACTATCACAAATAGGTATTGAAGATTTCCGGATCGTTTCACCTGCGCAATCAGTTACTATCAGTGACGATCATCATCGAGCTTTTACAATGAGTGGACTGTCTGATGGATGGGCAAGAAACCTTGAAATTTTTAATACTGTAAACAGCGTTAGCGTTACGGGTAAGCGAATAACCGTAGATAATATCAGTATCATTCATGAAGTTCCAACCCTTGGAGCCGCTAAACCTGCCGATCTGAATGGAAGCGGACAGCAAGTACTGTTCAATAAATGTGCGATCACGGGCGATAATCTTTTTTTCTTTGGTACCGGCGCTAAAGTAACAGGCCCTGTAGTTGTATTGAATTGCATTTTCCGTGGCAACGGATGGATACAACCACATCAGCGATGGGCAACCGGATTATTAATAGATGGATGCGAAGTCCCTGATGGCGGTATTGATTTTATGAATCGTGGTGTTATGGGTTCTGGTCATGGCTGGGCAATTGGCTGGGCTGTTGCCTGGAACTGTAAAGCGAAATCTTATTTGAATCAAATGCCACCGGGTTCGGCTAATTGGGTTATTGGAAGCAAAGGAAATCAACAACGAAAAGCTATACCCGGCTCGAATGAAAGCGGGTCGATAGTATATGATAGTTTATCCGTGTTACCAGAAGGTATTTATGATTCACATAGTATCCCGGTAACACCTTCGAGTCTTTACCTAGCGCAATTGAATGAACGATTGGGCAAGCAGGCACTGATAAATATTGGTTATGGAATTAAGGGTTTTTAAAAAATCTCGAATGAGAAAATCATTGATCATACCAGTAATGATTTGTATGTCTTCTTTATTAACAATGAACCTGTATTCCCAGCCAGCGCCGGGTAAAACATGGACCAAACAGGAAGTAAAAAAATGGTTCAAACAAAAAGCATGGTTGAATGGACTCTCATTGACACCGCATAAAACGATCAACCAGGCTGAATTTGGCCGGCAATATCAACTCAATAAAATATATTGGGATAAAGCTTTTACATTTCTTAAAGAACATAATCTGCAAACATTAGAAAAAGGAAAATATCCTATTGACGGCGATAATGTATTTGCATCCGTAACAGAAGATCCTTCAAAAGACTTTGACAAAACAAACTGGGAATCACACAGAAAATATATAGACCTGCAATGTATCATCACCGGGGAGGAAAAGATGGGTGTCTATCCCGTTTCGAAAGCAACTGTAAGCAAAGAATATGACGAAAAAAAAGATGTAGCTAATTATTCAGCCGAAGGGAAATTTTATGTTGGTACAGCAGGGACTTTTTTTATTTTCTTTCCATCGGATGCACACCGGCCAAATATTACACCGGGCGGTAACAAAATAGTGAAAAAGATAGTGATCAAAGTGAGGGTTGCTGAATGACGAAGCGAATATTTAATTTTAAAACTGGTCTTAGTATGAGATATTCCTTTATAAAACAATTGTTGATAGCTTTTGTTTTTTTTATTTCGAATGTTGCAGAGGCGCAAACAAAAAATGAAATTGCTGATCTTAAAACTTGGCCCAAAGGTTCTTCGCCGGAAGAAATTGGTAAAAGAGTTGCAGATCATTTTGTGGCAACACCACATACAAATTTTAACCGCCCTACCCCACCAAGAACGATCACTTACCCGGAGACCTGCACATGGTATGGCGCCCTGACATTTGCAAAAGAAACAGGTGATAAAAAATTAGTGGAGCAGCTGGCGCAACGTTTTGAGCCATTGTTCGGAAGCCGTGATACGCTTATACCAAAACCCGATCATGTTGATCTATCTGTGTTTGGCTCTGTGCCATTGGAGTTATATATGCAAACAAAAGATCAACGCTATCTCGCCTTAGGTAAAAATATTGCAGATAAACAATGGGCGGCACCGGAAGGACCGAGAGTAAAACCAGAATCATACTATTATTATAATAAAGGAATGACATGGCAAACAAGAATGTGGATCGATGATATGTTCATGATCACAGCCGTACAGTCGCAAGCTTATCGCGCAACAGGTGATACAGTTTATATTAACCGTGCAGCAAGGGAAATGGTTTTATATCTTGATTCACTTCAAATGCCGAACGGTCTTTTTTATCATGCTCCCGATGTTCCATTCTTTTGGGGCCGTGGTGATGGATGGGTGGCTGTTGGTATGAGTGAATTGTTGCGTTCGCTCCCTAAAAATAATCCCAACTATAATCGTATCATGAACGGATACAAACTGATGATGGCTTCATTGCTAAAATACCAGGGTGAAGATGGAATGTGGCATCAATTGATCGATGATCCTTCATCATGGGCCGAAACCTCCTGCACGGGGATGTTCACCTTTGCATTTATTACCGGTGTAAAAAATGGGTGGCTCGATAAAAAAACTTATGCACCCGCTGCCCGCAAAGCCTGGTTAAAACTGATCACCTACATCAATGAAAACAACGACATCACCGAGGTATGTGAAGGAACCAATAAAAAGAATGACCGCCAGTATTACCTGGATCGTAAAAGGAATATCGGTGATCTTCACGGGCAGGCCCCGGTATTGTGGTGTGCAACAGCATTGCTGAGAAAATAATTGAAGTTAGAATTTATAAAAAGCAAACCCCATGATGAGATCAAGAAATTTATTATTTATTGTTTCCTTCTTTATTGCTGTTTCTTCAACTGCACAAACATCGGCCGGAGGTGGCTGGCAAAATCTTTTTAATGGTAAAGATCTTACTGGATGGAAACGTTTGGCTGGAAAAGCTGAATACACAGTTGAAAATGGGGTGATCATTGGAAGAACTGTAATGAATTCCAGAAATACTTTTTTAGTTACTGAAAAAGAATATGGCGATTTTATTTTGGAAGCCGATGTGTGGGTGGAGGATGAAGAAGGCAATGCGGGTATTCAAACAAGAAGCCATTTCAATCCTGAAGCGTTTAACGGTGAAGGAAGAGTATATGGCAGGCAATGTGAAGTCGATCCTTCACTTCGCAGATGGACGGGGGGAATTTATGATGAAGGCAGAAGAGACTGGCTTTATCCTATGCAATTAAATCCAGCTGCACAAAATCTATATAAGAAAGGCGAGTATAATCATTTTAAAGTCGAATGCATCGGCAATGAAATGAAGACATGGGTCAATGGTGTTGCTACAGCTTATGTTGTGGATACTCTCGATCCAAAAGGATTTATCGGTTTGCAGGTGCATGCGATAAACTCAGCCGATCATGCAGGAAAAAAAGTGGGGTTTAAAAATATCCGTATTAAAACAACTGATCTGAAGCCCACTCCATTTCCTGCCAATGTGTATGTTGCCAATTTTGTTCCGAATAGTTTGACAGCTTATGAGAAGAAAGATGGCTGGCGTTTGTTGTTTGATGGAAAAACAAACAAAGGTTGGAAGGCTGCAAAAGGAAATAATTTTCCTGAAAAAGGCTGGACGATAAACAATGGAACGTTGTCAGTAGTTGATGCAGCAGGAAAGGAATCTGCAAATGGTGGTGATATTGTAACCAATGAAGAGTTCGCTGCATTCGATCTGTCTTTTGAATTTAAATTAACTCCCGGTGCAAACAGTGGTGTAAAATATTTTGTAACACTTGCTGAAGCCAGCAGCGGCTCGGCTATCGGTTTAGAATACCAGGTATTGGATGATACATTACATCCGGATGCTAAATTGGGTCGTAATGGGAACAGGACACTGGCTTCTTTATATGATATGATCAAAGCGGAGAAGCAAAAAAGATTTTTACGCCCAATTGGTCAATGGAATTTTGGTAGGATCATTGTTTATCCAAATGATAAAGTCGAACATTATTTGAATGGAGTAAAAGTATTGGAGTACATAAGAGGTTCAAAAGAATATAAAGACCTGGTAGCTATCAGCAAGTATGTAGCCTGGAAAAATTTTGGTGAAGCTCCGAAAGGTCATATTCTTTTACAGGATCATGGTAATGCGGTTTCGTATCGGAGTATTAAGATAAAGGAATTGAAGTGGTAAGTCAAATAATGAGATGTGAAAGGTGAGACATGAAATTTTCACGTTTCACTTTTCACGAAGATGAATTGCGAACAGAACGATGAAGAATGCCCTTCGACAAGCTCAGGGCAAAGTTTGCAACAGAAGATGAAAATAATCCTCCAGCCGGCTAACAAATTTTTTAACATCAAAACAAAAAACTATGTCAGGGTCACGCAGAGAATTTATCAAAAAAACGGCCATCACCGGTGCCGGATTTTATTTTGGTGCAAATGCTTTTAGTGCTAAAAGCTATGGAAATATTATTGGCGCCAATGATCGTGTACGGGTTGGCGTTGCTGGTTTTTCAGATCGCCACAGGAGTACACATATTCCCTGTTTTATGAATCATTATAAGGAATTGAATTTTGATTTTGTGGCCGTCTCGGATATATGGAAAAAAAGACGAGAGGAAGGGACTGCAATTTGGAAAGAAAAAATGGGACACGATATTGTTCCCTGTCGTAATAACGAAGAGATGTATGATAAAAAATTAGTGGATGCAGTATTTATTGGCACTGCAGATTTTCAACATGCGCTGCATGCGATTGAGGCGGTGAAAGCTGGTTGTGATGCATATGTTGAAAAACCTTTTGCAGAAACGATGGAGGATAACCGAGCTGCATTAAAAGCAATTAAAGCGACAGACAGAATTATACAAATAGGATCACAAAGAAGAAGCGGATCAAACTATCATGCCGCAAATGATTTTATACGTTCAGGAAAATTTGGCCCGATCACAATGGTGGAACTGACATGGAATGTAAATCAACCCGGCCGCTGGCGCAGACCTGCATTGCTTGGCCAGTTAAAAGAAGAGGATACGGATTGGAAAAGATTTTTAATGAACAGACCGAAAGATACTTTTGATCCAAGAAAATATTTAGAGTTTCGTTTGTTCTGGCCTTATTCATCTGGATTGCCAGGCCAATGGATGAGTCACCAGATTGATACGGTACATTGGTTTAGTGGTTTAAACCATCCCCGATCTGTCGTTGCTAATGGTGGTATTTATATGTGGAAAGATGGAAGAAAGAATTGGGACACCATTACAGCTGTATTTGATTATGGTCCTGCAAATGATCCTTCATCCGGTTTCCAGGTTACGTTTGGTTCACGTATGCACAATGGTGATGAAAAGCCTGCTGAGATTTATTACTCTAATGGTGGTGAGTTGAATCTAAACACAAATATGGTTTCTCCAAAAGGTGGATTGACAAAAAGATTTGCAGACGAAATGAAGATGGAACCTAATTTATTGCCTGAACAAAGTTTGTCTGCGCCAGAACCAGTTGTTGCTTCTGCCAATACTGGTGGAGATAAACTTACATCCAATCATGTTCGCAACTGGATGGAATGTATTCGCAGCCGCAAACAACCGAATGCTCCGGTTGAAGCAGGTTATAGTCATTCTATTGCTACGATCATGACCAATGCTGCTGTTCATTCGGGAACTAAAGTAACTTTTGATGAGAAAACTCAGGAGGTAATGAATAACGGAAGGCCTTTTCAATATTAATTCATCAATAAAATATTTACTTCACTGCCGATTTTCAAAAAGTTCAGTAAGCGTTAAACTATAAAACAGTCTTTATTATTGTTTGTGTAAAAAATTACGTCACTTCTCCCCTGCTAAAATCGCTGAATTCTTTGCTAATTACCTGTGAAAATTCTGTGATAAATATTATTTACTTGTGTAGAAATTTATCCAGGGTTTCCTTCCGTACAAACTTTACATAAAACAAAACGCTATTATGAGATTATCTACTCTATCCGCAATGCGGTTGTTAAAGTATTGCCCCATCTCTAATACAAAAAGTAAATGGCACTTTTTGTTTTTATTCTTTTTTTTATTCTTGTTTGTAAGTAAAATACAGGCTCAATCGCCGGTTACAGTAAAAGGATTTATAACCAGTCAGACCGGTGAGCCCCTCTCAGGGGTATCTGTTTTGGTCAAAGGTTCTTCCACAGGAACCACCACAAAAAGCGACGGGTCTTTTGAGATTGCCGTTCCTCAAAACAGTACACTCATCTTCTCTTATGTGGGTTACATAGGGAAAGAGATAAAAGTAAATTCAAACCAACCCAATCTCTCTTTACAATTATTAACTGATAAGAATGAATTAAGCCAGGTTATTGTAGTGGGTTATGGAACCAGGAGAAAATCGGATGTCACAGGTGCTATCACTTCTATCAGCGAACAAGCAATTAAAGATGTTCCTGCATCTAATCTTCTTTCCGCGATACAGGGACAGGCTGCAGGTATAGATATACAAAGAAGTGGTGCCAACAGCAAGCCAGGTGCTACTCCTAATATTTTGATCAGGGGAACAAGATCATTAACTGCTTCCAATTCCCCATTGATAGTTGTAGATGGGATTCCTTTCAACGGAAATATCACTGACCTGAACCAAGATGATGTGTCTTCAATAGAAATTCTAAAGGATGCCTCTTCCACTGCTATTTATGGCTCAAGGGGTGCAAATGGTGTGATATTGATCACTACAAAAAGAGGAAGGTCTTCTAAAGCCATTTTTACATACAGCAGTTATATTGGGCAAACACGCCTTATACGAGAGTTCCCTGTAATGAATGCCGATGAGTTTACAGGTTTAAAAAAGTGGGCAAACATTAACGGAAACCCTGGAAAATATACAGGTCTTGACGATCCTTTATTTCTTACCAATGGAGTTTTTGCGCCTGAAGAAGTTGAAGGACTTAAAATAGGACGCAATACAGATTGGCAAAGTTATATCTATAAAACAGGTATCATGACCGATCACCAGTTAGGAATCAGTGGTGGTACAGATAATACACAATATGCGATCTCCGGTGGGTATTTCAATCAAACAGGAATTTATGAAGGACAGCAGTTTGAACGATTCACAGTCAAGGCAAGTATTGACCAACAATTAGGAAAGAGATTTAAGATTGGACTGAGCAGCTTGAATACTTATAGTATCAGGAGTGGTGAAAGTGCTAACCCGATGGCGCAAGCCTTGAGAGCTAGTCCTTTGGTTTCGCCGTTTGACAGCACGGGTGCAATTTTAAATGATTTTGTTCCGGGAAGTGCCAGCCAGGTATGGAACCCTCTTGCCGATCTTATCCCGGGAGCAGTGTCTGAAGAACGTAAGAGATTTGGAACATTCACTACTTTATTTGTTGAAGTGAATTTATTCAAAGGATTGAAATATAAATTTAATTCAGGCGTAGAGATCAGGAATGACACGTATAATAATTACTACTCAGGTAAAACAAGTTTCAGAGTGAACCAGGGTGGAGCTGCAGCTTCAAACCGTAATAGTAATAATACAAATTATACAATAGAAAATCTGCTCACTTACGATAAAATATTTCTTGAAAAACACAAACTGAATTTTACCGGTTTGTACAGTATCCAGGAATCAAAAACAACAAGTAACCAATTTGATTATAATATCAATTCTGATTACCTGGCATTTTATAATCCAGTGTATGGCTCTAACATAAAACCCCAGGGAAGTTATTCTAAGTGGGATATTATTTCTTACATGGGCAGGATCAATTATAGTTTCGATGATCGTTACCTATTAACGTTAACAATGCGCTCTGACGGTTCTTCACGTTTAGCGCCTGGCAACAAATGGCATATATTTCCATCTGCAGCAGCAGCCTGGAATATTTCAAGAGAATCTTTTTTCAAAGGAATTCAAACGATCAACAACCTGAAATTAAGAGCTAGCTATGGCACTGTTGGGAACACTGCTATCAGTCCTTATCAAACACTGGGTGCTCTCTCTCCTATTGTTTATAATTACGGTTCCTCTTATACCACAGGTGCTTATTTTTCTAATGCTTCTAATGATTCGTTGACCTGGGAAAATACATCGACAGCAAATATTGGTCTTGACTTTGGATTATTTAGAAACCGGATCTCAGGCACTATAGAAGTTTACAAACAGTTTACAAGTTCTTTGCTGTTGTCGCAAACCCTACCCATCACATCTGGCATACCCAATGCTGTTGTAAGAAATATTGGAAAAACAGAAAACAAGGGCATTGAAATTCATATCAGCACCATCAATATTCAAAGCAAAACAAAAAATGGTTTTACATGGACCAGCGATATGAATTTTTTTATTAATCGTGGAAAAATTACTCAATTAGCAAACGGAGCAGTCAGAGATGTGGCAAACGGTTGGTTTGTTGGTGAGCCTATTGACGTTTATTATGACTTGCAACGAAATGGTATTTGGCAAAATACACCCGAAGATTCTGCTGAAGCAAAACGTTTGGGATTAACCATCACCGGCAGTGGCTCTGTGATCGGAACAATTAGAGTGGCAGATATAAGTGGACCCGCCGGTAAACCTGATGGCAAGATCGATCAAACTTATGACCGCCTTATTGTTGGTACCGCCGAGCCTAAATGGGAAGCAGGAACAACGCAACGATTTAACTACAAAGGGTTCGACCTTACTGTTGTTGCTTTTGCAAGATGGGGATACACTTTGAACAGCAGTTTGTATGGTGGTAATTTTGTAAATACCTACCAGGGAATTTATAATAATTTAAAAACTGATTATTGGACTCCTACTAATCATCAGAACGAAAACCCAAAACCTAATTCTAATAATACGAATCCTGTAAACCGTTCTGTGTTGAGTTATTTTGATGGCAGCTTCGTTAAGATAAGAAGTATGAGCCTGGGTTATAATCTTCCTTCGTCAATGGTACAAAAAATCGGAAGCAGAAATCTGAGGGTTTATGCTATCGTAACTGATCCTTTTATTCTTTTTTCACCTTATCGAAAAATAGGCGGTATCGATCCCGAAGGCGCAGGAACTGTTGGCATTGATACGCCTCCGGTTTGGACATTAACCTTTGGTCTTAATCTGTCATTTTAATTAAAAATTTAAAAGCTATTATATGAAACGGGTAATTTTTTTGATGGCACTTCTGTTCACAGTTTTTTTGAGCTGTAATAAGAAGCTTATTGAAGAACCAAGATCAACGCTGGTTCCGGATGCATTGAATACTGCACAAGGAGTTCAGATGGCATTGGATGCTGCCTATGCAGGTACTCGTCTTTTTTGGGGGAACCAGGATTTCTATACCGTTACTGTTATTGGAACTGATGAATACCAGCGGGGGGTTGATGGCAATAATGATATTAATGTTTACAACAGCAGCTATACAGCCGCACATGGTACTGTGAATGCTAATTGGAGAAATGCTTATACATTTATTAATACAGCCAATGCCGTGATTGATAATACGCCTGCTGTAGATCTTCCAGAGGCAACTAAAAGCCGCATGATAGGAGAAGCTAAATTCTTAAGGGCTAATTTCTATTATATTCTCGTTCAGTTTTTTGGCGATATTACTCTCAATAAAAATTTTCAATCGGCTGCAACCACCTCCGCCACACGTACACCGATTGCGGAGGTTTATAATTTTATTATCCAGGATTTAAAAGATGCTATCGCAAGTCTTCCTGCAGGACCTAAAAGCAGTGGCATGTTGCCAGGAAAGGTTTCTGCAGCAGCTGCCAAACATGTATTAGCTAAGGTTTACCTGGCAAGAGCAGGATCTTCAGCAAAACAACCTAACGATTATCAGGATGCTTACAATACAGCAATGGATATTATCGATAACAAAGCATCACTGCAACTGTCTTTGTTACCCGATTTTGCAAAAATATTTGCAGAAGGTAATGAAGAAAATAGTGAAGTGATCTGGACCGTTCAACATACATCAAGTATTGCCTATAATGGTCCTAACAACAGTGGTGTTTCAAATTTTAGTGCTGACAATGTTTTAAATCATATGTGGGTAGGACAATATGAAAAAAGACCTGGTATGATACGTGATGTGTTTTATGGCCGTCCCTATATTCGTTGTATTCCTACACGATGGTTAACAGACACTGCATTTAAAGAAAGAGTGAATGATTCAAGATATAGCAAAACTTTTCAAACTGTGTGGTATGCAAACAACACGAATCCCGGTGGATATCCTGTTTGGCCCAATCCATTACCGCCAGGTGCTCCCCCCAGCGCTGTTTCAGGTCAGCCAAAATTCAAATTTGGCGATACTGCTATTTATATGCCGGGTGTAGATGCTACAGATGCTAAAATTGCTGCAACGCCTTACTTGCTCGTTCCTCCCCGTAAATATGACAATACTTTATCTGCTACAATGACCAAATATTTCGATACCAAACGTGCCGATTTAAATGCACCTTCTATCCGGCCGGTCATTGTTTATAGATTAGCCGAGACTTACCTGCTAGCTGCAGAGGCCGCCTATTTTTTAGGAAAACTTCCCGAGGCAGTATCATTAATCAATACCGTTCGTGAAAGAGCGGCTTCATCGCCTGCCAGTATTCCGGCAATGGATATTACTACAGCCAACCTTTCTCTTGATTTCATTTTAGATGAGCGTTCAAGAGAACTAACCGGAGAAAATATGAGATGGCTGGATCTTGTAAGAACAAATAAACTTTTAGAAAGGGTAAGATTACATAACAAGGAAGCATCTCCAAACATTCAAACAAAACACATACTGCGTCCGATTCCGCAGTCACAAATAGATGCAGTAACAACCGGAACTCCTTACCCGCAAAATCCCGGATGGTAAATGGTTAGGTGGTTTTTTTTATACAATAAGCAGGCAGTTTTCAGAATTAAGCAGAAAGGATCGGTAATATTCTTATTACCGGTCCTGTTTTTATTGATCTGTTCATTTTCGTTTGCGCAGTTACCCGTTGATAGCGCTGCTAAATCAAAGTTACGGCCTGCAGCAAGGGCCCCTGTGCCGGATATATTACCCGGCAATGGTTTGGCACAACATGATTTTTTATACTCAGGTGAATGGGATACACGAAAAGATACACAAACTATCTTTCGTGTAATGAGAGGCAAAGTTGTTTGGACATGGTCAATTCCTATTAAAGATCATAATGGACAATTGAGTGAATTCAGCGATATACACCAGTTATCTAACGGTAATGTTTTGTATGCCTGTAAAACAGGTGCAGCAGAAGTGACACAAGAAAGAAAAATAATATGGAGCTATGAATGCCCAGCCGGAACGGAATGTCATTCTGCACAACCAATAGGATTAGATAAAGTCTTCCTATGTCAGAATGGAACACCTGCTAAAGTTTTTTTGATCAATAAAAAGACAGGCAAAATAGAAATGGAACATGTTGTGCCAACTGCAAGACCCGATGATCCTAAAAGTGTGCATGGACAATTCCGAAATATTCGCATGACGAATGCAGGTACGTATTTACTCGCTCATTTGAATATGGGCAAGGTAATAGAGTATGATAAAGACTGGAATGTGACCTGGTCGGTTGATGCTCCTTCAACCTGGTTAGCGGTACGACTTAACAATGGCAATACACTTATCAGCGGCAACCAACATGGTTATGTGAGGGAAGTAAATCCGAAAGGAGAAATTGTATGGGAAATAAACAAAGATGATCTTCCGGGATTTCCCCTGTATACAGTACAGGGACTCAATCGCCTTGCCAATGGCAACACAGTTATAAGCAATTGGGGTGGTTCTTTAGGCAAGGTAGACTGGGATAAAGTAGTGCAGGTGATCGAAGTCACTCCTGGTAAAAAAGTTGTTTGGGCTTTGCATCAATGGAAAGATCCTGATCTTGGTCCTTCATCCAATATACAATTGTTGGATGAAAAAGGGAAAGCAGAAAAGGGTGAGCTGCAACGATAGAAATCTTCAAAGTTTTTTACTGTCATAAGTATTAGTAGCGGAGTACATCACGAAAGTGGTGTACTTTTTTATACCTGCATTCTAACAGCAGTTTTCAATGCTCCTTTATCTGCAATAAGTGATTGCTTTGCTTTTTGAATGTCTCCACCATTTACTGTTATATCGCGACTGGATGCTCCTTCTACCAATAAAAAAATTGCTGATGGTGTTAACAATCGTGTTGCAGTTAATAAAATATCTTTTGAATTAATGAATCGGAATAATGCTGAGTTTTCACTTCCTTTTGCGCACAATCCATTGATCGTTGCATCTTCTACATTATCAAAAATGATCGCTGGTCTTGCATCCGGTTCATCATATTCAAAACGGACATTTTGTAAGGTCAATCCTTTCACATTGCGGGCATACATGCCATAAGCCGGAGGTCCACCGGGTGCAGGATCCCACACACCAAAATATTCTGCTGCTACATTTGGTACAACCTTAGCAGCTTGTTCTGATGTGCCCCCGCCTGCATATTTTACATGCACATCGGTAAAACTTATATTTTCCAGAAAATATTCTCCCATTGCATTTAAGGTAATGCATGAATTTTTTTCTCCTTCCCTTACTGTTACGCCAAAATGAATATCGGGATGATCAATCGGCTTGGCAACCACAGTAGCGCGAATTGCACTGAACACAATATTCCGGATAAAAGGTTTTGTTGTTAGCTGTGGATTGTTATTTGAATCATTATTAGATGGGCCACTGAATCCAATTCCTATCGGGCCGGTAACATTCTTCATAATGATATTGGAGAAACTAAGATTCTCGATGCTTGTTCTTCCTGCACTAATCTTGATCGGGCAACCATAAGTATCATAGATCAGGCAATTGGTCACAGTTATATTTTGTGACTCGCCACCGCCAAAACGAAAAATGGACCAACGGGTACTGAAACTGCAGTTGGTAACAGTAACAAATTTATTACTGCCAAATAAAGCACAGGCATCATCCTGGCATTGCACATCGCAATTCATAATATGTACATACTCGCAATCATTGAAATGAAAACCATCATTGTTCCTGTTCACACGGTTATAAATCCTGATACCATCAATATGTACTTGTTTACATTTTAGAATTCGGACACAGTGATAAGCACTGGCTTTAAAAAAAGTATTTTGTAAATGCAGATTGTCACACTGGTAAAAAATAAAAAGATGGGGACGGTCGAAATTTCCGCCAACACCATTTTGTCCGGGGCCTGTATTATCTCCCTTACCATTATAGAATGCAAGACCATTTCCATCCACGGTTCCTTTTCCTTCAATAGAAATATTTTCAGCATTCACTGCAAATAAAAAAACAATATTGCCATTACCGGGAGGGACTTCTTTTCCTGCCGTATAATCTTCCCGTTTGGGACTGCCTAATAATTTTCCTGCTGCAGCTATATGCAATGTCACATTGGATTTTAATTCCAGTGTTCCTGAAAGAAACTCCCCACCTGGAATCAATACCGTTCCGCCTTTTTCATTAAAGCATTTATCAATTGCTGATTGAATAGCTTTACTGTCTAAGGTTTTTCCATCACCTTTCGCTCCGAAATCTCTTACATTATAAATAGCGGCACCCGCCATCTTATTTTCTGTTTCATAATTGACTGGTGATGCATTTGCTTCTAAGCCGATCATCGTTGCTCCTGCAGCAACTGCCGGCACCGTTATCCTTCCCAACCATTGGCGACGGGAAAGGGAATTGTTTTCTTCCATAGTAGTTTATTTTTAGTCCGGAAGTCAGTAAGTCCGGAAAAATATTTCATTTACCAGACAAATTCTTTCTGACTTTACTGTCTTCGGACTTTCGGATTTTCAATTGAGTCATATACAAAGAAACGGGTTGCAGCCCATCCTGGTTCTGTCCTTCCCATTCAGCATCTGGTCTACCTTTTAACCGACCTTCATATTTTTCACATTTCATTCCAATACAATAATTTTTTCCATTTACCCATGGGCTTTGTACCGCTGCTCTTTTTACTGTAGAGTTCCACACAACCTGTGTTACGCCGGCCCATCCATGTCCGCTGCCCCAATTGCCACGGTCCTGGATACAAATCTCACCATCAGTTGTAATGTTATCATACAATGTTCCCGATGACCAACGGTGATGCGGACCAATATCAGCATGCGTTTTTGCAGCAGTACAATTATAAAATACATTCGGGCCATTTGTTCTTGCACCTGTAACATAATCATGACGGCCATCTGTTGTATGACAGTTCATAAATAAATTCAATTGGCCATTGTTGTTGAAAGAATATCTTCTGCTACCCGTGATCACAGATTTATGATCGAAGCAATTGCTGTTTAATACAGATATGTTTTTTGCAAGACCACCAAGATCCACACAACCGAACCCAAAATATTTTGCCGTTACATTTTGTATCCATCCCTGTTCGATCCGATTGAAGGCGATCGCACTCCATGCATGATTTTCTGCGGTGTCCGATTCAAATTCAGACTCGAAATAAATATTTTCAATACCAACATGAGAGATACGTCCATCAAAACTGTATTTGTAAATTTCACCACCGCCATACTTTGGTTCCATTGCCAACACCACCGGGTTATCAATAAATATTTTGTTGCTTTCTATTTTTGTAATGATCCGTTCAAACTGCAGGTCATATTCTTTTGCCTGCCATTGTTTGGTACCATCTCTTTCTTCTATCTGGTCCATCTTCAGATCTTTTATCCATTGTTCGGTACCGGGCCGGAAAACAATGATCCTGTCCCCTTTGCTGAAACCGGAGGCAGATGAAACTGTGAATGAAAAGGAACCAACCGGTACATATTCATCCGTGATCTTTACTCTTGAATTTTTTATCTCGGTGATATTTCCTTTGCCGGAGACATTGATCAACGAAACCTGTTTCTTTGATAAAGCAACCAATCGGGTCCCATTTATATTATCACCTTCACCGCGTAATACTATACCACTTGTTTCGATCTTTATTTCTTCAGGAATTTTATATGTCCCTTTTTTTAGTAAGATGGTTCCCCTGAATCCATTTTTATCCAATGGCTTTTTTGCTACTTCATCAATAGCAGATTGAATGATGCCTTCACTTGTTCCTTCAACTGCTGGTTCTATAGTTTTTACAACTGACACACCAGGGATGTCTTTATCCCCAGCGTAATAACCCACACGACTGAAGTCAGGAATGATATTTCCTTTTTCATCCGGAATATATTTCAGTGAACCATCTTTATTTAGTTTAATAAACTTTGACTCCCATGCGGGAGAAGGCAAGATGAAAGAAAGAATAAAGGCCGTCAATAACAGTAAAGCGAGTTTTTGAATTGTAGCAGGCATCGTTATAAATGTTTAAAACTGAAATCTGGTATAATTTCCTACTTTTTTAAGACACTTGAATGTCTATGCCAGAATAATTGAATAGTTTGCTAACTAAGCCCCGTGTCCCCCTAAAGGAGGAACTTAGCATTGTACAAACTATAATCTGAATAAATGATAAATAGAATTGACGCAATACAAAAGTGTCCTTCGATACCTCAGGATAAACTTGGAAGAAAAGTTGAACAAGGCTTTGAAGCCGGGTTCATAAAAATCTTCCTGCTACCATTCTTATTCATTTCAATTTCTTTATCTGCACAGACCATATTACCACAACAAAACGACCGATGGGCCATTCAACCCGATGGTAGTATTGAATGGAAGATCGATAACCGCTTGCCGCATAATGATCACATTGAAATGAGTGGTGAAAAAGTTTCATTGTGGATGCAGTATGGTGTGGACACGAGTGGCAAATCAAATTTTGTAAGAACAATAGTTTTCCCAACCTATCGTTTGCTTCCTGCAAGCACCACTGCACACATGATGTATGATGTAAAGGATGGGGACCTTCCACGGATATTAATTAATAATCGTTTATTGAAAGCAGGTGTCATCAATGCTGCGGTTGCAACTGATCAACCTGAACAAGTAATAACTGTACGGCATAAAGGAATTATGGAAGTGCAGAGTGAAATTGGAAGAGACAGAACTATTTTACTCAAGCGGAGTTTCTTTCCTTCAGTTGATAAACCGATGGCGATAGAGAAATTAGTTTTTATCAATACCGGCAAACAGCCGCTGAAAATAGAAATGGAATTTTTAAGAAGAGAAACATCACCTGCTGCAAACAGGATGAAAGAAGGACCGCATAAGTTTATTATCGCAACCATTAATGATGGAGAAAAAACAATTGCTCCCGGTGATTCGGTTCAGTTTGCTATAAGCTACCAGGCAGTGAGAAGCAATGAACCTTTTATTGCAGCTGATGTAAATAAAGAAGAAGCAGCAAGAAAAGCCCGTATCGCAACTATCTTATCATTACTTCAACTTGAAACCCCGGACGCAACACTGAACACAATGTTTGCATTTGCAAAGATCCGCGGCACAGAAAGTATTTATAATACAAAGGCAGGTCTGATGCATGGCCCCGGCGGGCTCCGTTATTATGCTGCTATCTGGGCCAATGACCAAGCAGAATATATCAATCCATTCTTTGCATTCCTTGGTGATGAAACTGGAAACAGGTCGGCGATGAATGCATTCCGTTTGTTTGCCCGTTATATGAACCCGGATTATAAACCGATCCCCAGTTCTATCATTGACCAGGGTGATGGCGAATGGCATGGTGCAAAGGACAGAGGCGATATGGCGATGATCGCTTATGGTGCCGGCCGTTTTGCATTGGCCTATGGAAAAAGAGATTCGGCAATGGTGTTATGGCCATTGATCGAATGGTGCCTTGAATATTTAAAACACCATATCAATGAAGATGGTGTTGTATTTTCCAATAGCGATGAACTGGAAAACCGTTTTCCTGCAGGCAATGCTAATCTCAATACAAGCTCTTTATATTATGATGCATTGATATCTGCTGTGCAACTCGGAAAATTATTGGGTAAACCAACCATGCAATTAAAAAACTATGAACAGCAGGCAAAGCAATTAAGAAGCAATATTGAAAAATATTTTGGTGCAACAGTAGAAGGTTTTGCCACCTATCGTTATTACAAAGGGAATGATACATTGCGGGCATGGATCACTACGCCGTTAACCGTTGATATTTTCGAAAGGAAAGAAGGAACGATTGCAGCCTTGTTCTCTCCGCGGTTATGGACAGAAGATGGCCTGGCTTCACTCGCCGGCAACAAAACATTCTGGGATCGTTCAACCTTGTATGGATTACGCGGCGTATTTGCGGCAGGTGAAACAGAAAAAGCATTGACATTTCTTCGTTATTATTCAAGAAGAAGATTATTGGGTGAGCATGTGCCTTATGCAGTGGAAGCATATCCCGAAGGAAACCAGCGGCATCTTTCTGCAGAGAGTGGTTTGTATTGCCGCATTTATACCGAAGGAATGTTTGGTATGCGACCCATTGGCTTTACTAGTTTTAATTGTACACCCCGCTTACCAAAAGAATGGAATGAAATGGCTTTACGAAATATTCATTCATTTGGAAATACATTTGATGTCGAAGTGGCAAGAGTTGGTGCCGGTAAATTAGTTATCACAATAAAAAAAGCAGGCCAGGGAAAAAAATATATCATTAAAGAAGGAGCTACTCAGAAGATTGAATTATAGTTTTATTTACCCAACTGCATTGCCACTATTTATCTTCTATTGTGTCGCACTCTTCAGGGGTTCTGTTCGCTATTCAGCATTATAACTTTCAGCAAGCTGCCTGATTTGGATGGCTTGCCGCAATAAAGTAGCTTTAAGTTGCGACAATACAGAGTTGTGTATCACCCTCTATGAGACCTCTAACAATCATAACACTTTTAGTTTTTTCAACAAATTCGTTTTCTCAGGACAATGGGATAATAAAACTTGCTTTCCGAGACAAGTCAAATTTTGATATAACAACACTTTTGAACAACATCAAGCCGACCGTTTACTATGTTTTGCATGAAACGGATAAATGGAATACCTATCGCTTTCATTTGGACGAAGATCTGACATCTGATAGTGTGAGAAAGCAACTGGAACGTGATGAGCACTCACCTTACAATCACAGCTACATTTTCAAAGACTCACTGCTTGACCAACTTTTTAGCGACAGCGAAAAGGAGCACTTATACCGACTGACGCAATCGATCAAACCAAGACAAATCCTCGACACATTTAAAGTATTTAAACTGACAAAGTCGTTCAACACCGCAAAAAAAGGATTTTTCTTTTCGGTGACCGATCCAATCTTTACCACAGACAAACAATACGCGTTTCTTGACATTGTCACATTCAAAAAGGACAAGGAAACAACAGAACTTAACTACGCTTATTTTGGAACGACACTTTTGATTTATAAGAACATCAAACACAAAGGTTGGACACGAATGAAAAAAATAGACTACTTAATTTTGTAATAGCGAACGCACACGAAATTCCCGATGGCATTAATAAGATTTTTAACGTTGTTGCTATTCAGGTTTTAGAATAATTCAATGGAAGAAAATTAATTATTCTTTATAGCTGCAAAAGGCACCGGCGACTTTCCCCATTCATTTGAGTAATAAACTGCATTTTCAATTTTTATATTGGATGAGTTTTTTAGTTTTACAACCACAGCATTATCCTTTGCTTTCATCGCTTTTATTGCATTGATCTTTGCATCGATCACATCATCAAGAAAGATCACATAACGGTTATCTGGTTTTTCATAATTGAATGTGCTGTTGGTTACTGTTAAGCCTTGTACATGTCTTGCCCACAAACCATAAGAAGGTTGCAGTTTCAGGTTGGAAGCGTTGTATTGTCCAACTCCCAATTCAGGCGGAACAGTTGCCGTGTCAGCCAAAGGATTGCCGCCTTTCACCAGCACATGCACATCATTAAAAGAAATGTTTTTAATATAACCGGTATGCTGTCCGTTTGGTAACTTAAAATTTAGTCCTCCTTCCACCGCTTCACTGTCGGGTAGTTTATATCCTGCAATGATCGGTGTTGCTCTTCGCTGGTTGTCATTATAAGCATCCCATCTTTTGGTTTTAGCACCATAAGAACTCCCGGCATAAACTTCAGTTATATCAACGCCATTGATAACGATATTTTCCACCACACCGATGTTTACATTAGTTACCAGCAGCTCGTCATGTTTCGCACCATTCTCATCAAACTTATAACGATTCACACTGGCGCCGAGGATACGACCACGGTTAGATATAGAAATAAAAAATGGAGTATACGTCCGGAGCATCTTAGATCGTGAATGTAATGCGCCTGTATGCCCGCAGTTGAGATGTATATCTTTTATATGTGCACCATCATTGGTAGAAATGGAGAAGCCAGCCTTGTTAGCGCCAAGAACATAAATATTGTCAACATGAATATCCATGATATCATCTGCAGTCTCCGAGCCAATCTGGAAAAGATTACAATTAGTATCGCCAATCACATTACGTACTTTGTAATTGCGTGCCGGTCGTGTAAAACCCAACGAACAATCAGAACCCGGTTTTATAATATCATCTGAGCTTACCCTGGAATAAATATTCGTAACGGTAACATTGTTACACGCCATGAAATCATAAATGTCACGGACGTTGGATTCATTGTGTTTTGCAAAATAAGTATTGTGGACATTAATATTATCTGTACCTGTCGCCAGCAATACAAAATGGCCGGCACGATCTATCTTCAGCATATTATCCGTATCAAAATCTTTTGAACCATTTTTCTTTATATAGTAAAGTTCATCTTTAGCCGGGTCATACCAAAGATCCTCTTCACGATAAATGCCGCCGATCTCAAGATTGGTACAGAGTTTCAGTGTAAACATTTTATCTGCACGGTTATCGGGTGCATTGCGCATTACGTTATCTCCTGTTACTAAATTCCCATTGCCGGTGATATAACCGTTGCCAATAATTTTTACATTATCCAGTCTCTCGGCAAAGAACATCGTGTTCCTGAAATAATGATGACCCACATCCTGTTTGGTCATATAATTTTCGGGATCAGCATAAGGGCCAGTATCAGTAGGAGAAAGACCTGAACGATATTTCTTATCACTGAACCAGGTTGTTTCCGGTGCATCGGCGCCCTTGATCGCTTTGATGGTTGCTCCTTTGTCAACATATAAATAAACGTTGCTTTTCAAATGCACTGTTCTTACATTATAAATACCATCACTGAACAAAAGCGTACCTCCGCCAATTTGATCCAGGTATTCTATTGCTTCATTTATTTTATCAGTATTGTCCGTATTTCCATCTGCGATCACTCCAAAGCTCTTAATATCCATTTTACCGGAATAGAACTGAACAGTATTGGAGAAGCCTTTATGCGATCCATCATTCACTAATAGCCTGAAATGATAAAGTTTACCAGGTGCTAAATTTGAAATGGTTGCGGTTCCTTTTTTAGGATCGACCATAGCAGACGAACGAGACCAGTTCTTTCC
>Ga0163162_10000474_pt1 | contig 37169 bp, 27 predicted proteins | sample S55metaG_FD_115310 | JGI IMG/M metagenome (GOLD analysis project Ga0163162, IMG submission 115310) | Switchgrass rhizosphere microbial communities from Kellogg Biological Station, Michigan, USA - S5-5 metaG | ecosystem: Host-associated > Plants > Roots > Rhizosphere > Soil | place: USA... | reverse complement strand
TCTTCTGGAAGGGGACGGACGACATTCAGCCGGTATCGATGGCCTCAAATTCACGAAACACTCGCAACGGCGCGACGATATCGCTCGTCTATACACCTCCAGAGTTTCGTGGAATGGGCTACGCGAGCCGAATCGTCGCCGCTTTGTCGAACCATTGTTTGAAGTCCGGAAAGAAATTCTGCAACCTTTTTACGGATCTGCAGAACCCGACATCGAATTCGATATACCAAAAGATCGGCTATCGAAAAATCGGCGAAAGCATGCACTACACACTCCCGCAGTTTTAAATTTGAGAAAAAGTGTTCTGTCCCCTGTTTTGTCTGACCCCGGAATACACTTTTGGAATGATTAGAGTCATTGTGCGTTTGGTAATAATCAGCCTACTGGCCTCGTTTGCCGCTGCCTGCAGCCGGATCGAAGGCGAGGCGCCGGCTGTTTCATTCGATCGCGAATTCAAAGCGCTGGGCAATTCGCCATCCCTGAAAATGACCGTTGCGGACTCCGGAACCGGACTGGGCCATGTCGCGATTCACCTCAAGCAGAAAGACCAGGACGTGGTTCTCGCGGACGAAACATTCGACAAGGCGACGGCTCCAAAAACAAAGACCTATGACGTCGGCAAGCTGATGATCGACAAATACAAGATCCAGGATGGTCCGGCAACACTGACCGTCGTGGCCACCGACCATGCGCTGCGACATTTCCTGAAAGGCAATCAGTCACAGGCAACGAAGGACTTTCAGTTCAGCGTGACACCTCCGCAACTGGAAGTACTCTCCGGCCAGCATTACATCAATCAGGGCGGATCGGAGTTCGTCGTTTATCGCGTCTCATCCACCGCCGAATCGTCGGGAGTTCAGGTCGGTAAACGCTTTTTCCCGGGATATCCTGCGCCTGGTTCGCAAAACGGCGACAAGAAGCTCTACTTTGCGCTCTTCGCCCTCGAGTATGACGAGCCCGCGGACTCCGATATGAAAGTCATTGCGCGCGACGCCGCAGGAAATGAAGTGTCCGCCGGCTTCTGGCACAAAGTGTTCCCGAAGAAATTCAGAAGCCGGGATATTCCCCTTGAGGATTCGTTCATCCAAAAAGTAGTTCCGGAAATCACCAGCCACACGCCGGAAATTCGCAATGAAGGAGATCCCGTACAGGTGTTTGTGAAAATCAACAGCGAGCTTCGGCGGCGAAACCATGAGGCGATCGCAAAATTTGCATCCCAATCCGGCGGAATGTTTCTTTGGAATGGTCCATTCATCCAGTTGAGCAATTCGAAGGTTGAAGCCTTTTTTGCGGATCGCCGCACCTACGTTTACAAAGGGAAAGCCGTCGACCAGCAGGATCATGTCGGATTCGACTTATCGGTGGTGCAACACAATCCCATTCAGGCCGGCAACGACGGCAAGATCGTCCATGCCGCCTATTTCGGGATTTACGGAAACGCGGTCATCATCGATCACGGAACCGGCTTGATTTCCATTTACGGCCACATGAGTTCCATCGACGTGAAGCCGGGACAGATGGTGAAGAAGAAAGACATCCTCGGAAAGAGCGGCGACACCGGCCTCGCCGGCGGTGATCACCTGCACTTCGGAATGTTCCTTCAGGGTGTGCCGGTTAACCCCACCGAATGGTGGGATGAGAAATGGATCAAAGACCATATTCTGGACAGACTCAAGGAAGCCGGAATTTCGTGAGAACTACGGCGTTTCCTTGAAAAACGGTTCAACGGTGCCACTCATCTTGATCAGGAGTGGATTGCCTCGCCGATCGACGCCTCTGCCGGCAACTACCCGGATCCAGCCTTCGCTGACACAGTATTCCTCGACGTTCGTCTTTTCCGTTCCATTGAAACGAATACCCACATTACGCTTCAGTATTTCCTCGTTATAGTGCGGGCTCTTCGGATTGACGCTGAGACGGTCTGGCAATACTTCGGACATGAACTCTCCTTTAAACAAAAATAGGAATTGCGAACATGCGGTTCCATACGGCCGATAAAATCTCTCTCGATCATTCTTGAATGAACGTTACCCGACGTGGAAAGTCGGAATTTTTTGCGCCACCGCTCATTGTTGCAGGGGCGGTCTATGAAGCTGTGAGTAAATTGAATGAGTGTAAGAAATTCACGCTGCCCTCCTAAATTAGGAGGGCAGCGTGATTGCGAAGCAATCACGCGAGGGGTGGTTCCAAAGCCGCATTCCCGCGGGATATCGCGCTTCGGAACCACCCCGGCGCGCCATCTATTGATGTCCCACCCCTCCTGACTCAGGAGGGGAAACGTCCTTATCATTGCCATTGCTGAATTCATTCACACCTCGTATGACCGCTCACGATATCTCGTCTTGAAGATACGTGGGCAGTCATAGACTGCCCACGTCGCCGCAATTTCCACCGGACATTGAAAATCCGCACCCCTGGCCCGCCGATCCGCGGCCCGAAAAGTCCTTAGGCTGCTTCCACAACCGAGCGCGATGTCTGGTGCTGTTTCAGAACGTCGGTCCCGATCTTCTTGCTCAAATACACTTTTGATTCCGAATTCGCTCTTCCATCCGCCTCGAATTTGATCACGTCAAATCGAAGATGATCCAGAGTGGCGCGCATGGAGTAATGCTTGTTCTTCGTCTTCACAACGATTTCGTGAAAGCCGTGTTCGTGGGCCCATTGTTCCTGTTGTTCGGTGAGCGCACGATAATGGCCCTGCCCTCGCCACTGAATCCGTGTTCCGCCGATCCAGCTGTAGAACACCTTGCGTTCATTGAATTCCACGACATCGCGCAGATGAAATCCAAGATCCGACAGCGACAGCTCTGTCTCTGTTAGTCGAAGCTCATGTCCCACCTTGAATGCGACGGGAATTTCCTGGCCCGGATCATCCGGAGCTGAAACCATGGAAAGAAGGATGAGATGCTCGCGATCGCGGAGACGCCGGATGATATCGTTGGCGGATTTCCTTCCCGAAAATTCCGTGAACATTTCTTCCATGTAGGCAACTTCCTGAGCACCGGATTCCAATTTGTACTGCCGAATGACGTGTTTCATAAACCATCCATCTTGACGCTTTTTTGAACGTGATCGAAGAAAATCGAAACATACTTCCGCGGAAGCGTGAGCGTGACCATGCGTCCATGCACGGTCTCGATACGGAATTCGGTCTCGTTGGTCCGCTCCGAAATTGTCTGGATATCCTTGATGTTCCGATAGCTGGTCTTACGGAGTCCAAAACCGGCGGGACCGGAAGTAACGATAAATTCCGGATATACCCCGCAATACTGACGCTGCAACAAGGCCAGGGCAAATCCATAGACCACTGCCGCAATCAGACAACCGCCGGCAATCTCCATCGAGGACGATGAACGGACGTAGCCGCGATGGATGAAGTACGAGGTGTATGAAGTGACTGCGGCGACAAGGGCGTAATTCAGTGGGAGCGGCCAGCGACGATGCGACTGCGCCAGCGGGCGCGGCAGCTGGAGCAGTATATTGATGAACATCGTAAACGGCACTGTCGCCACGAGAACGGCGATTAATAGCGATGTACTCCACGCCTGCATCGCTCAGTTCCATTCTCTCCACGCCTGTAGCATCGGGAAATACAATCCCAGACGAATCCGGCGTGAATCCAGACGAGACATCAGCAGCCTGTAGTTTTCAAGCTGCGGACGATACCTCGCCTGTTCATTGTCGAGAAATGCTTCCAGATTGCCTCCCTCGTGCGATCCCGTCTTGTAGTCAATGATCCAGCGAATCCCGGCATCGTCGACAAACGTCCGATCGAGCACGAAATGGCGCACGCGCCCATCCACCAGGCCGCCCAGGGAATATTCCCGCTGGTCCTCCATGTGCCGACGCAGAATCCATCGTCCCCGAGGATCCGTTACTGTTGCACGCAGTGCCTTTTCCACGCGAATCATCCCTTCGCGAAGTCGCTCGCCGGAGAGCCCCTGAGCCGAAAGAGCCGCCGCAACTGTGGACGATCGAGTTTCAAAATCATCTTCTTCAACGGCATTCTGCAGCATGGCATGCACCACAATTCCGACATGCCGCTGAAGATCCGTCGCCCACTCAAATGTCACATGATCCCGGCCGGCATCCTCATCTGGATTTGCAATCGACGCAGACGGCTGCCAATCGATATCCGGAGGAGTTGGTACCGCTTGCCAGCTCGCACTCAGTCGTCGCAATGGAATACCCGGAGGTGACAACGGAAGCACTTTCGGTTTCTCGACCATCGTTCGCCGGTGCAACTCCGCAGCATTCTCAAAAGTGGGTGAGGCCGCAGGCCAGAATCGTTTCAACAAGCTTCGTGAATCAGGCTCCTTAACGGTTCCTGACTTTAAGTCGATCTCGGTGTGACCCAGCAAGTGAAGGTGCGAACGTGCGCGGGTCGCCGCAACGTAGAGCAGCCGCATGCTTTCATTGGCGGCCTTGGCCGCACGAATTTTACGCAGATAAGTGTATGTCGGATCGCTGTCGGTCCCGCTCTGCTTGATCGGCGCCATAAGAAGCCGGGAATTCTTCGATCGATCGACGTATTCCAGCCACAAAAGGAGCTTTGGCGCGTCCGCCTGCGAATATCGGCCAAGGCCTGGAAGGATAACGGTGTCGAATTCCAATCCCTTGGCCTTGTGAATCGTAAGCAGTTGAAGTTTGCCATCCGACAGGGCATCGGGGCGTGCGAATAGTCCGTCCACGTCGTCGAAGAATCTCTCCGGGTCCCGAAGGTCCATGCCAGATGCCGATGATTCCAGCAGATCCAGATAGGCAGCCGCATCTTCAAGCCCCGTTGCATCTTCAAGACAGGCAGGGCCACCGAGCGCAATCCAGGTAGCTTCGACCCATCGGCGCAAAGGCAGCCGACCTCTCTCGTCAATTGCGGCAGCAAGAACAGATTTTATGCGATCGATGCGCGTGCGGCCTTCTGCGGAAATTTCCTGCATTCGAGATTCATCGTTCAAGAGGTCCCAGATCGCCGACTGAAAATCGCTTCCGACCACCGATTGAAGATCCGCGCGGTGCAGCCCGCACCACGGAGCACGCAGCAACGACAGCCACGCCTGCCGGTCCCCGAGATGAAGCAGGGCGGCTGTCAGCGCCAGAAGATCCTGAACAACAGATCGAATACCCAGCCGGTCGATTTCCACGGCCATGAACTTTTCATTGGACGTCCGCAGCGCATTCACAATCGCAGGCAGATGGGTGCGCGATCGAACAATCACGGCGATCGTGCCGCTCTCGTTATCGCGGCGTGACTTTCGAATAATATCTACAATTTTTTCGGCTTCACTCCGCCACTCTTTGTCAAAGGATGGATGAATTTCAACCGCCCTCGATGGGTGTCCCTCTTCGAAAGCGACGGATTTCTTGTAAGTCACCGCGCCGCGAAACATGTCTTCATCTGTTGGAAACGCGGCTCCCAGGGCGTTGTTTACCCAGTTTACAATTCCAGTATTCGATCGGAAATTGACGCTCAGCTCCAGAGGCGTCAAACGGATGTTGCCAACACCGTGATCCCGAGCTTTCAGAAACAATGCAACTTCGGCTTCACGAAATCCATAAATGGACTGCATCGGATCGCCCACCAGAAATAGTGTGCGACCATCACCGGGCTGCCACTCGCAGGTGAGCTTCTCCAGCAATTCAAACTGACTCTGAGAGGTGTCTTGAAACTCATCCACGAGAAGGTGCTCAATTCGGCAGTCGAGCGAGAATGCCAGGTCTGTGGGATTGTCGCGGGTACCGAGGGCGACGGACGCCGCGTGCGCAACTTCTGTAAAGTCCACCTTCCCCTCGCGCTGAAAGATCACTTTCAATTGGGCTGCCGCAACCGGCAGCAGTTCCGTCAGCGCACCAAGGACCGCCCATTGCCTCTCGCTGAATTCCACCGGAGGCAGCATGCGAATACTGTGCAGCGCGGTAATAAATTTCGCGGGGAATTCCATGGCCAGACATCGGGCCTTCTCCGCCTTGCAATCCGGCCTGGGAGGAAACCCGTGATTGACGTCGAACTTTTTCCGTCGGCTTCCATCTTTTGTCAGGAACAAATCCGCAAGGCCACGCCACGCGATGTGATCCTCGTAACCTGTACCAGGCATCTCTTTCAGTCCGACACAGCGAACGATGTCGACATCTGGCCGTTTGCCGGAAAGGTTCTGTCCCGCAAAATTCACCAGGGCAATTGTGTCGGATATAAGTTCCGGCGGAAACAGCGCACGAACAATCTTCAGTTCATCCGCGATGACCTGCTGCATCGCGGATTGCAGCGCGGGTCGGAGATCCTCAGAACCCATATTGGGAACAATGTGGCGCAGCCAGTGATCGCGGCTGCGCAACATGCCGGTCAGCAGACTTTCGACAATGCCCACATTGTTATCCAGGTGGCTTAACAACCGTTCCATCGCGGCGCCGCGGGAATCGTTATCCTGGAGTAAATCGATCGTGATCCGCGCGGCTTCGCGATACAGGTATTCCGCCTTTTCTTCCGGCTTTGCACCCGCCCCCATGCGCGAGAGCCACGGCATTTGTCCGACCAGCATCCCGCACAGGGAATCAATAGTCTGAATTCGAAGACGCGACGGATGCGCGATCAGGCGCCATTCCAACTCATGGTCGCGCGCGAGCACTCGGCGGGATAATTCCCAGGTCTGACGTTCATGGTCTCGTTTCGGAGAAGAGTCTTGTGCGGCTTTTCGCAAGGCGTCCACCACGCGCTGACGCATTTCACCGGCAGCTTTTCGCGTGAATGTCACCGCGACAATGGATTCGGGGAATGGAACCGTTGCGAGCAATGTCAGGTATCGTTGAATCAGCAACTCGGTCTTGCCGGATCCGGCGGGCGCCTGGACGATGAACGACGTCGTCGGGTCCAGTGCTGCCAAGCGATGCGGACGATCGACGATACTCTCCTCTCGCCGGTCAGCCATTGCGGACCTCGGCATCGGTTTCGCCAGCCCTCTCGTCCATCAGGCTTGATTCACGCATGCGGCAAAGACCGTCAAGCCCGCAGATGCGGCAGGTCTGATGGGGCTGTTTCGGATCGACTGCGGCCTTGCCGGATCGAAAATCCACGGCAAGATTTTCCAGAACCGTTCGCCACCGCGGAACGCGGTTTTCAAGTGCGTCATCTCCTGTAGCCGCTTTGACTCCAGGCAGTATTCCGCCGGATACCGTCAGTCCGGTAAATCGACTTTCACCGGATCTCACAACTCCGAACACGACGGCGGCAACAGGAACGCCCGCAGTCACGGCGTAAAGAGGAAGCTGTGGTTCGTCGGGGCGAGGTCCGTCCCATTCCGATGGACCATGCCTGCTGGTTTTATAGTCGATAACAAGGTGCGAGCCATCAGCCAGCCGGTCGATGCGGTCCGCACGAATGGTGAGATCGATACCGCCAACGCTCACCTGCCGCTTCTCCTCCGGTGGAAGGACAATGAACGATTGCCGTACTTTCTCAAGTTCGAGCCAGTCGGTCACCAGCCTTTCCAGCCGCGTTTGCTCGAGAGCGGCAAACCGGGGCTGCTGAAGCGCACGCCTTTTCATTGCCAGTTTCCCGATACAGGATTCGACTTCATCGTGTACCACAGCGTTCACGTAGCTCGGATTTTCGGTGACCAGTGTTTCGTGAGACCCCAGTTCCTTCCATACGCTCGCCAGCACATCGTGAACGAGGTTGCCCCGATCCAGCGGACTCAAGCCCGGCGCCGCCGTTTCCAGCCGATCAGCGCCAAGCCGAACCTTCGCAAATGCTTGAAATGGGCATGCCGCCTGATATGTAAAGATGGCGGTGCCCCCTCGAGCCTTCGCTCCGGTCCATTGGGGGGCAATGCTGTCATCGATCTTTTCGATATCGGAAGATTGGTACAGCTGCTCAGCGTGACTGAGCGAGGCAGGCAAATCCAAATCATGGACTGAGACTTCCGGAATATTCGAGAACAGCGAACTGGGACGCAGTTCCGCGTCATTCTCCATGGAGGGACAACTCAACACCACCGAGGATGCGCTGGCCAGCAATTGTTCCGAGAGCAGTGTCGTAAATAACAATTCTCGTTGAGGCGATGACAGTGGAAGGTTACAGGCGCGCTGCAGGCTTAATGGAAGAAATGGATTGGGAGTGACCGACCGGGGCCATACTCCATCGTGCAAACCCATAACCCAGAGATGATCGAAGCTCATGCCGGATGCTTCGAATACTCCGAGGACCTGCACAGGCGCGATTACCGATTCCGGCTGAAATTGCCGGTCTGAAGCGAAACGATGAATTATTGAAACAGCGGTGCCACGACTCAAACTGCCGGTGGCGGCATCGAGCGCGGCAAACTCCGAGAACAATTTATTCCACGCAATCGTTGTTTGATATTCCGTACTGTTCAATGCGCGTTCGCCCGGCCATCCGATGGATTTCAACTCCCTGGAAAAAGCGGCAGCCCAATCGCTTGGCATCTGCCGGGATGGCGTCTTCGAAATTTCCGACTGCCACCGGGCGAACGCCGATTTCAAGCCCGAAGGCGCACCCGCGGATATGTCGGAGATGGTGACCTCCGGCTCGCCAAGGCGGCGTAATTGAAGGTCGAGCGCCGCACAGGCACTCGCTTCAGTTTGAGCTTTTGCAAGAAATGGAGACCGCAGGAGAAGCGTCAGATCATCAAAACGAAGGGTTGCATCCGAGTTCATTCGAAGAATCTGGAGCGCGGCCTGAATCAGCGGATACTCGGAAAATGCGGGGCCCAGAGAAATGTTGAAAACGCGGCGCGAGTCCTTGTCCGGAGACAGCCTTGCACCGGGATGGAATTCCTCCGAAAACAGGCGTTCGATAGAACTGCGGTATCGGCTTAGTTCGGGAACAACAATACCGATGCTGGGTTCCGCTCCACCCAAATGTTTCGACGACTCGAGAAGCTTTCGTGCCCATTGTGCTGCAGCTCGGATCTCCTGGTGAGAATTGATGAATCCCACGCGCACCGCAGATTGCTTTCCGCCACGATCCGGTGGTTGCAGAATGTCGACGACGGTATTCTTCCGCCGCATGGATTCGAAAAGCCGCTCCTGTACAGGGGTCATTTCAGTGAATCCGGCCAGTTGAACATGCGGGGGAACTTCGATTTCGCCAGAGGCAATTCCAGCGGCAACAAATTCCGGGAGCACTGCAGCGGACATCCAATTTCGTTTATCGCAGATTCGCCGGAACTCCTCCGCCCATCCACGAAATGCTTCCGTATCTCTGGTGTTGTCCCAACCGTGTCCATCAAACGGCACTTTCCAGGCATGCGCAAGGTTCCATGCCGAGGCTGCGGCTTCGGCAGTAGGAGCAACTTGCAGCAATTCATTTCCGACATCGGATCTTGAGACGACACCTTCCCAGATTGCGCGTTCCTGCGACACCGACAGTAACTGAACCGGGTTGGTCACATTCGTCCGATAGATCCATGAACGCCAGCTGCGTTCCACCCAGGCGCCAATCGGCAGGATATCGGCCGCCGTCCACACCTGGTATCCCTTCTCGATTTGATTCCGGTCGTAGGAATGTCGAAGAACGAGTGCCAGTCGACTGTTCGCGGTAATTATCATGGGTCCGGTCATGAGTTTATTCCGGCGGTGACCGCAAACGTCGACAGCCACTCGTAGCGGGAGTTGTGAAACAGCTTCGGGTGGGCGACGAAAATCAATTTGCGGCGAGCGCGAGTGATGGCGACGTTGAATCGCCGTTCGTCGAAAACGAAATCGCTGCTCTCGGCGCGTACAAGCGACAGAATCATGATGTCGCGCTCTCCCCCCTGGAAGCGCTCGACGGTATCGACGGTTACGGCAACGTCCGGAAGTAAACCCCGAATCAGCGCAACCTGGGCACGAAATGGCGATACGACGCCGATGCTGAATGACATGTCGGCATATCGCCGAACCAGCTGAGCGACCACTTCCGCCTCCGCGGTATTCCTTCGCGAATCATTATTTGGACCGGATCCTCCAGTCACGGAAACGAACTCGACGGATGGACTGTCCGGAGGCAGGCGATCTTCATGCGTCACACCGGTTCGTAACCGGCCGTCATAGAACAACTGGTTAGACACGGACATGATGTCCGGATGCATGCGGTACTGCGTATCCAGCAATGTGATTGGGCTGGACTGCTTCAATCTCTCGAACATCGATATCGCCAGCCCGCGCGTACGCACGACCGGAGGCAGCTGCCGGTCATCACCGACCAGAATAAACCGCCGGCCGCGCAGGGTCAGTCCGAGAGTGAGTGGTTCGGTGAGCTGTGCGGCTTCATCGACAATGACCATTTCAAACCGGCGGCGGCGAAGGTACGGCATTGTACACGCGCGATGTGCTGTGGCGGCGACGATGCGGGCTTCGTTCATTACACGGCGGATGGAATGAACGGATGAGTATTTCGCGGCGAGGTCCTCGGAAAAGAATTCCGCGGGATCGCCAAGGCGTACTGCCAGTTCCGGCGAATCGGATGCACGGCCAATTCGCAGAAATCGAATTGCAGGATCCGCGTCGAGCAATGCCAGAAGGATTTTGTCGACGGCAGTATTCGTAAATGCGCCAACGAGAACCGGCCCGTCGATCTGCCGGATGATTTCCGGAATCACCCGCGTTTTGCCCGTTCCCGGCGGCCCCCAGATGAGATGGAAGTCCGAACACCCCGCGGACTTCTCGACCGCCTCTCGTTGCGTTTGATTCAAACCCGGGGACAACGGGATGAGACCTCTCGTTTGGGGAACGGGTCTGACCTCTTTGTCCCCGGATTTCAGAAAATCGTACAACGCGGTGTGACTGGCCTCGGTGGTCACATCAAATGGAAGGCGGTCGATGATCCATGTGCTTTGAGAAAACACCTGAGCATCGAGGTTCTTTAGCGGAATTGTGGCGCGCAGGAGTCCGGCATCGATGCTCCGAACATACCCGTGATAATTCGGCGTGCTGGAGATATTGCCGGAATGAATGAGGATGGCGTCACCGGCAGCCAGATCCGACGAGTTGTGGTCGAATTCAAAAGTAAACGGTTCGCCATCGGCTACGAATCGAGCATCGGTCAGCGTTCGAAAATTTTTCTTTCGCGTCTCCATTCGGCTATCGTCGAGCAGATCCGCCAGGTCTTCATCGGTGGCCCAGCGCTCGAGTTCCACCAGACGCGTGTATCGGCGGAAATATTCGAGCCGGGAAGACGGCACCGCCTCTGGCCGATCACCAAATAAATCGGTTGCTTCCCTGCAGCGTTTGCGCGTCCAGGAAACGCAGCTTTTGCAGACGTCTTCGTTGAAACCTTCATATCGAAATCGAAAGTGCGGAGCCTCGTGCCCAAGGGCGTAATGCGTTGCAAGGATCTTATTGCGGGCATCGAGAATCTGAAGAAAATCCGTCTGGATTTGGAGTGGCGCATGGGTTCCGTCTGCAGAAGAAAGCAGCATCGCTGAGATTTCCATCCCGCGGCGGTTGCTTCGCTGCCAGCGGCGGACAAGGTCCGACAGCAGCAGTCGATAGATGAACAGCTGCGCGTGGTCTTCGTCTCGAAGCCGCGACCCGGTTTTCAGTTCCAGGATATTGATCCTATTATCCTGACGGAATACCGCATCGATTCGCCCCTGAATACCGATCGTTGCAGAGAAGCGCTTAAGTTCAGCCTGAGCTTCGTGCCTCATATGGGGATTGGCGTCGACAAAGGAGGACAGGACAGTGGCATGCCGGAGAACATCCGCACGAAAGCCGTCTTCGTCGAACGAATCGTCGACAACGGCGGCGAGTTGTACAAGGTACTTTGGAAGCACCTGGGAGTACATGCCTTCCAGGTTTGTGTCTCCGTCAAGCAGCCGATCAAAAAGAGCGTGAACAATAGTTCCTTTGAGTGTGGGTATTGTGGTATCGCCTTTACCTCGTCGAATCTGATCCAGCTGGGGCTTGGTACACTGCAACGCCCGTGCAACCGTTGTCGCATTCACCTGACGCATTGGTTCAATGATGAGAAATGTGTCGCGACAACCGTTAAACCATCCGTCACCGGCGGGCTCGATGTTGTAAATCGCAACGGCGGCATGGATCCACAGCAGCGGCACAAGCAGGCAAGCCGTACGGCTTTCAGCCGAGCTGAGGTGGAGATCGATTTCGCGGCCCCGAAGCGGTCCCGACGTTACCAGTGCGACGACGCCGGCCTCCCAGTGTCCCTCATCGTTTCTTGCCGGGTATCGCAGATCGACGACCCTGGCTTCCGGGATAACGGCGCGATCACCTGATAAAGGCCGTCCCGGCTCGAGCGTCGGCGGATTCCGTTCCAATAGCGCCTGAATACCACTCACAACATCGTCGACCGAGTCGTAGTCGTTCTGAAGCGCACGCAACGTGATCTGAGCCAGATAGCGAGACGAGGAATACGGAGGAGAAACGAGGAGCAAAGGGTCGTTGAGAAACGACGCGGCATCGAGCCGGCTTTCAGAAAGGTGATCCAGTATCAATGCGCCCGCGTCCGGCACGCCCGTCGACCGGCCATCGAGTAACTTTTCCAACAGTACATTGACGCCAAACATACAGTCGTGAATCTAACATGTCCTATGATGGGGAAGGTCCCGCTTATGGCAAAACCTGCAGCACAGTTGGAGATACTCGATTGTCGACGGTGCGAACGGCTCGTGCAGTATCGCGAAGAGGTCGCCGAAAACAAGGTCCGTCGTTTCCGCGATTGGGATTACTGGGGAAAGCCGGTTCCCAGTCTAGGCGAATTAAACGCCCGTTTGATGGTGATTGGGCTTGCCCCAGCGGCTCATGGAGGCAATAGAACCGGGAGGGTTTTTACCGGGGATCGTTCGGGAGACTGGCTTTATCGTTCGCTTCATCGATTCGGATTCGCGAATCAGCCACAGTCCGTTGATTCCAGCGACGGACTGCGTTTGATCGACTGCTACGTTACGGCAGCTGTCCATTGCGCACCGCCAGACAATAAGCCGTTGCCGTCGGAATTCCGGAATTGTCAGCCTTATCTTCTTGATGAATTGCAGCAGCTCCGCAGCATTCGGGTCGTTGCACTGCTGGGCCGTATCGCATTCCAATCGTACTTCGCGGCAAGGAAGGCACTCGGATGGAAAAATCCTGTGCCGCCCCCAGCCTTTGGTCACGGTGCGGTGAATTTCCTCGACGACGGAACGATGGTGATCAGCTCCTATCACCCCAGCCAGCAGAACACCCAGACGGGAAGGCTCACAGAAATTATGCTGGACGATATTTTCCGTCGAGCCAGCGAACATATCCGCGGCGTCTGAATTCAAATTTTTACTAAAATTTTCATTAATGTGGAGCCGACCCGGACGGCACTTCGTGTAGGCTCGTCACATATGAAAAGAAAAGGAATTGTTCTTGCCGGAGGCTCCGGTACTCGTCTATACCCGTTGACCATCGCCGTATCCAAGCAGCTGATGCCCGTTTACGACAAGCCGATGATTTACTACCCCTTGTCGGTTTTGATGCTGTCGAATATCCGCGAAATTTTGATCATATCGACGCCGCAGGACCTGCCCCTTTTTCGTCGATTGCTTGGGGATGGCTCCCAGTTCGGAATTCAACTGAGTTATGCCGAACAGGCAAAACCGAATGGTCTCGCACAGGCTTTCGTTATCGGCTCCGATTTTATCGGTGACTCCCCCTCAGCGTTGATTTTGGGCGACAACCTTTTTTATGGACATGATCTATCCCTGGCGCTGGATCGTGCCAGCAGTCGTGGCGTTGGCGCAACCATCTTTGGATACCATGTTTCCGATCCTACTTCGTACGGTGTGGTGGAATTCTCAAAAGATGGTGAGGTTCTGTCGCTGGAAGAGAAACCGGCTAAACCAAAGTCCAATTACGCCATTCCCGGCATTTACTACTATGACAACAGTGTCGCAACCCGTGCCCGCTCGCTCGAACCATCGTCGCGAGGCGAGTATGAAATTACAGATCTCAATCGCCTCTATCTGGAAGCCGGACAACTTCATGTCGAAATTCTGGGACGTGGGACGGCCTGGCTGGATACGGGCACTCATGACTCTCTGATCGATGCAGCGCAGTTCGTGAGCGTCATTGAAAGCCGGCAGGGTCTGAAAATAGCATGTCTGGAAGAAATCGCCTGGCGACAGGGCTGGATTGACAGGACCATCCTTGAAAATCAGATTCGCCTCCTCGGTAAATCCAGCTACGCGGCATACTTGAAGGCATTGATTTGATTGAAGAAACTCGAATTAAGAATCAGTTTACCTGCGGTGCATTGAGGACGTCGGGCAAAGAAAGCATAGTGGGTCTCAGTTTGAGCGTGAACATTCACACAAGGAGCCGACAATGACACGATCCCTCGCCTTCCAGAATGCAACCCGTGACCAGCAGAGCATTCTGACTTCGCTGGAAAAACGCACCCTGCTCTGGCTGGCCGCACGATTGCCGCACTGGGTCAATCCCGACCACCTTACGATTCTGGGTTTCGCCGGTATGATCCTTACCGGACTTTCCTACTATCTTGCCCAATGGGATCACCGGATGCTGCTGGTGGGAATACTTTTCCTGGCCATTAACTGGTTCGGTGACAGCCTGGACGGCACGTTGGCGCGATATCGAAATCGTCTGCGGCCCCGGTATGGCTTTTATGTCGACCATATCGTGGACGCCTTTGGAATATTTTTCCTCATGGCGGGATTTGGCCTGTCCGGATATATGAGTCTGCCGATCGCCGGGGCTTTCCTGATTGCCTACTACCTGATGAACATCGAAATTTACCTCGCCACGTATACGGTTGGGGTTTTTAAGCTGTCGTATGGAATCTGGGGCCCGACCGAACTACGAGTTCTTCTGGCTATCGGAAACATTGCGATGATGTTCAAGCCTCTTGTTACCATCGCCGGTCATCGGTTCCTATTGGCGGATGTCGGCGCCGCCGTGGCGGTACCTTTTATTCTCGCGGTCACAATCATCGGCGCTCTACGGAACACCGCGCGGCTTTACGGAGAAGAGCGTTTGGACTGACAACAAGCCGTAGGGGCGGTGCGATGACCGCCCCTACGGCTTCACAACGAGACGCATAGACCCTACAACGACCCGCAGTTCAATACGACTCCAATCCAGTCTGGACACCGCCTGCCGTTCCGCCGTACAGTCTCGATTTAATCCGTGTCAGCACCACAATCACAACCTGCGCGCGTTCGATTCGAGTCCTTTGAACTGGACTGCATCACCGGTGAACTATTCAAAAACGGTGCACGTGTGAAACTTCAGGATCAGCCCGCCCGACTTTTGATTCTCCTGGTCTCCCGGGCAGGAACTCTCGTCACTCGAGATGAGATTCAGGAAGCACTCTGGGAGGACGGCCAGTTTGTGGAGTTTGAGCATGCCATTAATGTCGCCGTAAAGAAGATCCGGGAGGCGCTGAACGACGATCCTCTCAAACCGCGGATGCTTGAAACAATGCCGAGAAAGGGCTATCGATTCATCGCAACCGTCGAAAGGATCGAGAACCCGATGAAATCCGTTGCTGTCGAATCCAGTATCGTCGTTCCCATACCGGACGTCGAGCTGGCTCCGCAAATCCAAACCAAAGTCGAAGCAAGTGAGCCGGATAAGCCGAATCCAGACGAAGAAGACCTCGAGCGGGAGTTTGCTTTGCCGGCGACACCGGCAAGGATTCTATTTCTGAGTGTTCAGTTGATGTATCTCGCAATCTACAGCCTTGCGCTCATCCACATGTACGACATCGCTTCCGTGCTTGGCACCGCGGGGGTGGGATGGTTGGCGACACCATTGCTGATTGGAGCGGCGGGCAGTATTCCGGTTCGGTTATACCTGATTTTCACGGTCGGACTCGGGCATCCGGCAGCAGGAATGAAGTACCGGCGCATGCTCCCCTATCTGATGCCATGGGATTGGATCTGGGCAGCTTCCCCTTTCCTCGCGATACATACGATCGGTCCGGAATGGGCGCTGGTGCTTTCGGCTGTGCTGGTTTATCCGCCCATCTCACAAGTCATCCTGATGCGCAGTATCGACCATCGGAAAAATCGGCCTGCTAACGAGAAGCCCTGACACCGTCTCGAATCGACGTCAGTGCGCTTTCCAGCGATTCCCTGGGAATGGATTCCACGTAACTTCCGACCAACCATCCCAAACCAAATGGAATTTGACGGCTAAGACTGACCGATTCGCATTCGACGAGGACTCCGCCATCCTGTTCGCGAAATCTCCAGTAGGAGTTCAGACGCCACATGAAACCACTATCGCTGCCAACAGGCATTTCCTTTTCCGATGGCGTGCCGGCGTTGTCGATTTCCGCGATCTTTGTTGTGAAGCTGCGGCTGGATGCGCGGCCCGGGCCATTGCCGCGATAAATGACCGTATGTTCGGTGTTGTAATGAACAGTCACGACTTTCGTACGGGAGAGTCTGAGATAAATTCGGAAGGTGTCGCCATCGTGCGACAGGAGTTTCGACTTTTCGACTTCCTTGAAGTACTTGTACTGCTGATCGTAGTCCTGAATCCAGTGAATCAAAGGGTCGACTTTGGTCCCCGGAATAAAAATCGTGCCATACCAGTGGTGTATCAACCCGTCGTTCAGTTCGATTTCCCGGCCTCCCGCATTCAGAGTTTTCATGCGTTCGGAATAAACATTCCCGGCCTTCAGTACACTTTGAACTTTCGCAGCGTCCGCCGGCTTCATGCCGTCTATCCGAAGAAACCTGGATTCATTCGGCAATTCACTCTCAATCCGCTTTTCGGTTTGTCGAATGTACACCTCCCAGGACTGAATTGTCCGCATCTGCAGTATCGCGGCGGCTGCGGCGAGCGGAGTTGCCAAACTGAGGCAAAATGCGAACAGAACCATGCCTTTTCCAGCGATACGATATTTCATGTGGATTCTCCTGTATTCAGGCTCATAAAGATGAGTCGATCGGAAACCAGATAATTGAGGACACAGCAGGGACCAAGGGAAAGAACGTTTGCCAGCAGTGGGTTAAGTTTGAAAATCCCCGAGAGAATTCCCGTGCACAACACGGTACCAAAGAGAGAAATCATTCCGTTGGAAAAATTGAATCGCAATAACGTGGCTGCCATGTGATTGAGCCCATCGCTTCGCCGGTCCGCCCACGTCCATCTCCAGTGCCAGATGAAGTTGTGAAGGACTGCGGTTTCCACTGCCAGCACTGTGGCCCACAGATAGTGAAATTCCAGGATTCGAAGCAATAAGGCAAGCGCCATTAGTTGCACGATGATCCCCATTGCGCCAACCGCGTTGAATTTCAGCCATCGGACAATTGAAGCTTTTCCAGGAAAAACCATGCCGCAATCATGATCTGTCAGCCCAATATACTCAATGCACGGAGGGTAAACTGTTTCTAAACTGGCAGGTCATGCCCTCTCCCGACGTCGGGAGAGGGGCGCCGCCCATCTCCTGATGGGGGTGGAGGGGTACTACACTTACACCTAATCTTCGAACTCGTCTTCTTCCCACCGGATATTGCAAATCTGGCAAGTCCACCAACCGGGGAGCCAGTGGCCGACATCCGATACGGAGTGGTCGGATCCGCAGCGCATGCATTTCGGTTTGGGAGTGATTTCAAGGTTTTTAATAATCGCTTCAGGCATTTTGGCGGCTCTCCTTACTTATGGGTAGTCGAAATAGTAACACCATTCGTCTAAAATGGCCGCAACCCTGAGGAGACCCTATGAACATGAAATCCGTGTCCTCCCCGATTATGGTCTGGGCTGTGATCGCCGTGGTATCCCCTCTTTATTCGCAAAGTGCGGGGTTTCAAATCGGGCAATCTCAACCGGCGCAAACGGCCGGATTCCAAAATCCGCAGACAACATCCGGAGCGATCCTGATCGCGCCGATGGCATCTCCAATTCAGCCGACAGGGAATCCCGTGCTCCCATTGTCAGGAACGATTTCGCGTCAGGAGTCCACATCGGCTTCGGAAATCTCGAAGCGACTCGGGAACAGCGCGATCCCCCTTTTGCCTCCCGGCGGCGCGATTTTTGTCCCTGCCGGGACTTTTGTCATTGAAAGCGGTGTGGGCATGCAGCCGGGAGCAATTCTTTTGGCTCCTTTATCTCCTGCGGCTTCGTCTCCAGAAATCCCCCAATCGGCAGCTCGTGGAGGGGGACCGATCAATAGAACAAATGACAGAACCAATCGGGATACGAAGATTGGCCAGCAGGCTTCGCCGCCGGACGTGACCCGACTGGCACTGGGAACACCGCGGGACAAAGTCATCGAAAAGTACGGTAACCCAATTGCCTTCATCATGAACATGAATGGCGAGACGCTGTACTTCAAAGGAGGCGTGGTGGTTTTTGTTAGAGACGGCGTTGTCGCTGCGCCCGATATTCCCGACGCCACTACTCGTCGGTGACGCAGCCGTAGCTGGCGTTCTTCACCAGCCGGATATATTTCGCCAGGGTTCCGCGAGTCGACTTATAGGGCGGCATCTTCCAGGCCCGCTTCCGCTCGGCCAATTCCTGATCCGACAAATCGACGCTGATCAGATTTCTCTCCGCATCAATGGTGATGCGATCGCCGGTACGAATCAAACCAATGGGGCCGCCATCCTGCGCTTCAGGCGTGATGTGTCCAACGATAAAACCGTGAGACCCGCCGGAAAATCGGCCATCGGTAATCAATGCGACATCCTTGCCCAGTCCCGCGCCCATCACCGCCGAAGTCGGCGTCAGCATTTCCGGCATTCCCGGGCCACCTTTGGGGCCTTCATATCGGATTACGATGACATCGCCTTTCGAAATTTGCTTTTGCTCCAGCGCGTGCAGCATGTCTTCCTCGGAATCAAAAACCTTTGCTGGGCCTGCAAAAACCGTCCCTTCTTTTCCGGTCAACTTCGCAACAGAACCCTCCGGTGCAAGATTACCCTTCAGAATCTGAATATGTCCGGTCGCCTTGATGGGTTTGGAAAGCGGCATCACAATGGGCTGACCCGGCGTTAGTGCGGGCAAATCCTTCACATTTTCACGAACTGTTTTTCCCGTTACGGTCATGCAGTCACCGTTCAGCATTCCTTCGGCGAGAAGCATCTTGATGACGGCAGGTATCCCCCCCACTTTGTGCAGGTCTTCCATGACGTAAGTGCCGCTCGGTTTGAAATCGGCGAGAAGCGGCGTGCGGTCGCTCACACGTTGAAAATCATCGATGGTCAGATCCACATTCACCGAGCGTGCCATGGCAATGAGATGCAAAACGGCATTGGTTGAACCACCGAGAACTGTCACCAGAACCATTGCATTTTCGAATGCGTCGCGCGTCATGATGTCGCGAGGTTTGAGATCAAGAGCGAGAAGGTTTCGTATGGCGGCGCCAGCCCGAAAACACTCGTCGAGCTTCAAAGGATCCTCGGCAGGAGTGGAGGAACTGTATGGCAAAGACATCCCCAGCATTTCGATCGCAGACGCCATGGTATTTGCCGTATACATGCCGCCGCATGCTCCTGCGCCCGGACATGAGAGTTGAACAATCTGCTTGCGCCGGGCTTCGTCAATATTTCCCGAAATGAATTCCCCGTAACTCTGGAAGGCGGAAATGACATCCAGTTTTCGCGCTTCCAGCATGCCGGCATGAATGGTACCGCCGTAAACAACCAGGGACGGCCGATTCAGGCGTCCCATGGCAATGACACAGCCGGGCATGTTCTTGTCGCAGCCAGGAAGCGAAATATTGGCGTCGTACCACTGGCCACCCATCGTCGTTTCGATGGAATCCGCAATGAGGTCGCGGGATTGAAGTGAGAAACTCATTCCGTCGGTTCCCATGGAGATACCGTCGCTGACCCCGATGGTATTGAATCGCATGCCAACAAGGCCCGCAGCTACGACACCTTCCTTAACCTTCGCTGCAAGATCGAGAAGGTGCATGTTGCAGGGGTTGCCTTCAAACCAGACACTCGAAATTCCGACTTGTGCTTTTTCGAGATCCGATTCGGAAAGGCCTGTGGCATACAACATGGCCTGAGAGGCGCCTTGTGACTTCGGCCGGGTAATCTGTGAACTATACTTGTTAAGGTTTGAATCCATCTCGGTATTCTAATGCAGGATTCGGGACTTCGGGATCGCGGGGGGGGGGCAGGAGTACAAAAACTTTATCGGCGACTCAACGATTTCGCCGGTCTCAGGACGTTTCGTTCCATACGATTTCGAGTCGGAGAGGAATAGAAGCGACCCTCGAGCGACGCGTGAATCGCACTCACCAGATCGCGATCCGCCGCAGACTTCACCACATAACCCATGGCGCCGGCCGCTCTGGCTTCAGCCACCATGGAGGGATCATCGAAAACAGTCAGCATGATGGCAATCGCACTGAACTTTCGCAATTTCCTAAGCCGCCTCACAGCCTCCAGACCGCTCAATCCGGGCATCATGACGTCCACAATCAGGACATCCGGCTTGAGGGTTTTCGCGGCGGCCACTAATGCCAGCCCGTCGGAAACGCATCCAACAATCTCGAACTCCGGGAGGAGAAGTTGTCGGATTCCGGCCAGAACAGCCGGACTGTCATCGGCCAATAAAATTCGCGTGCGCAGCGGCTGCTTTTTTTCAGGCATTGGCATGGAGTTTAATGACAGCTTGATTTGTCGTCCCACCGCGCTCTTCTCTGATGTCTCATCGAGCCCTCACTGTGTTACACGGAATCCATGTGAATGCCCGCGTCCACTACATACGCACCAGGAGTTCACTCAACTTCAGGAGTGGTGGAAATCTACAGCGCCTCATGCGGTGTGATTACGTCCCAACTTCAAGCCACCACAGTACAACCAACATGAGCGCACAAGTACTGTAAGCTATGGCAGGTTTTGAAAGAGTCTTTCCGCGATTGACTGGATATCGATCTACCTGCCATCCGTTACAGTTTTCGTTTATCCTCCCATCCACGGTGTATTTTCGGCGGACGCTGGATCGGTGTTCACAATTCTGAAAGGGAAATAAAATGGCGACGTACAGGCCGGCATTTCTTGTGATGGTTCTCATTCTGACGTTGTCGACTCTCGCGGCAGCGCAGGATGTCGATACCGATGAACTGACCAGGCAGACCCAGAATCCAATATCCAGCCTGATCAGCGTTCCATTCCAGGGCAATTGGGACTTCGGGATTGGCGACCGGGATTCCAGTGCGACGCTCCTCAACTTTCAGCCCGTCATGCCATTTGCCGCCAGCCCGAGCACGAACGTCATCTTGCGGGTCATCATTCCTTTGATGTCCCAGCCCACGACTACCGAACAGCGGAACAACGGAATCGGAGACACGCTGGCAACGGCGTTCTTTTCGCCCTCGAAATCTTCCGGCACCATTTGGGGCGCAGGCCCCGCCGTGTTGATTCCCACCGCAACAAATGCTCTGGTCGGCAGCGAAAAATTGGCCTTTGGACCATCCATCGTTTTTTTGAAGCAACCCGGGAATATCACCTACGGCTTCCTTGGAAATCAGATCTGGTCCGTCGATGGCGCCAAAGACCGGGAAGCCGTCAATCAGGCATTCCTCCAACCTTTCTTTAATTACAATATGGGGAACGGCCTCTCGGGTGGTCTCACCATGGAAGCAACGGTCAAATGGGAAGCCTCCAATGGGAAGGCAACCGCCCCACTGATCTTCGTCATCAACAAAATTGCGATGCTTGGCAAGCGGCCCGTCAATTTCCAGATCGGGGCCGGTCCAATGCTGGCCAGTCCGGACGGTGGACCGAAATGGCGATTCCGAGCAGCTGCAAACTTTCTGTACCCCAGGTGAAGCGTGAGCTTCAGCCACGTTGGCCCTTTCTCCGGTATCGGATAATCTGTGCTGACGTTCCCGTTCGAGTGCGCGCCATAACCCTTTTTTTAGCCTCCCTCCTGGTCGTCGCGTTTCACTCATCGACTCTGTGCGCTCAGCCACCCGCGAATCCGTCTGTGCCGGATGGCACCCGTATCCAGCAGATCCTTGTATTGGGACTGAATCGGGTCCGAGAGCCGACGGTCCTCCGACAGATGAAATCACAAGCTGGCGGGCTTTATTCGGGATCGAATGTCGAAGAAGATTATGAACGCCTGGATCGTATGGGCCTGTTCAGCGCTATTGCAATCGAGGCATCTTCCGGTCCGAACGGCGCAATCGTGCAAGTAACCCTGAAAGAGACAGCTCCTTATTTTGTTTATCCGGCGATCAGCGTCACCGGAGAACAGGGACTCACCATCGGTGCGGGCCTGAAATCCACGAACTTTCTTGGTTCAGGTGCGAGCTTATCCGTCGCTGCTCGAGGGGGTGGCGCGACCGAATTCGAAGTCCTTATTGCATCTGCCTGGCGCCCGAAAGGGACCTGGTGGTGGAGAAGCGACTATTTTCTGAAGGACCGCTGGAATGAGCTGGATGATTTCCAGGAATTCTCCAACGAACTGGAACTGCAGACCGGACGCCAATTGACGAACACACTGCGAGTCGGCGGCCGCTTTCATTACATCGCAGTGAAAAGCGATGAACCGGGCATCACGCTGTCTCCGACAAATCTTGACCAGATTCCAGGACTGGGCGCCGTTGCCGAGTACGACAGCCGGGACTCGTGGACGAATGCAAGACGCGGCTGGCTGAACAGTGTGGATGCTCTATTCAATCGACTTGCCTCCAATGAACAGTACTGGACGTTTAATGTCGATATCCGGCGATACCATCATCTATCAGGCCCTCATGGGCTTGCCATGAATTCCCTACTCACTCTTCAGACGGGAACCGTAGGCAAGGAAATTCCAATTCACGAGGATTTTCATATCGGCGGGACCAATTCTCTTCGCGGATGGAACATCGACGCCCGGCACGGCAAGGATCAATGGCTCAATACTCTCGAGTACCGCTTCGATCTGTTGAAAGTCCGCGGCCATTCCTTCAAGGGATTCAACTATTACTACGGTGTTCAACTGGATGCATTCGCGGATGCCGGTACGGCGTGGAACACGAACGAGGAGTTCACAAACAACTTCATTGCGGGGGGTGGCTTTGGAATTCGACTGATCGTTCCTTATGTCAGTGTCATCCGCATCGATTTTGGTTTCGGCCAGGCGAATCAGGGAGTGATCCCGCATTTCGGAATCATGGACAAAGCGGTGTACGAACGCCGGAGAGTTCGATAGGGGATGCCAATGTCGACTACACAGGGGGCACGGTGCGCCCACAATGGCGATCGCGTGCGGTCGCAGCCCCACCCACAGTAGAGTCCGCGCGGTCCGGTGGACCGCCTGATGAACGGCCACATTCGCGGGAAATCCACACCTACGCACTTTTACAGTTATCGGAATGGGCGGAATGGTGCACATTAGCCATGCGCCAATTTGAAAGGACACGAGCAAAATGAAAGCGGTTCGATGGAGTCTTCCGATCCTGTTTCTGTTCGTTGCGACTTCGGCTTTCGCTCAAAAAGTATCTTTCACCTTTGACAAGCTTGCGGATTTTTCGAAATACAAAACGTACCGATGGGAAAAGCATCCGTTGATGAAGGATTTCGATCAATCACTGCTTGCGCAGTTGGGCGCGGCTTTCGACGCGGCGCTTGTCAAAAGCGGGCTCACCAAATCGCCGACGATCGCCTCCGACCTGGTCATTGTCTACACGGCAGCTGTGGATAAACAAATGGATATGACGACATACGCTACCGGATGGTACGCCGGTCCCGGGTGGAATAACGTCTGGTATGGGAATGGAATGGTCCTCACGTCCACCACCAGCAGCGTCGATGTCGGGGCCGTCAGTCTGGATATGTTCGACAGGGTCAAACAGGAACTGGTGTGGCGCGGTGTCGTTTCGAAAACAGTGGACACAAAAGCAAAACCGGAAAAGCGGCAGCAGAACATCACCAAGGCGGCGGAAAAACTTCTGAAGAACTATCCGCCCAAAACGAAAAAGCAGGATTAGGTCAACCAGTCGAGGATCGACAGTTGATCGACGGCCTTGCCTCTCCCCCCCGAAGGCAAGGCCGGAATTATTTCCGGTGCCTAAGCCTCCCTTCCTCGTTGTAGAGGAAGGGAGGAACTTCCAAACATCCGCTTTGAAAATCCTACTCTGAATAGCGTCGAATCGTCCGAATACCAAGCGACGCGGTGCAGAGCAGAAGGCCCAGCAAGCCCACCATTGGCCAGGAACTGGCGGTTTTAGGCAGCGCCTTGGGAGCCGGTTCGGCCGACGCAGGGCGCGCATTCAGGCCAGTCGGCGGCGGCGGTGGCGGCGTCGCCGGCGCGGGAACTTCGATCAGCAGGACACCCACGTACACCACTGGTGTCGGTGGCGCGGGAGGAGGCGGCGGTGGAGCAGCCGCGGCAGGCGCCGTGCCAGTCGCTCTTCGTGTTTCGGTAACGGCGACATCCGATGCTTCCGACACCACGGTTGCCGAGATTTTCATTCCCTTCTTCAGCTCAAATGCGGAATAGGTCTTTCCGTCAATGACGAACTTCTGATCTTTAGGAACGTTGTACGACTTGTTGCCGCCTTCCGGAAAGCTGAGAATAAGATTGGAAGGCGGAATCACCGCGAATACCGTTCCTGAAATGGTTCGTATCGTTGTCACTGTTTTCGGCGTCGAAGTTGTCGTAATTGTCCGTTGGAGCTTCATTCCCGGTTTCAGGTCGTGAACCGAGATCTCCTTGCCATCCACAGTCGCCCTTGCGGTATCGGGTACGTTCATGTGACGTATTTCTCCGGTGTCCATTTTGACGACGAGATCGTTCCCGGAGACATAGACGACTTCTCCTTTCTCCACGGTTGTCGTGCTGGTTGCTGTCCCGGTGACGACCTGGGTCTTGGATGTATCCTGGGCCATTCCGATGGGCGAAATGGCAAGAGATACAAGACCTGCCGTCATGAGTCCGAATATGGCTTTTGATCTCAGTTTCATTAGAGTACTCCTTGGTTTTAAGCAGTTATCGAGATTGAAGTTTGATTGTGGGCTCCCCGCTTAGCAGAGAAGGTTCATCGAAGAATGCCTGCACAATGTAGCGCTGCGGTGCACTTCCGACGAAGTAAAACGGATAACAGGTAACCAACGTCAGCGAAGCTCCGGAGCTGGGTGCCAGCACACTGACGTCGTCTGGATTGGTGATGATGATGTTCGTGACGAGATAGTGGTCGGTCCGATGAGGAAGCACCAACTCGAGAGTGTCGCCTGGTCCAATATCCTTCAGACTGCGAAAAAATCCGTCGCGATGGCCTGCGATTCCGGTATTCCCGGTTTCACCCAGCCTTGCTGTACCGATAATTCTTCCGAGACCCCGGTTAAGCACCGGTTCATCAGTGCCTTCGTACACGGGGACCTCCAGGTGCAGTTTCGGTATCCGTAACACCGCCTCGGGAGTCTCCGTTATGTCCTCGAGGCTCGCGAGATAGTCCTTTATGCGGTTATTGCTCCAGAGGCTGAAATCCACATCGCCCCTGGCCTGCATTACGGAGGATTCATTAGTGTCCCGCAGAGCCACAGTCTGTTCGGCTGTGAATTTCTTTACGGCGAGACCCGCGGAAATCCGGCTTTGGACTTTTACCGCCACAAATACGGTCACAAGTACCAAGCCAGCAGCCAACAATCCAATTTCTAATCGGCGCAGCCACAGGTTCCCGCTCTTCATAAAAAACTACTTTCCAACGTTCGGACCGAGGTCCGGCCAGCATCCATACTTCTATTCCTTTGTGGGCCTTGCGAAAACTGTAAAGGATGGCAGGTGGTTCCCGGTCTTCAGATTCCGCGAGATCGCCACAGGGTTTTCACACTTCGCGGCTGTATTTTCGCTGTCGATTTTCACGATAATCAAAGAAGCATTTCAACCGACAGGAGACATGTTGAAGACAGATCTGCGCGTCGGAATTTCCGGTTGGCGGTATGGTCCGTGGAGAAATAACTTCTATCCGGCCGGATTGCCGATGCGCCAGGAGCTCGCGTTCGCGTCCCGTCAGGTCAATTCGATTGAAATCAACGGTTCATTCTATTCCCTTCAGGACGTTTCGAGCTGGCAATTGTGGTATCGAGAGACCCCGGATAAGTTCCGGTTTTCCATCAAAGGCAGCCGCTTTATCACCCATATGAAGAAGCTCAAGGATGTCGAAAAGCCGCTGGCCAATTTTTTCGCTCAAGGTATTCTGGCGCTGAAGGAAAAGCTCGGCCCCATCCTATGGCAGTTTCCACCGGGCTTTGCATTTCATGCAGAGAAGTTCGACTCCTTTTTCCGACTGTTGCCAGCCACTACCGGCGATGCTCTCCGGCTTGCACGCCGGCGCGATCATCGAATGAAGGGCAGGAGCTATCTGCGGATCGACGAAAACAGGTCGTTGCAGCACGCCGTTGAGATTCGTCATGAGTCATTTCGTTCCACCGAATTTACCGACCTTCTGCGGAAATGGAACATCGCGCTTGTCGTCGCGGACACGGCCGGGAAATGGCCTTTCATGGAAGATGTCACCGCCAATTTCGTGTACGCCCGATTGCATGGCGATAAGGAGCTGTACGTCAGTGGATACACTTCAGTTGCGCTCGATCTCTGGGCCCGTCGCGTCCGAGTGTGGCGGAAGAAAAAGCTTGGCGTCTACGTTTACTTCGATAACGACGTAAAAGTTAAAGCGCCATTCGATGCGATTGCCCTCGCCCGTCGTGTGGGAGGATTTGAACCTCAGGATGTGAGAGTGACTGCACCAGCGGATTCGCCGGAAGAAGCACGAACGAACTGGCCGGCTATGGGGTTCCGCCGATGACTCCCGTTATATGGTTGCCAGCGCCAGCAGCTGCTCGACTGCTGGAGGTTATGAAGAACTAAGTAGGACAACGTATCTAAATTACGCAACCCTCCGGATTTCCAGTCGACTGCTTGAACATTAGACTCCAGAACGTCGTCCTAAAGGTTGCATTGTGGACTCCGGATCCATCGTCGTTGGGAAAGGAGCAGAAGACGTGAGGAACTCGGTAGAGACAATTCGTCCCCGCTTATTGCTGGCAGATGATCACGCCATCGTCGTTGACGGCCTCCGTCATTTGCTGGAACCGGAGTTTGATCTTATAGGAGTCGTTGGTGATGGCGCGGCACTGGTCGAACACGCGAATAAACTCAGACCCGATGTCATCGTCACCGATATTTCAATGCCCAGGCTGAGCGGCATTGAAGCGACGCGCCGGTTGAAGGCAGGCGGTTCATGCTCCAAAATCATATTCCTTACGATGCACATGGATGTTGAAGTCGCTGCGGAGGCTTTTCGGGCGGGAGCCTCGGGGTACGTCCTGAAACATTCCGCGACGCAGATACTGAGCTATGCCATCTGGGAAGCGCTGAAGGGACGTCAATTCGTCAGTCCCAGAATCGCGGAAAACGTAAAGCTGAATGTCATGGCTTCTTCACAACGAAGAGACGGGTCAGCCATCCGCCTGACATCCAGGGAACGCGAAGTGCTTCAGCTGGTGGCGAAGGGGCATACCATCCGTGTGATTTCCGACTTGCTGAAAATCACGACGCGAACCGTGGAATTTCACAAAACAAATATCATGGATAAGCTGGGACTCCGCACCACCGCTGACTTAACGCAATATGCGATCAGCAACCGAATCATCACGATTAGAAATCCGGACGTCGATCGTACTGCATTGAAGCGGTCTCCTCCCGCCAGAACAATTTAATCCGCAGTGCGCGGTCAGAGACTGTGCGTCGGTCAAAACGCCTGACCGAATGTAAAGAAGAACTGACTTCGAGATTCGCCTGGCTTCGTCTTCATCTTGATTCCATAGTCGAACCGCAAAAGGAGATACGGCGTTCGAATGCGCAATCCGAATCCATAGGATCCCCGCAGGTCGAATGGTGAAAAGTCCTGAAGCGTTGGATAAATGTTGCCGGCATCGACAAATGCAACTCCATCGATAAATTTATAGAGCGGGAATCGCAGTTCGGTGTTGAGTATCAGTTCGGCATCGCCGCCGACTGGATTCCCCTCTGCATCCAGCGGACCCAGTTTGTCCTGTTCAAAGCCGCGGACCGTCGTGCCGCCCCCAGTCTTGAATTGCTCGGTCCGGAAATCCTGACCGCGCTCTCCCTTCAGGATTCCGACCCTCACCCCGTAAGCCAGGAGCAGGCGATTGCGAATCTCCTTCGTCCACGGCACAACAGTCGGCTTGCCGAGCCGCGTATAATCCGAAAACTGACCGAAATACTTGAGGTAATGAAGATCGGACCCCAGCTGGTGCGTCCCCCAATCCACCGCATGCGATGTGAAGTGACCTCTTGAAGCGTCGAAGGGATCGTCACGGGTATCGTGAGTAAAGCTGCTCGTAATTGGTGCGGTCCGCGTCAGCGCGTCCGGAAAGGTGGAATTGGGATCGATGGCGAACTCATGGGTCCATTCCAACCGATATCCCAATGTAACTGTGTTTACTTTTCGAAACTTATATTCGAGAGTTGGGGACAGGCCTTTCTTGTCCTTGATCCGGCCTTCGTCCGGCTCCTCCTCATGGCTTATGAATGCCGAAAACAATGACTTGACGGGAAAGCGGCGAAGGACGGGCTGACTGAAATACGTTCGCACTTCACGAAGCTCGCCATCAAAGCGGACTTGCATACCCACGACGCGCGCGTTCCCAAGCATGTTGCGGTTGGAGAAATCGGTAACGATGCCGGGGCCGCGTTCCGTATCGTAATAGCCACCATACTTCAGTTCCCATGGCTGGACTTCCCGGACGCGCACAGCAAGCCGGACCGGAATCTGATTTGCTTTAAGCGCGGGCGAAGGGTTCAGCGCAGTAACATCCATATCTACGAACGCATACCCACCCGCATCGTAAAGATTGGTCCGCGCCTGGCTCAGCTTCTCATCGCTGAGGATATCGCCCGGCTCCAACGCCAATTGAGAACGGACAAGACCCTTGCTCGTCTTTTCATTCCCGTCGACCTGAATCTCCTGGACCACTCGTTGACGCCCTTCCTGAATGTCGAAAGTAAGGTTGATGATTCGTCTGGAAGCATCTTTGACCTGGCTGAATTGAATCGAAGCGTCGTTATAGCCTGTCTTTCGATAGAGTTCCTGAAGAGTCTGTTTCGCCGCGTTGGCAGTCGACAGATGAAATACCGTTTCCGGTCCAATTCCGATCTGCTTCGACAGAGCATCGTTTGTGAATTCTGCATTCCCCTGGAAACGGATCTCGCCAAAGTGGTAGAGGCCACCTTCGGTGACGCGAAACACCATCGTCAATTTCCGCGTCTGCTCATTCAATTGACCGCTCGGTGGTTCAGCTTTCACGTCGATAAATCCGCGTTCCCTAAAAAAACTTTCGATGGAAGGAACCGCCTGATCCCTCTCCTCGGGACCCTGATTGAAGTATCCGATGGATTTCAACAGCGTCTGCAAATCGTTTTCTTTGACGGAATGAACTCCTTCGAACACCACGCGGAGTTCGTCATATGGATTTCCTGGCTGTATTTTGAAAGTGACCTTCTTGGAATCTTCGCTCGGCATCTCCACCGAGCTGTCAACATGGAAACCGAAATGCCGTTTCTTCAAAAGGGCGCTTTCGATCAGGTCCTCAACGTCCGCGATCCGTTGTGCATCGATAACACCTCGGCTCCACGTTTTCCGAATGTCGTCGTTCAAATCATTCGAAATGTCCCAGCCTTGATAGACCAATTGAACATGAGGACCTTCCTTGATGTGAAACCCAAGATCCACTCTTGATCCAGTCGTCTTCTTTTCAACCGAAATGCGGGCTTCCAGCCGATCTTCGGCGTTCAGGACTTTTTCCAGCCGCTCCTTCGCAGTTTGAACCGAGAAGAAATCATAGGACTTTCCCGTCTTGAGTCCGGCGACGCTGGAAAGTTTTTCCGCGGAAAGACGGGTATCGCCAGAAAACTGGATGGAGCCAATCTTTCTTCGGATGGATGTCCCATTGTTGGTCGTGATGTCGGGAAGACCAAACAAGAGGTCGTGCTGGGCCTGGAGTCGGAAGCTATTGTCTTCCTGGCGGATTCCACTGGTGGTGATACGCCGGGTCACGTTGTAATCGGCAATCCATATCTGGTCGCTGCTGTTTCGAAGATTCATCGAATAAACGAGGCTTAATTTCGGCGTAATGTCTTTGCCAAGCGTGAGGCGAGCTGTAGGTTCGGTTTCACTGGCAATGTCGGAAGTGGGATCGGAAGTGGTCGTCGATTTGCTTGTATCGATGAAGCTTGGATCGATCCGGACCTGGCTCAAGCCGATGGCGCGACCTGCTTCAGATGCGAATGACGAACCCAGATCGCCGGCAATGAACGACAGAACCTGTTCTTTGGCGACGGCGCCGCCCGCGCTGCTGGCCTCATTCAACGTTCGGCCTGTGGCCAGGACGGAAACGATGTCTCCTTCACTGAGGGGAGGACTGGAAGTCAGATCCGTTTCCAGCTTCTTTGCGACATTGCCGGAAATCTTCATGGAAATGTCGTAATCGGAGGTTTTCGTCTTTACGGTCGTCGTGGAGGATACGTCCAGAATGGGTTCAATCGCATGTTCATTGTTGAACGTGATAAGACCGCGATCGACGGAATACTTCCGCTCGCGCAGGTAAAGGCTCGCGCTTTCGTTAACCTCTATTTTTCCGGTCATCCCCGGCTCTTCAATCGTACCCAGCAGCCGGAGTTCAGCATCAATTTCGCCTTGTGCAATATTGTTGTCGACCTCGATTGGTGAAAGCGTTCGAAGTGCGATATCCAATCGAGTGTTGTTCAAATCGGAGACTTTATTAGAGGCTGCGATGAATTTCTGTTCACCCGAAAAATAATTCATCAGGCCCCGGCCCAGAGTCAAAGGCTCCGTGTATGCGCCTTCTTCAACATCGATTTTTCCCGTTATTCGGAGGTCGGGATACGTGCCATCGACACGGAATTGCGCATTCGAGACAGTTTTCAATCCTTTAGGGAACTCCATGTAAACTCCATCTCCCGAAACCGCCAGGCTTACCTCGCCTCGATGGGAGTTGAACAGGCCCACATACCCTTTCTCGCTTTTGATCATGCCTCCATTTACATTGCCCTCGAGCCGTGTCACATCGATTTTGTCGCCGTTCAAGTCCAGCCGCAGCTGCACGTTTTCGGCCGCGAGACGAGGACTGTCGAGTTGGGCCTGTCCGTCCTGGATTTCCACATAGCCATTTACTCTCGGCTCGCGCATATTCCCGCTGACGTCGACATTCAATCGAGCGGTTCCGAAGCCTTTTGCCGCCTTACTGAATAACGCAAGAACCGCAGCGTCCGAATCTCCTTTGAGATGCACATCGAGCGGACCGGATTCCCTTAAGTCCGCAGTGCCCGAAAGCTGAACATTTGTCTGGGGGCCCTTCAATTCAAACTGCCGAACGGAAGCAATTCCGTTTCGAATTTCAATACTGGATTCTCCAACCTGCTCGAGCACGAATGTGCCGGCATTGAATTTGAGATCGGGAAACGTCACCTTCACCTGGACGGAGCTGATGTCTTTTCTTTGCGCCTCTGCTTCAATTTTGACGGAGACCGTTCCGTCCGTATCTGCCGGCGGCCGCGTCATCGAAGAGAGCATGAATTTTTCGATTTCTACAGACAACCGGACAGGAGATTCGGGTCGGGGTATCTCAATCGGCAGATCCGGCAGCAAAGCCATTGTCGCTTCACCCTGAGCCGACACTCTCGCATCTCCCCATCTGCCGTTGAGCTGCTCCACGATCACTCGTCCATCGCGTGCGATGGCCTTCAGATTGACTTCATTCAGAGGCGCGATCATAACGGCGGTCTCCACAGACCCGCCTGTGACAGTGATCGTCAGATCGGGATCGATTCGTTTCAGATTTCCACGAAGGCTTCCATCCAGTAAAAGCTGCCCCCCGGCAGCGACCGGACTGTCGAGAGAAATGAAATTTGCAAGCTCTGACAGATCTGCCCGGCCGTTCACCTTGAGCTGCCCGATGGATCCTTCGAGAGGAATATTGCCCTCTATATGCACGACCGAGTTTTCGACTCGAACGTCCGCCTCGGAGATGGTCAGCTCCCGGTTGGCGTAGCCCAACTGAATTGGCTTGTCGTTCGTGATCGCATGATCCCGCCAATCGAATTTGAGTTGCGGCACATCTGCAAGAACCACGGCGCTTTTGATATCGGAAAGATTTCCTTTCGCCGTTACATTCGCGGTTATCCGGCCGGACAGGCCCTGGAGCTTTTCCGACGGAAAGCTTGAAATGTCGGCATCTTCGATATGGAGAGCCGCCTCTGCCTCGTAAGGACTCTCAATTCCAATCGAAGCATTCGCCTTCACTCCATAGGAGGGCGCGGCCGCAGTGATGTGCGCACGATGTTCGGAAACATCGACATCGAGATCAATCGACTGCAGGTCTTCAGAACCCACGTGAAAATCACGTGCGACGAGATGAATCATACCGGCAGGGTTTTCGCGGGTACCGAGTCCTTCCGCGGCCAGGCTCACGTTGCCGCGCATTGCCGGGACTCCGGGCAATGCCATTCCGATCAGCTGAAGTTCGCGTCCCTTCAGGTCAACAGCGTAAGAGCCGGACATGATTTCATATCTTCCGGAGGCTTGAAGATCTCCGCCACCCGCCTTGCTCAACGTCAATGTATCCAGGACCGCGACGTGATTCTGAAGGCTGGCCTGGGCGGAAAGAAGTCCTATCGGCTCGTCGTAGGCTTGCAGTTCCGATGCGGCCAATTTCGCAGCCACGATTGGATTCTGAATAGTCCCCGAAACAGTCGCGTTAATGTCCACGTTGCCGGCGGCAGGGATTTCCGGCCTGCCGATTTCCGAGAGAAGACGATGGATCGAGGTCGTCGCGATAACAGCCTGTCCATCAAGGGTCGGATCCGAACCGGTCAGTCCGACGTGGCCGTTCCCTGTTATGGTTTCCGCTTTCCACTGTATCGACAATTGCTGAACGTCGACTTGTTCCGGAGTGTACTTCGCCGCGACACCCAGGTGGACATTCTCGAAACCGTTCAAGGCCAGGTCATTCGCTTCGAGATTCCCATCGACTTGCGGATGCTCCAGAGTCCCTTCCAGATTCACAGTGAGAACAGCCAGACCCGAGACCTTCATGTCCGATGGAACGGTGGATCCAAACCAGCCGGCAACCTGTGGTAATGCGTCGCCCGCATCGGAAACGGCAAGCCGAAGCGAACCGCCAATTTGTTTTAGCGACTGAAGACTCACCTGGCCGGAAAGATGGAGAGCACCTGAATTGAGCTCATCGATTGTCGCCGTCAAATGACCGGCCTGCGCGCCGATATTGACGACGCCGGTAACAGGAATATCGCGGCCGGTCGCAGGGGAAATCTGGAACAACTGGATTCGACCGCTTCCCTTCATCCGATCCACATCGACTCCGGGCCAGGCTATTCGGACATTTCCGGTGGCGCGGCTTGAGACGGAAATGGGAGCCTTATATAACTGCAGGAGTTTCTGTAGATTCCCAACGTCAAACCGCGCATCCATTTTGCTTTCACCGGCAGCTTCCGTGAGCGCGACGTCCGCAGCGCCGCTGGCCGATAAATTGGATGACCAGGCACGAACGGAAGTCAACCGGGCCCTGTTCGTCCCGAGATCCATTGCAAACTCTGTATCGATCGCGACTCCACTGAACCGGTCCGCCGTTAATTCGCGACCGGTCAGTCGCCCCGTCACTTGCAGCGCCTCGGGACTACCCAAAGTTGTCGCATCCATGTGCAAGTCGCCTTGAAGGTTCTGCGCAATCGACAGGAACTGGCGGACTGGCTGAAGATGAACATCGCCGATCATCGAGAGATTCAGCTTCGGGTCGCTGAGATTTCCGACCGATCCCTTGAGAACGAAGTCGCCCAGTCCGCCCGTCAGGTGCGCGCTGGTGAACTCCAGCGTCGTATTGCGCTGCTTCAACGCGCCCTGGATATCCATGCTGTCAATCGTCAGGATCTTTCCGTCGAATCGAACTTCGCTGTTTTCGCGAGTCTTCAAGTGAAACGTCTGGGTATCCTTCGATTCGCCATCACCGGACAGATCCCATGCCGGCAATCGCAGCGAGAGTTTCCTCGAACGATCTTCCAATGTGAATGACCCTCTGCTGGATTGGAACTTCAAGATTAACAAATCGATGGGCTGATTTGCCGATGGGGTTCTGTCGGATGCACCGGGAATGTTGTTGCGATGCTGCTCATCGACGACCACGTGAACCTCAGGATTTTCCAGCTGCAGGTCTTCAATGCGATAACGGCCATGAAGCAGGTCCCTGAGGCGGACCGTCATGGAGAAATGTTCCGCCAGGAAAAATCGGGGAAGATCGGGCACCGACATTTTATGAAGGGCAATGCGGCTTGCGGAAATGCGAAGTGGCCTGAAGGTGTAATCAAAATCGGCGGCTTCAACAATAATGTCCTGCGCTGCCAAAACTTTTTGAATCTGCTCAAATGCCAGACTCTTTGCGGTTCGTGTGTGTAAGAACACGATCGCCGCTATCAGCACCACAAGAACAATGCCTGCCGTCCCTACTAGCACATGCACTATCCGTCGAATTCGCACCGTAACGCTCCTGGCTAAACGCGCACGTTCCGACGCACGCAGGCAAGACTTAAATCTTACCCTGTTTAACACTGGATTGGCGGATGAAGATACAGAGAGCGCGGCGGGCTGCGAATTACCTGTTCGTTTTGACAGGGCCGATTCAAATCGAGGATGTTTTGCAGGCCGCTCATGGACCGCCCCTGCAGCGGCCTGTCTGAATTTACAGTTACCAGCATAAGACGGGTAGGAAACAATGGAAGCCGAAAAGGAGAGATGGAATACATATGCGATCCGCTAGATGGATTCTTCCCGGAATTTTCCTGGCAACTTTGTGTTTCGCGTCATCCGCATTTGCCCAGGATGTGAGCTACAACTTCGACAGCAAGGCTGATTTTTCCAAATACAAAACCTACCGGTGGGAAAAACATCCTCAGTCAATGGACATTGACCAGCTGACGATGGACCAGCTTGGTCAGACCCTGGACGCGGAGTTTGCGAAGAAGGGCCTTACCAGGACAAATACCGCCAACGCCGACCTGGTGATTGTTTACCAGCTCGCAATCAAGAACGAAAAAGAGCTCACGACATATAGCTCAGGATTCAGTACAGGCCCCTACTGGGGCGGTGGCTGGTATGGCGGTGGAGGCGGGTATTCCACAACCAGCGTCAATACGCTCACCATAGGAACTCTCGGACTGGATGTTTACGATCCCGGGACGAAGCAGTTGATCTGGCGAGGCGTTGCGACCAAAACACTGGATACGGGTGCGAAGCCGGGCAAACGGCAGAGGAACATGACCAAAGCCATCGCGAAATTGCTGAAGAACTTCCCGCCGCCGATGAAAAAGAAAAAGGACTAATGAGGCTGGCAAGCTGCATTTCAGTGCTGGCCGTATTGACGCTCGTCTGCAATGCCTGCACCGGTTCGGCCCTGTCCTCAGAAGCGGCGAGGTCCATACAGCTCCCTCCAATCCTCAAGGCGCCGCCGACAATGGATGAAATGAAGAGCGCGACGTATTCCGGTCTTGCGGAAAGCCTGGGTACGGTGACTCTTCAAGACGGCCGATGGACCGGTCCGCCTTCTGCACCTGGCGCCGCTTCGCGGCCAGTCGTCGAGATTGCCGGCGACTTCCGTGCACTGGGTGATCTCGATGGAGACCGTCTTGATGAGGCCGTAGCTGTGCTCACATATAATGCCGGCGGTTCGGCATCCTTTTCCTACCTTGCGGTGATGGCACGCCTGAACGGAAGCGTTCGCAACATCGCAACGGTGGCTCTTGGCGATCGTGTGCAATTGCGGTCCGTGCGGATCAACGGTGGGAAATTACTGGTAAGCGCAGTTCGAGCAGGTGTCAACGACGCCGCGTGTTGCCCAGGCGAACTCGTGGAATGGCAGTGGACGCTCAATGGAGGCCGGTTGACATCGCCCGGACCTGTAAGTACCGGTCGTCTTTCACTTGCTGTCCTTGCTAAAACAGACTGGGTGCTGCGTGCCTGGGATATCGCCGAACCGGCAGGAAAAGAACCTGAAATAGCTCTCGCTTATGACTCAGGACGCATCTCAGGAACGAGTGGCTGCAACCGATACACTGCAGGTGTAACTGAAGGGAAGATTCCCGGTGAGTTGTCGGTCGGACCGCTGGCGGGCACGCGCATGGCGTGTCCGGATGCACAGGCTTCAGTCGAAAACCGATTCATCGAACAACTCACCGGGGCGCAGACCTTTGGATTCATGCTGGGTCGATTGGCGATCTCCTACACGAGAGCAAATGGTTACCGCGGTACGATGCTGTTCGATCTGAAAACGACGCCCAAATAATCCAATGGAGATTTGAAGCACTAAACGGCCCGCGCTTCGGTGAAAATACCATCGTTGGCCCGAAGCTGGATGGAGATAAGTCCTCGCTTGATGGCGTGCTGAGTCAAATCCGCGGTTGTGCGAAGTCCGAGCTTGTCCATGATATTGCATTTATGAAACACAACGGTTCGTACCGCGATTTGCAGGATCGCGGCAATGCCCCGGATGGTGCGCCCCTCTGCAACTAGCTGGAGCACTTCGCGCTCCCGCTGCGTCAGCTGAACAGCGAGTGGGCTTGTTCCGTTTGAATATTCCATGAAATTCGCCATCACGTCCTTGGCAATCCTGGGACTGACGAAGGTTTGCCCCTTCAGCACTTCCCAGATTGCATGATTGAGCGCATCTGTCGCCGAATGCTTCAGTACATAGGCGGAGGCGCCGGCCCGGAGCGCTTCCGTGGCGATTTCGACATCCATGTGCATGGACAGAAACACGACCTTGGAATGAACTTTGAGTTTCCTCAACCGGCGGACTGCGTCGATGCCATTCAACGACGGCATCGAGACGTCAGCGACGATAACGTCAGGCTTCAGCCGTTCTGCCGCCTCCAGTAAAGACCAGCCGTCACTGACTGCTCCAAGGAGTTCGAAATCGGTTTGCAGCAGCCGACGAAGTCCATCTATCACGATGGCATGATCATCAGCCAGCAGCAGCGTGGGCTTTCGAAGCCTTTTTTTCGTGACCACTTTTTTGCTCCTTCCAGGTAATGGGTACATAGACTCGTATAAAGGTGCCCTCATCAGGCGCAGACTGAATGAGGATTTTCCCTTGAACAATCTGAACACGTTCCTGCATGCTGACCAGCCCCAGACCTGCAGTTGCGGTGTTGTGAAGTTTGAAGCCGAC
>Ga0163162_10000472_pt1 | contig 37342 bp, 47 predicted proteins | sample S55metaG_FD_115310 | JGI IMG/M metagenome (GOLD analysis project Ga0163162, IMG submission 115310) | Switchgrass rhizosphere microbial communities from Kellogg Biological Station, Michigan, USA - S5-5 metaG | ecosystem: Host-associated > Plants > Roots > Rhizosphere > Soil | place: USA... | reverse complement strand
GGTCATACCTCGTCCTTGAGTAGTTCCGGCCCGAGGCGTGGGCAAGATAACGTTAACCGGAAGATCTGGCGTAAGCGTTAGGAATTATCCTAAGAGTTGTGCTCCGCGTTCCGATTCCATGTCATTGCAGGGGGAAGATAACAGCTCAAACACAAGATGTTGAGTGATGGCGCTCCGCCCACGCTGGATCACAATCTCTTATTAGGGATATCGGATAGGAAAATGGGACACCCATTAGCCAGTCTCGAGCCAAGGTCAAAAGCCAACTTGCCCTGAACCATCGAAGCAAGACTCGCCTAAGCCCCGCAACCCCAATCCTGATAAACTCCCCACCTCCAAGCCCCACCCATCTCAGAATCGCCAATGCCCCCAATCACCGCCACACCCGCCCCGCTCTCCCGCCGCTTCTCCGTCGCCCCGATGATGGATTGGAACGATTAACGGCAATAGCCTTTAAAACATAGGCTTACAGTGAAAACCAATTGCCTTCGTACCAGTTCTGTACCACCAAGCCGTCTCTGCCGACCTTACTCTCGGACTTACCGATCCAGCCTCATCCATCCTCAGCATCTAGATGAACTAGGATGACCTGTATCTCCATCCTCGGACTACAGTTATGTCAGGTAATCCAACAGCCAATATCGCCACGGCAGACGCATTAACATTGCTTTTACATAATCAACACGCCCTAGCCGCAGCAATCGAAGAACTCACCAAATGGCTATCAGAGAATGGCGTAGGGAATGTTGCACTTAACGCAACGACAGCCATGGAGACACTGGACGCAAATGCACAAGCGATCACGGATGCGATCATTCGACTACGGCAGTCCTAGATAAAGCGACCCACAACGGCCACACCTTATCGGGCAGTAAAGGCAGCACCAGCGAGTGAAATTTTTTTGAATCTAAGAAAATTTCAACCCGAAATTTAGGGCCTAAGAGGGGATTAAATCGGCCATTTCATTTTGTGGAATTTTGAAATGGAATGCTCTATGCTCATTTCAATTTTAGGAATTTTGAAATGAGCATTATTAAGTCTCCGCCCCCTACCAATTTGAACGTTTTCAAAGACATCATTGAAAAGCACCCGGAGAAAGCCGGCGCGTACCTGGCGCTGAACCACTGCGTTGACTCGAAAGGCCGTTATCTTCATTTCGACAAACTGAGATTCAGGATCCCAAGCGATTTGGATCCAGCCCTAGCCTGGTCTGTAGTGAAGCACGCAAGGTTGAGACAACTCACGCACGTTTTGCTCCTAGGCGAGCCTCCGAAGGGATGCAGCTTCCTTTATACCCCCACCATGCACATTGCCATTTCAGCTTGTGACCAGCATACGACAACGGCCGCTCTTGAATGGATGTGTTCCAAGATAGGGGAATCTAAGCATTTACAGTATCTTTTGAATGACTTGATTGAAGATGAGGCCATCAGCAGCAGTCAACTTGAAGGAGCTGCTACTACCACCAAAGCTGCTAAGGACCTTTTGAAAAGAAAAAAGGGACCAAGAACACCTGATGAAAAAATGATCATCGGTAATTTCAAAATGATGAATCATGCTTGGGACTTCAGGGACCACGATCTTACTTTGGATATAATTTCCGACCTACATCAAGTAGGAGTGGAAGGTATTAATGATGAAGCGTATCGGCCTGGAGAATTTAGAAATGATGACAAGGTCATTGTTGTAGATAGCAATGGCGAAATAGTTCATCAGCCGCCACCTGCTAAAAATCTAGAGAATCGGCTGAAACTAGTAATCGATTGGATCAACACCAATCATACAGACATAAAAAGCCAAAGTTATATTCACCCTATGGTGAAGGCAATAATAATCCACTTTATTATAGGGTATGAACACCCATTTAATGATGGAAATGGAAGAGTCGCGAGATCATTATTTTACTGGTATTTATTCAAAAGTGGATTCGGCGCATTTAGATATATTGCGATCAGCACGCTACTTAAGATAGCACCAATTCAATACGGTAAGAGTTACCTCTACACTGAAACCGACGACATGGACCTTACATATTTTATCGATTACCAGTGCAGGGTAATCGCCAGAGCAATAGGTCAATTCAGGGCCACATACCAAGCAACCGTTGAAGGCATGGAAAAATTTAACGCTTTCCTGTACCAATCCGGTCTATATGGAAAACTCTCTGAGAAGCAGAGAGTAGTTTTTAACGTAGCCAGGTCTGGAAAAGCGGAAGATTTCACGATCACAAACGTAAAGGAAAACTTAGGCTGCGCGTACAATACTGCTGCAAACGTACTTAATGGCCTCGTCGACCTTAAACTTTTTGAAAAAATAAAGATCGGGAACGAATGGGTTTTTAGTATGATTGACACCAATAAAATCATAAGCGGATGGAAAAAATAGATTATGGCATCGTTGTCGCACGGTATTTTTCGATGATGGATTGGACACATGGACCGATCGACTTTCAATAACGGTTCTTAGGGCTGCATAGAATTTCACGCGCCCATTCCTCCCTATTGTCTCTGCTTCTCTCGGCAGCGCCCTTCGCAAAAAATTGAGCGATCACGAAAAGCTTCCGTCATAGGAGCTATGGCCTTCAAGCTTAGCTAGTCCGATCGGCTATTTTTGAATATAGTACGTTTTTGTTATGGCGATGTTTCGAAATGGACCAACGAAATGAAACTCCAAATCCAAGGGATAGCGGGGTCTCTGGTACGCAGGAGAAAGGCGAGGAACCTCTGGGTGTACTGGAAACGCTTCCTCCGCTGACCAGGCCAGCCCTTCACGATGCTTTTATCGGACTTACTGCGACCCGCCCTAGGAATTTTGGGGGCGACTTTAATGCAGCTTTGATTGGAAGTATGGTAGATCACTTTTCTCAAGAGTCTATAGATGCCAAACAGTCACTAAAACAGAAAGACCAAGAACTCAGGGACACAGTTGACGAACTGTCAGCCGCCAAGATTGAGCTTGCCACACTTAGAGAAAAGCTAGGTGCCGCTGTAGGTCTCTCACGAGTCAAACAAACCTGCACCTTTATAGGCACCGCCGCTCTTGGGATAGCTGTTGATCTTTATAAAAACAACCTCAACATTTCTTATCTAGTTGGAATTATTGGAGCGGTACTGATTGGCATGACGCTGCTCATAGATAGGAAGGAAAAACAATGAGTATCTTTGGCGTTGAACATCTTGACATCATAGACGTGCTTGACAAAGGCTCGCCAAACCTTGAAAGAATTGCCATTTATGTAAAAGAAAATTGCGATCTACGAGATTATATTTTATTGATTGGACATAGAAATATAGATGGCTCAGCCACGCCAATTAAAGACAATATGCTGTGGTTCGGTGTTGCCGAACTGAATAAAGGAGACTGGATTTTCGTATACACTGCTCCCGGTACAACCACTATCCAGCCAATTGATGGCACAGATTCAAAGTTGCACAGCATCCATTGGGGAAAAGATCACACTGTATTTCAGAATGGTGGACTCGTACCGATGCTTTGTCAGCTAAGTGGTGTTGCAATGCCTGAGATCCCCCAACCACTGGCACACAACAAACGTTTAGCAGCGAATTAACCTCCGGTATTCCAAGCATCATTTATGTTGCTTGAATATCCAAAAATTCAGTTGCGAGCCTTTTTGAGTTTGATGCGTCTCTAAGTTTTCAGAATCAAGGGATCATTTCCCTTCAGAAATCCCCTCCTCCACACAGTCGCTCCCTCGTTATCAGTTTCCCAAGCTGATAACGAGGGTTCGATTCCCTTCACCCGCTCCACTATTTTCAAGGGTTCCAGACGTGTCAGTTTGAGCCTTAGCGTGTTTGGTGACAGTTCCGGTGACAGTTTGCGTGTAAGCGAGCTGCTGCAGGAGCGAGAACCTGCCGCTACCCTCCCCCCTATAGCCAGTCCCGTTTTTATGTTGAGCCACGGGAAACCGGTATTTTTGGTAAGTTTTTCCTCCCCCCTTCTGAAAGCTACGAATCACAAGGCTTGTAGACGATTTGATTAGGTAAGTTTTAAGTAATATCTAGAAATAACATTACCTTTTACCAAGGTCAGAAATCTAAAATAAAATATCTATATAAATCATATAGTTAGGCAAAAATTACTCCTCTCCTTACTCAAAAAAGCCAGTGCAAAGTAAGTGCTCAAAACCGCATCGCGTGCGGGCTGCAGCTGGTTTCTCACCTTCACATACTTAAATTACTTGTTTCCCATGGGTCACCTGAAAACAGGCCCTTGGAATAGCGCTCCAGGGCGCTCTGAAAAGAGGGGGGCGTGTAGGGATCTGTAGGGTTTTCTCAGCCCCAGTTCGCTCAGGAGAAGCCCGCCGGGCGCCGCGGCTGGTGGGTTGCAGGTGTGCAGAAATTGAGACCGATTTAGCCCGCAGGCGTGGCGGGGGGACGACGGCGCGCGCCAGGTGAAGACCCACCCAGCCCGACCGGCGCCGCCCCAAAACGATGCACGCCTGCCGCATCCGATCGAGGCTAGCCCAGGACGCCCATGCCCCGCCCTCGCAGACCTCTATGCACCGTGTTTACTGGGCCGGAAGAGAAGACAAGCCGGCCTTGCATTACCCTGGAGCGTTAGGCGACATCCTGCCGCTGAGCTTCAATTTGCCGCCACAAGTCGTCCTCGATCAGTTCGGCATACTGTTCGGCGAGTGCCGCACAGGCATTGCGCCCGGCATCACTGGCGACACCGTTTTCGTCATACACCTGCCCCGACACCACGCGAAATTCCAGTTCACGATAGCCGTAGGCGTCCCAGTCGCTGGTCGTGGCCCCCGGACTGGGTGGCACGTCCAGCAATGACGTCACTTCACATTGCAGGCAGTATTGATCAAGGTTCACGTCATACATCCTCTGCGCCTCCCGACACCGCTGACGTGGTGCGCCTGATTATTTTGAACCTGGGCCCAGGCCAGGCGAAAGTGCAGCTCGATACCCGGGCGGTGTCGTTACACTGAGCATCGTGAATAGGAGTAGCCGCCGTGGCTGTGTTGTCCCCGGAGCAGTTGGCCATTTACGCCGAAGTCAGTGAACGGCTGGATGAAGAAGGCTACGGTGATCTATTGACCGGCCAACCGGAGGACGTGCATGACGCTGTGTCACAAATGGAGTTGGATGCACGCACGAGCGCTATGCCTGAAAAGCCTGTTGGCCGAGGCTGATAACGAAGCGGACTCAACCGCTGACGATGAATAAACGAACCCCCGCCCTGCGGCCTTACACTGCCGGGTCAACCCCAGGAGTAGCACCATGCAATTGAGTGATGTGGAAGAGGTCATGCAGGCGAATATTGCCGAGGTGAACCAGGCACTGGCCGAAGGCTGGAAGCTGGTCGCCGTGACGCAAGGCCCCGGTCAACCGGTGTACGTCCTGGGTCGTTCGAAGTACAGCGTGCTGCAGCAGGCCGTGGCCAACGCGAAAGTGATCCAGCCGGTGAATGAGTAGGGCGGAGCCGCTTACCCCTAACGAACCGAAAGGGCACCCCTCCGGTAGGGCCGATGCGCTACGCTGGCCATTCATCCGTAAGCAATAGGAGTGTGTGTATGAGCTATGCCCATATCGGAAAAATCAAGGAAGTGAGCGATTTTATTCAGGCCAATGCGCTGATCGAGGCGGGCTATGAGCTGTTGCAGATTGTACCCGGCATCACCAGCGACCGAGATCCTTGCACGCTGTTCTATCTCGGCCAGCACAAGCCGAAGCCCGCGGAGCCCGAGGGCGAGTATGTCGGCGGCGAGTGGGTGCCGAAGGGGTGACGCCGCGTTACGAGTAACGGCGTTTACGTTCAACCGCCCCCCACTTGTCAGGAGTGCGGGGGCCTTTTTCTATGGCACGGCAATCAGAACCAACTAAACGGTGTTGCTTTTGGGATCATCTCAACGTTGGCGGATGCGAAAATCATCAGTGTCGGAGAGTATAGAGAATTCAAGATGCAGCTTATTGATGCCTGCGGGCGCGAACATCCTAACGTTTGATCGACAGTATTTTCTGGGGAATAATTTATGGGTGAAGCAAAACGTCGTAAAGAGCAAGATTCCGACTACGGAAAACCGCGACCTAAAATGCGAGGCTTAATATTAAGTTCTCCAGGCACTGCAAACATTAGCGCCAAAACATTTCATGGAGGCGGCGGGCAACTGGATAAAACAGACCTGCGCGCATCTCTTTTTTATTGGGATAGGCTTATGTGGCCTACAAGCAATATCATCAATATTGAGGGCGACGCTGACGCTCAATTTCTTGAATCCGAAGGAATAATGTCTAGGCCGAGAATCGTGGTATATGGGGAAATGGCGAGGGCATCCGTCGATGCCATAACTCAGGCATTGATACAAGCGGAAGCTAATGAGCCAGGGATCTGGAGCATTGGGGAGGGCGTAAACTCGCTCAGCATCGCTGATCGCTGGATGGTGCCGCGCCAAGGTACACGCATTGAGTTGATCAATGCGATTCCACTCCCTGCAGACACGGTACCGCTGGCGGAGATTCTGGACTTCAAAGCCAAGAGGCGTCCTGAGCTACTTTCCTTCAGATCTTACTTGGAAGAAATGACCCAAGAGATCAATGGTGCGGCTGATAGTGTTGACGCTTTGTCACGAAAGCTGAAAGAGCTTGATCTTGCGTGCGCGGACCTATTCAAAACCACTAAAGAGTTTCGACTCCCTCTTTATCTTGCAGATCTTAAGATGTCGATGAACACTGATTTTGCAAAATCTATAGAGAAGGGAACACAAGCATGGGGTCAGTTAGAGGATATAGGCATGAATGCAACAGCTAAGATTGTAGGTGCAACTTTAGCTGGAGTATCAAGCCTTTGTTCCCTTAAGCCGGATTTTCAATTCCAAAGCATCAAGCGGCCGACATCACCGTATAAATATTTGTATCTAGCACAGCGAGAGCTGTTCTAGCTCGGGCTGACTCTTAGCATATGAGCGCTACGGCAGCCGCATGCGCTCTTCAAGCATCAACGTTTCAAGCAAGTGTAAAGCCACCAGGTTGCCGCCGACGTGCTCCCTCCAAGCTTGATGCGTCGTCTTGTAAAGTTGGTCTATCTCGGCAATTACACGACGGTAACGCTCAATCTCCAGCACAAGACGGCGGCTTTCAGAGTGCTCGACCCAGATCTGGCGCAACTCGTTCTGAGTAACAGGTCGAAATGGTGGAAGGTCACATTTCATGGCAAGGCAAACTACTGTGATTATTTACAGTATTTTGCGTGAGTTAGGGCAACACGGATAGGGCTGCCTGTCGCCTGACTTGCGGTTAGAAATTGAGCACACCAGAGGAATCGGATCAGGCCTCAAACGGCCGAAATCTCACCACCTCCTCCCCCAGCCATTCATTGACCTGCTGCAGTCTCGCCTGAATCGGCTCCAGTTCGTTCATCGCCCAAATCTGCGCCGCCTCCTTGATCGAGCCGAAGCCGCCGGCGTTCTGCGGAACGATGCCCATCAGCTGAGGGGGAATCCGCAGCGCCGCGAGCATGTCGTCGCGACTGATGTTCTTGATCGAGCCGAACTCATCCTTCGCCGCTACCTCGCTGACCGGGATCAGTTGGATGCCATCCTTCTTTCCGCCGGGGGCATACATGAACAGGTTCCGGAAGTTGCCCGGTCCTTTGGCTGACTTCAACGCAGACCGGAGCGCGGAAACGTCCGTCTCGTTCTGCGCGGTGTCGGTCATGTACATGATGAAACCGGCGTGGCTGCCGTTGTTGTAGTACTTACGTCGGAACAAGGTGGCGGACTCGTTAAGCAGCGCGCTCTGCAGCGCTGGCAGCCACTCCGGAAGGCCGTAGATTTCCTGGTTAATGTCGGCCTCGCGCTGGTGGTAAACGGTCCCACGCTTGAACTCGTACTCATCCCGCCAGCCGCGCACCTGGTAATAGGTTTCAAGATCCGCACCACGTCGCATGTATTTGCCCAGGGCGGGCTGCAGGCCCAGCGTGCTGCGCAGCATGTTGTCGCGCCTTTCCAGATAACCGTTACCGCACCAGAGGAAATCCAGGGCGAATTGTTCGAAGGTCTGACGTGACAGCAATTTGTGGGGGATGAACGTGCGGGCCAGCATGTTGCGCTTGAAGTTCAAACCCGATTGCAGGAACACGCTGGCCCGGGAGGACTTGGCCAGACCGTCGAGGGACATCGGCGGTTCGTACCACCGACCGTTCAGCCAGCACTCCAGGTAGTCGAGAATCCCCCGCTCATCGAGCACTGGCGTGGGATCTCCGAAGGTGAAGGCTTCCATCTTGCCGCCCGTTGCCGGCAGCACCTGTCCCTCGGCCGCAGCCGGGGCTGAAGTGGACGATTGCGTGGTTTCGCTGCGGCTGTTGCTCATCAGTAAATCTCCATGAAGCCGGTATTCGTTGAGGTTTGGCCCTCAAGCGGTTCGTTCTGTAATGCGTGGAAAAGCGCCCATGCGAGATCCGCGTGTCCGGTCTCGTCGGTGCGGCCTGCCGTGTAAGTGAACTGCCGGCCGCTGGCCGTGATGGTTTTGCGAATCGCCATGAGCGACTGGGCCATGTCGATCCAGCCGGCGTCGAACTCCAGGCGTCCTTTGTGAATAACGTCGTAGGCCTTGAGCACCAGGCGCGTCTTGACCTCGGGCGAATAGCTGAAGGTCGTCACGTTGGGGAAAAATTGGCGCACCAGCTGGGCCACGCCAGAGCCCATACCAGTGATGTCGATTCCGATGTAGGTCACCCAGTAGCGCATCGTGACCAGACGGATCGCCTCGGCCTGCGCCGCGAAATCCATGCCGCGAAACTGGTGACGCTCGAGCACGCGGAATTTGCCACCCGGCACCAACGGCGGCGCCACGACCACCAGGCCAGAACTGTCACCGGTTTCCGCCGGGTCGTAACCAATCCACACCTGCCGATCGGCAAACGGCCGCGCGGCGAAAGGCTTGTAGTCCTCGGACCACTCGACCCAACTATCGACCATGCAGGGCTGCAGGACGTTGAGCGGGAAAATGCTCGCCCCGTCGTCGACGAACTGGCACATGAGCAGGTTCGCGAAGGCGTCCGCGTTGTACTCGAGGCGCAGCTCTTCCAGGTCGAATAGGTCACAGCCGCGCTGCTCGGCATCCAGGATGGTGACGATCTGGCGCCAGATCCGGTCCTCGCACAGCCGGCCCTGCTGCAGCGCATCGTGCGAAACGTCGAGTTTCAGCCGCTGCGCCACCGGCTTGCCCTTGTTGAAGCGCTCGCCGGTCCAGAATGTGTAGGCCTCATGCGCCATGCTCGATGGTGTCGAGAAGTAGGTGCGGCGGTATTGCTTCTGCATCGCCATGCCGCTGGCGACTTTGTTCAGCTCGTTGAACTTGAAGGTCCAGAAGAATTCGTCGAAGTAGAAATTACCGTGGTAACCCTGAGCGGTTCGGGCGTTGGTACCGAGGAAATGCAGCTCGGCGCCGTTGGCCAGAATGATTGGGTCACCGGTGAGCTCCACGCCGCAAACCTCGCGGGCGAAGCCTTGAATGTATGCCTTGAAGATGTGCGCCTGGTTCTTCGACGCTGACAGGAATATCTGATTGCGTCCGGTGACCAGGGCATCTATAAACGCTTCCCGGGCAAAGTAGTAGGTGGCACCGATTTGCCGGCTTTTCAGGATCGCCCTGGTGCGCTGATTGCTCGCCCGGTACCAGTCCAACTGATAGCCGAAGCAACCGTCTTTAAACGCCTCGGTCAGCAGCTCGATCTGGTCTTCGCTGAATTCGTTGCGAGCCGCTTTCTTTTTTGGACCTTCGTTGCGTTTGGCCAGATTGGGGTTGAGGTCGGTGTCGGTACCGCCGGCCTTGTATCGCTCGATTCGGGCCTGCCGTTCCAACTGACGGTGCAGCAGATCAATTTCCTTGAAATCACCACCGGTCTTGCCGTCCTTGAGGATCAGTTGCACCAGGCGCGCTTCCAGGGCACCGCCTATGCGCTCGACGTTATCGGCCCGATCCCACTCATCGCGCGTTTTCCAGGCGTGAACCGTTTTTTCCTTTTCATCCAGCATTTCTGCGATCGCACAAATCCGCAGGCCGGTCCAGTAGAGGAACTTGGCCTGACGGCGGTTATCGCGGATGGGAGTGGCTTCGGTTGTCGTCATGGCGGCGATGCTGACGCCTCGCGCGCGTGAAGGCGTAGCGATGTGCCATGTAGCGCCCAGGCCTACAACTGGCGCTGATTGCTCGTAATGACGCTACTGCCGACGATGCACCTCAACGCAACTGCATTCAGCAGCATCGCTTTGAGGATTTCCCGACATGAAGAAATTTCGCAGCAACTGGTTCCGTGTCGCCGTTGAGGGCGCTACCTCGGACAAGCGCATCATCAAACGCAGCTGGCTGGAACAGGCTGCCAAAAACTTCAACCCGACCACCTACGGCGCCCGGATCTGGCTGGAGCATTTCCGCAGCTTGTTGCCTGACAGCCCATTCAAAGCCTACGGCGACGTGACGGCAGTCAAGACCGAGGAAGTGGAGGTCAACGGTCAGACCAAGCTGGCCCTCTTTGCCCAGATCGAGCCGACCGCTGATCTGATCGCCATGAACAAGGCGAAACAGAAGATTTACACGTCCATCGAAATCGACGACAGCTTTGCCGACACCGGCGAAGCCTACATCGTCGGTCTCGCTGTGACCGACTCCCCGGCGAGTCTCGGTACCGACGTGCTCGCGTTTTCAGCGCAAAAACCTGAAGCGAGTCCGTTCAAAGACCGCCACTACTCCGCGAGTTCGATGTTTACCGAGGCCGTGGAAACCGAACTCACCTTCGAAGAAATCGAAGAAAAGCCCGGTCTCGGCGCCCAACTCTTCAGCAAGGTGCAAGCCCTGCTCTCTGGCAAACAGGCCAAGGATGACGGCGAATTCGCCCAGATCAGCCAGGCCGTTGAAGCTGTCGCCGAGCATGTCAAGGATCTGCCCGACCAGCTGGCCGCTGAGAAAAAATTCTCCGCAGACCTGAAAACCAGCCTGGACAAGCTCAGCACTGACTTCAACGAACTGATCAAGCGCCTGGGCGAAACCCAGGACCACAGCCAAACCAAACGCCCAGCCGCGACCGGCGGCGACGGCGCTGTGCTGACCACCTACTGATCACTTCGGCCCCCTACAAGCTCCCCAGGAGAACACCATGCGTAACGAAACACGACTTGCCTTCAACGGCTTCACCAAACAGGTTGCGGCGATCAACTCCGTCGGATCGGTGGCGGAAAAATTCACCGTTACCCCTTCTGTTCAGCAAAAGCTGGAAACTGCGATTCAGGAATCCAGCGCCTTCCTGAAAAAAATCAACGTGCTGGGCGTCGACGAGAAAGACGGTGAAGCCATCGTTTTGGGCGTGGGCTCGACCATCGCCGGCCGGACCGACACCAACCAGACCGCACGCAACCCTCGCGGTGTCAGCTCGCTCAAGAACGACACGTACAGCTGCAAAAAGACTGACTTCGACACCGCTATTCCTTATGCACTGCTGGATGCCTGGGCAAAATTTCCGGACTTCCAGGCTCGACTGTCTGGTGCGGTCGTCGAGCGCCAAGCGCTTGACCGCATCATGATCGGCTTCAACGGTACCCACGCTGCGGCAACGACCGATCGGACTGCCTTCCCGTTGCTGGAGGACGTGAATGTGGGCTGGCTCGAGAAGTACCGCACCAAAGCGCCAGAGCGTGTGCTGAGCAGCGGTAAGGTCGCCGGTAAAGTCACCATCGGCCCGACTGGCGACTACAAGACCCTCGACGGCCTGGTTTACGACGCCATCCAGCTGCTGGACCCATGGCACCGCAAACGTCCGGATCTGGTCGTCCTGGTCGATCGCAACCTGCTGCACGCGAAATTCCTGGCCAACATCGAAGGCGCCGCCGACAACGAAAACGAGTTGGCAGCTGCGCGAATCCTTGCCAACGGCACACTGGGCGGCCTGCCGATCGAAGACGCACCATTCTTCATTGACGGCGGCATCATGATCACCACGCTGAAGAACCTGTCGATCTACTTCCAGATCAGCAGCCGTCGTCGCATGACCAAGGACGAGCCGGAGCGTGATCGCATCGCCGATTATCAATCGTCGAACGAGGACTACGTGATCGAAGACTTCGGTCTCGGCGCCCTGGTCGAAAACATCGAAGAGGCCGCGTAACAATGGCCCTCTCCCTCGCTCAACGTCACCGGCTGCAGGCGCTCGCCTCGCAGGAGGCTGCTGCCGCTTCGCCCGCCGTTTCGATGGCGGGCGGGACGGCCTACGAAATGCAGCTGGCCCAGCTGCTGCAGGATCGTCTGCGCCTGAAACAGATCCAGTCGAACGAAGGCAAAGCCGCGCTCAAGTTGCAGCTTTTGCCGGCTTACGTGCCTTACGTCGACGGTGTTCTGGCAACGGGCAACGGCGCTCAGGACGAAGTACTCACCACCATCATGATCTGGCGGATCGATGCTTCCGATTACAGCGGCGCGCTCGACATCGCGGCCTACGTGTTGCAGCACAGCCTATTGATGCCCGATCGCTTCGAACGGACCACCGGCTGCCTGGTCGCCGAAGAAGTCGCCGAAGCGGCGTTGAGCTCACAGAAAACCGGTGGTGGATTCGACCTGGCCACCTTGCACCGGACGATGGAGTTGACTGCCGAGCAGGACATGCCGGATGAAGCCAGGGCCAAGCTGTACCTGGCGACAGGACGCGCCACAGTGGCCGGTCTGAGTGCCGATAACCCGGGCCAACCCGGTCAGGTAATGGCCGGTATTGAACTGCTGAAACGCGCCATCGAGCTGAACAACAGCTGCGGCGGCAAGAAGGATCTGGAAGGCGCTGAACGCCTCCTGAAAAAGATTGCTCCCCCACCAGGGAGCTGACCGAGCGTACCCCGCAACCCCGGCGGCCCGGGGCTGAACAGCAGGTTTCTCTCCTTTCCTTGCTGTGACGCCCCGGCCACCGCCGACTTAGGGCTGAACCATGAGCGGATTTATTGCCACCGGCAGCACCGACGAACCTTTTGTCATCACCAATGACGGGTTCTGGCCTGACATCGATGTCGTACACCTGCGATCCGCTATTCGCTTGGATGGCAGCATCACTGACGCACGCATTGAAGTCGTGACCGTCAACGCGTTGATCCAGGTGAACGGCGAACTGGCCAAGGTGAAGCTGAATCATGTGGAGAACGGATACACCACCATCGCGGCTGTGCCGGCGTTCGAAGTCAATGGCGAAAGCCACTTCATCCACCTTTACCGCCGTTCGATCTATTGCAGCGTTGGAGCTGAGCTCGCTGAGCGATATCGCAGCTACGACACCAGCGTCGACGGCAACAAGAACGCAGACGAACTGACACCTTCGGTCGATGAATACCGTCGTGACGCCCGCTTCGCCATTCGCGATCTTTTGCGCGTCGGCCATTCCACCGTGGAGCTCATCTGATGACGACCTCCGTGTATGCCGCTCAGGGCGACACCGTCGACGCCATTTGCTGGCGGGTCTACGGCCGCACTGCCGGCATCACCGAGGCAGTCCTTGAGGCAAACCCGGGGCTATCAGATTTCGGCACGATCATTCCGCACGGCACGCTGGTAGCGCTCCCGGATATCGCGCCGCAAGCCCCGGAGCTGCAAATGGTGAACCTATGGGATTGAGTTATCCGAAATCGCAAGCACACACACCATCACCTTCAACCTTGGACAGCGGAATCACGCGCATGCCTGACAAACCGGATACATGGGCCTGGTTCGCTGCCTGGCTCGAACTGAACTGGCCTGCCTTCTACTCAGGCGGCCTCGCCTGTGTGATCGCCGCTCTGCGGATCATTTACGGCGGCGGCACCTGGCGCCGGGTTTTGCTTGAGGCACCGCTGTGCGGCGCCCTTGCGCTTGCGGCCAGCCACGGACTCTTTCTGCTGGGCATTCCCGCGACCACCGGCCCTTTCTTCGGTGGAGTGATCGGACTGCTGGGCGTTGAGGGAACCCGTGCACTGGCCAAGCAATTCTTCAACCGCAAGGTGGATCAGCTATGAGTGTTTTGCGCCACGGCGATCGCGGACAAGAGGTCCGCACACTGCAGCAGCGTCTCAACCTGCACGGCGCCAGTCTGGATCCGGACGGCGATTTCGGTGATGCCACCGAATCCGCGGTGCGTCATTACCAGCGTCAGGTTGGGTTGGTAATTGACGGTATTGCGGGCTCGAAAACCGCTCTGGCGCTGGCCGGCGCCGATTGTTCGAACCTGCTGCAGCACGCCCTTTTGGTGAAAGCTGCGGCACGCCTGGGCGTTGAGCTCGCCGCGATCATGGCCGTAAACGAAGTCGAAAGCCAAGGCAGCGGCTTCCTGGACAACGGCAAGCCGAAGATTCTGTTCGAGCGACACATCATGTATCGCCAGCTCAGCACACCGCGCGCACCTGGTGATGATGCAGCCGATTTGAAGGCCAACGCCGATCAACTAGCTGTGGTGCAACCCAACCTGGTCAATCCGAAAGCAGGTGGTTACGCCGGCGGAACGGCAGAGCACCAGCGCCTGGCGAACGCCCGACTGATTGACGATCTTTGCGCGTTGGAGTCGGCCAGCTGGGGCGCGTTCCAGGTGATGGGTTATCACGCCGTGCGCCTCGGTTACGCAAACGTGACGGACTTTACCGATCGGATGGCCCGCGACGAGAACGAGCAATTCGAAGCTTTCGTGCGTTTTATCGAAGCGGACCCGGCGCTGCTCAAGGCGCTGAAGGGCAAAAAATGGGCGACGTTCGCCAAGGCTTACAACGGCCCCAACTACACCCGCAACCTGTATGACACCAAGCTGGAGCGCGCCTATCAGCGTCACGCTGCAGGCTGCCCCATTCCGGAGGCCGCATGATTGACCATGACCAGATTCGCAAACTCAGTCCACGCGACGGTGACATTTTTGTAGTGCCGGAGGACACGCCGGTTGACCTGGCACGTGCGCTGGTCGAGGCGATCGCTGTCGCCAGCCCGGGCGTCAAGGCGATGGTATTCCGAGGCGATGTGCGCCGGCTCAGCACCGCAGAGATGAATGCCGCTGGTTGGTACCGCGCATGAGCACGCTGCGCCAGGTGCTGCTTGGCTCGGCTTTGCTCGCTGCGATTGCGCTCCTGGTTTGGGCTCAGTCCGAACAGATCGAGGTCGCCGATAAAAATGCCGAGCTGGCGAATCAAGCGGCAGATGCCGCTCGTGATAGGGCAACGCGCAGCGAGGCGACGGTCAACCAACTTCAAGCATCTCTGCAGGAAGAGCGGAACGCCCAAACCGTATTGCGCGGCGTTCAAAACCAGCTGCGCCAAGGGCTCGCCACCCGTCAACGAACCATTGAGGACTTGAAACGTGAAAATGCCGAACTTCGCTTTTGGGCTGATCAGCCTCTCCCTGACGCTGCTCGCCGGATGCGCGAGCGCCCCGCCATCACCGGAGCCGCTGCTTATCGCGACTGGTTGTCCGGCCGTGGTGCCGTGCACCCTGTCGGCGACTAAACCGGACAAGAACGGCGCCCTGCTCAACGACCAGGACGTCACCGAGAACGACTGGGCGCAATGCGCAGCGCAGGTCGATATGGTTTACCAGCATCAGCAGACCCAGGCGGGTAAACCATGAACAAACCAGAATCGCTACGCGCCCACCTGCTCGCCTCGGTACCGGAGTTAAAGAAAAACCCCGACCGCCTGATGGTATTCATCGACAAAGGCACCATGCGCAGTACCGCTGCCTTGGGTCTGTCGTTCGAATACAACTACACGCTGAACCTGATTTTCACGGACTACGCTGGCCACCCCGACGCCATCGCCATTCCCCTGTTCGCCTGGATCCTGGTGAACCAACGGGAGCTGATGGAGAACGTCGACCGCAGCAAAACTGCCGTCGCCTTCGAAGCCGATCTCCTGGACAACAGCAAGGTCGACCTGTCGATCAAATTGCCGCTCACTGAACGTGTGATCGTCAAACGCCAGGACGACGGCAACCTGGTCGTCAATCATCCACCAGAGCCCGTGGTCGACGATGATCCGTTCACCATGCCTGGGCTTGAGCTATGGACTGCCGGCGGCGAGTTCATCGCACGGTGGGAAAAACCATGAGCAATGACCTGCAGGCTCTTGAAACATGGGTTTCAGTGTTGTTGGCCAAACTGGACGAGGGTGAACGCCGCAAGCTGCTTGGTGCCGTCGCCCGGGATCTACGTCGAAGTCAGTCGAAACGCATCACCACGCAGCGCAATCCTGATGGTTCGGCGTTCGCACCTCGCAAGCCCAAGGACCTGCGTGGAAAAAAAGGCCGGATCAAAAGCAAGATGTTCGGCAAGTTGAAAACGGCCCGTTACCTGCGCACCGAAAGCACAGCAAACGGCATGTCGGTCGGATTCGTAGGACGTGTGAGCCGCATCGCTCGGGTTCACCAGTACGGCCTCAAGGATCGACCAGAACGCGGCCAAGCGGATGTGCAATACGAAACACGACAGCTGCTGGGATTCAGCGGCGACGAGCTGGAAAACATCCGAAATCTGTTCATCGATCACCTTGTCGGCTGACCTTCTCCTGTACGCACTCGCGCTACAGCCCACCGCCGATGCAGCTCGCACGCGCGACCTGCAACATCGGCGGCATGGACTCTCTTACTGAACTGACTCGACGCCTTGAAAACCTGATTCGTGCCGGCACCATCGCCGAACTCGATCCGGAGAAGCCGCGTTGCCGTGTGAAAACCGGCGGCCTGCTGACTGACTGGCTCCCGTTCTTTGCCCTGCGTGCCGGAGAAGACAGCGACTGGGATCCGCCAAGTGTCGACGAGCAATGCCTGGTGCTTTCGCCTTCTGGCAACCCAGCCCATGGCTTCGTCATCTTCGGCCTGTACAGCGATCGCTTTCCGGCTCCGGACAACGTGCCAACCCGCCGCCGGCGCCGGTACCGCGACGGCGCGATTGTTGATTACGACACCGCGAGCCACACCCTGACCGCCACGCTGCCGGCGGGCGGTAAAGCCGTACTGATTACACCAGGTGGAACGCATATCACCGGCGACGTCGTGATAGATGGACTGGTGAGCTCCACCAAGGACTTCGTCGCAGGCCCGCAAAATATCAGCCTGGTCAATCACCGCACCTCCGGCGTTCAGGCAGGTAACGGGACGTCCCAAGGACCAATCCCATGATCGGCATGAACAGCAGCTCCGGCCGTCGCATCGTCGGCGAAGATCACCTGGTGCAATCGATCGCCGACATCCTGACCACACCTATCGGAACCCGCGTAATGCGGCGCGAATACGGCAGTCAGCTCGCCGACCTGATTGATTGGCCGCTCAACAGCTCAACCCGGCTGCAGGCTTACGCGGCCACGGCCATTGCGCTGATGCGGTGGGAACCGCGGATTCGCCTGAGTCGCGTTCAGCTGACATTGGGTGATGTTGCTGGCCAGGCGATTCTCGACATCGACGGCAGCCTGGTGGACACCAATGAACCGTTTAGCCTGCGCGTGCCTCTCAGCTTGGGAGCAACAGCATGAAAACCTTTACCCCTATCGACCTGGCTCAGCTTCCAGATCCGGATGTCGTCGAGCAGATCAACTACGAGCAGATCCTCGCCGAACGCAAGGCATACGCGGTTAGCCTCTGGCCCGCCGATCAACAAGCTGCCGTCGCCGCAACTTTGGCCGTCGAGTCGGAGCCTCTTACCAAGCTGCTCCAGGAGAACGCGTATCGCGAAATGCTGCTGCGTCAGCGCGTGAACGAAGCATCCCTGGCCAATATGCTGGCTAAAGCCAAGGGCAAAGACCTCGAGCAGCTCGCCGGTAACGTCAACGTCGAACGCCTGGTAGTGACCCCGGGCAACAGCGCAGCCGTCCCGCCCATCGTCGCGGTAATGGAATCGGACGACTCGCTGCGCGAGCGTGCGCAGATGGCATGGGAAGGTCTCTCGACAGCTGGGCCCCGTAACAGCTATATCCTGCACGCGCGCAGCGCAGACGGCCGCGTTGCTGACGCAACTGCTGAAAGTCCATCGCCGGCGGTCGTCGTCGTCACTGTTCAGGGCTTAGTCGGAGATGGAAGCGTCGACCAGGCACTGTTGGATGTCGTTAGTCGATACCTCAGCGATGATGATCGTCGCCCGGTTGCCGATCGGCTGACGGTGCAATCGGCGACGGTGCTGCCGTATCAGGTCGATGCGGTTCTCTATCTCGCCACAACCGGTCCAGAAGCGGAGCCCATCCGCGAAGCAGCACAAGCCCGACTCGTTACGTTCATCAGCCAGCGCCGGCGCTTGGGCGTAGAAATCTCCGAGTCGGCCATTCATGCCGCCCTGCATGTCGAAGGCGTGCGCAAGGTTGTCCTCAACAACTGGACCGATATCTCTCCGAGCGAGGCTGAGGCTGCTTATTGCACCGGGTATAGCGTGGCCATTGGTGCGCTGTCATGACGAACCTCTTGCCGCCGAATGCCACGCAACTGGAACGGCTTGCGGCCGAGGCACTCGCGCAGATTGAGCGTGTGCCGGTTCCGATCCGGGATTTGCTGAACCCTGATCGATGTCCGGTGCAGCTTCTGCCCTACCTCGCCTGGGCTTTCTCCGTCGACCGCTGGGACAGCACCTGGTCGGAGGCCACCAAGCGCCAGGTCATTAAAGGGTCCTACTTCATCCACTCCCGCAAAGGAACGATCGGAGCACTGAGGCGTGTGGTCGAGCCTTTGGGCTACCTGATCGAGATTATCGAGTGGTTCAACACGGTGCCTGAGGGCGTGCCGGGCACCTTCGCGCTCAAGGTGGGCGTGCTGGATACCGGCATCACCGAGGAAATGTATCAGGAGCTGGAGCGCTTGATCGACGACGCCAAGCCCGTCACCCGCCATCTGACCGGCTTGGCGATCAGCCTCGAATCCAGCGGAAATTTAGATATCAGCGTCGCCTTATACGAAGGCGATGAAATCGACGTATACCCGCCGGTGATGCGTGACATCGAGATCACCGGAACCATCGGCGTGGTTGGCCGCGAACACTCCATAGACACCCTGGACGTTTACTATGATTGATGCGAACTCGCAGTTTTTTGCGATCCTTACGAACGTGGGGATGGCCAAGCAGGCGAACGCCGACGCGCTCGGCCTTCCCTGGAAGTTCACCGATATGGGCGTGGGCGATGCCAACAACACCGACCCGATTCCCAGTGCGACACAAACCGCGCTGATCAACGAATGGCGCCGTCGTCCGCTGAATCAGGTGCGGGTCGATCCGGTGAACCCGGCGGTGATTATCGCCGAGCAGATTATTCCGGCCGACGAGGGCGGGCACTGGATTCGCGAAATCGGGCTGTATGACGCGGACGGCGATCTGGTGGCGGTGGCCAACTGTGCGCCGAGCTTCAAGCCGGTGCTGTCGCAGGGCTCCGGGCGCACGCAAGTGGTGCGGATGAATTTCGTGGTTTCCAGCACCGGCAACATCACGCTCAAGATTGACCCAGCGGTGGTGTTGGCGACTCGGGAATACGTCGATAGCAAAATTCTGGAAGAGCTGTACAAGCTCGACAGCAAGCAATCGGTGTTGGTCGCGACCACGGCCAACATCGCGCTGGCGGGCCTTCAGGTGATCGACGGCGTTTCGGTGCCGGCGGGCGCGCGGGTGCTGGTGAAAAATCAGACGGTGGCCAAGGACAACGGCATTTGGATCGCCGCTGCACCGGTCTGGACACGGGCGCCAGATGCCGATACCAATGCCGAAGTAACCTCGGCGCTGCTGGTATCGGTTGAGCAAGGAACGACGTTGGCCGATACCCGTTGGCAACTGGTCACGGATGGGGTGATTGTCCTGGGCACCACGGCTCTGACCTTTCAGAACATCACTCAGGGCTTTGCGCCGATCAACTCCCCGGCTTTTCTGGGCGCTCCAACGGCACTAACCCCGCCCCAGTTCGACAGCTCGCTCAGGCTGGTGAACACCGCCTTCGCCAAGCGGATGGGCGTTGAGTATTCGGGCTTCGCGCCACTTACGGCCAGCACCGCGTTGGGCGCTTTAAGTATTGGCGGGATTGTGGCCGCCGCATCCGCTACACCGATCAACATCACGTTACCGCCTACCGCCGGGGTGCCTGAGGGGGCATCGGTCGAGGTGGTGAACGCTGGGGCTGGTGCAGTCACTGTTCTGGCGGCTGGGCTGGACGTGTTGGCGTCTCAGGTCGCCGGAGTGATACCCGTCGTCTTGGGCATGGGGGATAACGCCGAGTTCGTGAAAGTGTCGAGCACCTGGCGTTTGCGTGGCGGGTCCATGGCCCTCAAGTTTGCCGCTGTAATGGCCGGCCCAAACTGGGTCACGCCGCCGCAATTCGATAACACCACGAAGTTTGCTACGACGGAGTTTGTGAAAAAGTCTGGCTCAACGCTATCGGGATTTAGCACTTACAACGCATCAGCGACTCTGCCTAATAGCGTCGCTGGCAGCGCAGTTGAGTTTTATGGCACTACCGCTGGGCAAACGCTGACCCTCCCGCTGGCGGCAGCTGCTCGCGTGGCTGACGTGATCACCCTCTTTAACTACGCAACCGTTGCGGTCACTATTTCCAGGCAGGGTGCAGAATCCATATTCTTTGGCGCGAACAGTACCGGTAACTCCTTGCTGTTACAGCCGGGTGACTCACTTATTTTTGTGGCCGGTGGTACCCAGTGGTACGTGATTGGCGGCACCGGTGCAAACCAGTTCTCGGCTTCCTTTGGTTCGTCGTTTCTTGCTAATGGCTACGAAAAGTCACCGAGTGGTCGGATTTTACAGTGGGGCATTCAGACCCTTTCCGCTAGTTCTACCACGACCTTTACGTTTCCTATCGCCTTTCCGAATCAGTGCCTGAGCATCGTGGCGAGTTTTGGCACGCCGGCGCAGAGTTCGGTCAACGCCGATATGGTCAGTCCCACCCAGTACAAACTTCAGAACTTGTACGCAGGGTCTCAAGCTGCGCGCTGGATAGCCGTCGGCAATTAAGGAGAAAGCGAATGTTTGCGTCAAAATCTACTTGCGGTTTTTACGATGAATTAACTACCGCCCCGAATGACGCGGTGGAAATCTCTGCTGAGAACCACGCTGAGCTGTTGGCAGGTGAGGCGAATGGTCAAGTTATTGTCTGGGGTGATGATGGTTATCCGGTACTGGTTGATCCTCCTCCGCCATCCCCGGAGGTTTTGGCGGCGATTGAGCGTGTATGGCGTGACGGCCAGCTGGCGGCTACTGACGGCGTGGTTTCGCGCCATCGCGACGAGGTGGAAGAGGGCCGAGAAACCACGTTGACTCCCACGCAGTACACCGAGCTTCAGGCGTACCGCCGCGCCCTTCGAAACTGGCCGGAAACGGGCGAGTTCCCGTTGATTGATCACCGTCCGCTACCACCGCTTTGGCTGACGGAACTGTTTCAGTAACGCCCTCTCCAGGGCGTTTTGGTTCCTGCGCCCTGTAGCTCCTTTCCATACAACCCCCCGCGCTCGTCCAACCAACGCGCGCGCGTCACCCTGCGTTTCATTGCCACCCACGCGCAGGTTCTCCCCATGCCAACTGATTATCACCACGGCGTCCGAGTTGTCGAAATCAACGAAGGCACCCGCCCGATCCGCACCGTCGCAACCGCCGTCGTCGGTATGGTTTGCACCGCCGAAGATGCCGATCCGATCGCGTTCCCTCTCAATCGTCCAGTACTGCTAACCGACGTGCTTACCGCCAGCGATAAGGCCGGTGTCCAAGGAACGCTCGCAAAAAGTTTGGATGCCATCGCTGACCAGGCCAGCCCGATTACCGTCGTCGTTCGTGTCGCCGAAGGCGCGGACGCTGCGGCGACCTCCACCAATGTGATCGGCGGCGTTTCTCCCAGCGGACAGTACACCGGACTCAAGGCTCTGCTGGCTGCGGAAGCGCAGCTGGGCGTGCGACCGCGCATCCTCGGCGTACCTGGCCTCGACTCGCTGGCAGTGGCTACCGAACTTGTCCTCACCGCACAGAAGCTGCGTGGGTTCGCTTACGCCAGCGCCTGGGACTGCGAGACCGTCTCCGATGCCATCGCCTACCGAGAAAACTTCGGCGCCCGCGAGCTGATGACCATCTGGCCCGACTTCGTAAACTGGGACACCACGCTGAATGCCGATGCGCCGGCGTCGGCGATCGCTCGCGCTTTGGGCCTGCGCGCCAAGCTCGATGAGCAAGTCGGCTGGCACAAAACCCTTTCCAACGTGGCAGTGAATGGCGTGTCCGGACTGAGCCGGGATATTTACTGGGATCTGCAGAACCCGGCCACCGACGCCGGCCTGCTGAACGCGGCGGATGTCACCACGCTGATTCGTCGCGAAGGCTTCCGCTTCTGGGGTTCCCGCACTTGCAGCGACGACCCACTGTTCGCCTTCGAAAACTACACCCGCACTGCCCAGGTGTTGGCCGACACCATGGCTGAGGGCCAATTCTGGGCGATCGACAAGCCGATGCACCCAAGCCTGGTCCGCGACATCGTCGAGGGTATCAACGCCAAGTTCCGCGAGCTGGTACGCCTTGGCTACCTGATCGGTGGCGAGTGCTGGTACGACGAAGCCGCCAACGACAAGGACACCCTCAAGGCCGGCAAGTTGTACCTGGACTACGACTACACGCCAGTGCCGCCTCTGGAGAACCTGGGGCTTCGCCAGCGCATCACCGACCGCTACCTGGTCGACTTCGCCAGCCGCGTCAACGCCTGATATCCATTCATTCGCGCGGCGTTGGCCGCGCCTTTAGGAGAGCGCCCACATGGCTCTGCCCAAGAAGCTCAAGAACATGAACTTGTACAACGACGGCGTCAGCTACGTCGGTGCGTGCAAGAGCGTCACCCTGCCCAAACTCGCCCGCAAGCTCGAAGCCTTCCGGGGCGGCGGTATGGATGGCGCGGTGAAGGTCGACCTGGGACATGGCGACGACGGCATTCAGCTCGAATGGACCCTCGGTGGCTGGGACCTGACAGCGCTGCGCCAGTACGGTGCGGTATCGGCGAGTGGCGTCATGCTGCGCTGGGCCGGCTCTATTCAGCGTGACGACACCGGTGAAGTTTCAACCGTGGAGGTAGTCGTGCGCGGCCGGCACGAAGAAATCGACATGGGCGACTCGGAAAGCGGTGAAGACACCGAGCACAAGTTCACCACCACCTGCAGCTATTACAAGCTGACGATCGACGGCAATGAAGAGGTCGAGATCGATTTGCTCAACTTCATTTTCAAGGTCAATGGCAAAGACATGCTGGCTGAACACCGCAAGGCGATCGGCCTGTAATCCCAGCTTTCCCCCGCCGGCTCGTCCGGCACCCTCTCTTTCATAGGATTTCGAAATGAGCACCTCCCAGAAAAACGAAGCTGCAGACGCACCCGTTGAGAAGAACCCGAATCGCCCTGTCATCACCCTGGACACTCCGATCGTCAGAGGCTCGACTGAAATCACCGAGGTAACGCTTCGCAAACCAGTCTCGGGCGAGCTGCGCGGCGTCTCGCTGACCGATCTGCTGCAGATGGACGTCCTCGCTTTGCGCAAAGTCTTGCCACGGATCACCACGCCAACTCTGACCGATCACGACATCGGCCAGATGGATCCGGCCGACCTGGTGCAGATGGCCACCGAGGTTGCCGGTTTTTTGCTGCCGAAGTCGGCGAAGGTGGATGCATCCCTCGTTGCGTAGATGACGCGATGGCGGATATCGCCGTGATTTTTCACTGGGGGCCAGCGGAAATGGATCCGCTCCCCCTGACCGAACTGATGGAATGGCGCGAACGCGCTCGAAAACGAAGTGGGGCGAAGGATGACTGACAAGCTGCGGCTAGAATTTCTGCTGTCCGCGATCGACAAGGTCACCGCGCCCCTCAAACAGATCAGCGCCGGGAGCAATGCTACGTCTCGCGCCTTGAAAGCGGCGCGGGATCAGCTGAAGGAACTCAACGCCCAGCAGTCCAATATTTCCAGCTATACCCGCCAGAAGGAAGCCGTCCGCCAATCCTCCGAAGAACTGGCCAAGGCGCAGGACAAGCTGCGCGGCCTGCGTGAACAGCTGCAGAAGATGGACGCCCCTACTGCGGTTTTTCAAAAGGCGTTCGTCAACGCCTCCGCCTCAGTGGAAAAGCTGACCAACAAACATGCGGCTCAGCGATCGGAGCTGCAACGCCTGATTCCCCTCATGAAATCCACCGGTGCTGACACGCGCAACCTCGGCACCACCGAGCGTCGCTTAAAAACCGAGATCGAGGCGGCCAACAAAGCCATCCAGGCACAGCGGGAACGCCTCTCTGCGCTCGCCAAACAGCAGGAACGGGTGTCGAAGGCGCAGAGAAATTATTCCAAGGGCAAAGAGCTCGCCGGCAACGCCGCTGTTGCCGGCGCGAGCGCAGGTGCGGTGGGGGCAGCGGTCGGCCTGCCGATCGTAGGAATGGTCAAAGACTATTCCCGTTTCGAGGATGCCATGGCCGGTGTTGCCAAACAGGTCAACGGCGCCCGGGACGACAACGGGCAGCTCACCCAGACCTATTACGACATGGGAGCGGCCATCAAGAAGATGTCCGAAACCATCCCCATGGCGACTACCGATATCGCCGCGCTGGTGGAAGGCGGTGCGCGAATGGGCATCCAGGGTAAAGACGACCTGCTGGAGTTCGCCCGCGTCGCGGCGACTGCCGCGACGGCTTTCGAGTTACCTGCTGACCAGGTCGGCGAAAGCCTGGCGCGCATTGCCAGTCTCTACAAATTGCCCATCAAGAACGTCAGCCAGCTCGGCGATGCAATCAACTACCTTGACGACAACGCGATGTCGAAGGGTGGAGACATCATTGAAGTCATGCAGCGCACTGCAGGTATTACCGCGTCGGTCGGCATGTCGTTCAAGGACGCCGCCGCGTTGGGCTCAACCTTCCTGACGCTTGGCGCATCGGCGGAAATCGCCGGAACCGCTACCAATGCCATGATCCGAGAGTTGGCTATCGCCACCCAGCAGCCTAAGCGATTTGTCACCGGCCTCAAGTCTATCGGACTGGAGGCGAAAGCGGTTCAGGATGGCATGAGCAAGGACGCAACGGGCACCATCCAGAAGGTGCTAGAAGCGGTCAACAAACTGCCCAAAAATCAGCAACTCGGTGTGATGACCCAGCTGTTCGGCAAGGAGTACGGCGACGACGCGGCGAAACTGGCGTCCAACATCGGCGAATATAAGCGACAGCTTGACCTGGTGAATGGAGCGGACAACGCGCCTAAACGCGACGGATCGATGCAGCGCGAGGGCGATATTCGCGCAGACCAGTTGTCCGCCCGATGGGAAATGTCGCAGAACCGCATGTTCAACCTGAGCAGCGCCCTGGGCGCCACCCTCCGACCAGCGCTGATCCAACTGGTCACCGGATTTAATGGCGTGCTGGAGCGCGTCAATGCATGGGCGACCGCTAACCCAGGATTGGTGCTGGGCATCCTCAAAGTAGGCGCCGGCATTGCAGCACTGTCGATCGGCTTCAGCACAGTTGCCCTCGCACTGGCCACGACCCTTGGCCCGTTCCTCGCCGTGCGATACGGGTTGTCATTGATCGGGATCCGCCTGCCCTCTGTGATTGGGCTGCTGTTCAACCTGGGCTCGAAAGTACTGCCCTTTGTCGGTCAGGCTTTCATGTGGGTAGGCCGACTGTTCATGGCCAATCCAATTGGCGTGGCCATTACGGCCATCGCCGCCGCTGCATATTTGATCTATGCAAACTGGGACAAGGTGAAGGCTTACTTCGTCAGTGCCTGGGCTGAGATCAAACTGGGCTTCAGCGGCGGGATCAGCGGCATCCTGCAGACGCTCGCCAATTTCAGCCCAATCGGGCTGATCTACCAGGCCTTCTCGGCGGTGATGAACTACATGGGCGTCGAGATGCCCAACCGATTCACCGAATTCGGGGGAATGATCATCTCCGGCCTGGTCAACGGCATCACAAACGCTATGGGCTCGGTGAAGACGGCGATCACTAATGCCGGTAGCAACACCGTCGACTGGTTCAAGGAGAAGCTGGGTATTCACAGCCCTTCCCGGGTTTTTGCCGAACTCGGCGGCTTCACCATGGCCGGGTTGGCGCAGGGCGTTGCTGAAGGTCAGAGCGGGCCTCTGGAAGCAGTCAAGGCCGTGGGCGAGCTTATGACTCAAGCGGGGACTGTGACCATCGGAGCCATCACCAACGCGGGCGCAGCGCTGAACCCAGCTGCTGCTATGCCCGAGGCTACTGCCGCCGCTCTGAACTCAGCCGCATCCGTACCCGGGGTAAAAGCTGAAAATGGCGGCATGCTCGATTCGATCATGGGTATCGGCAAACGACTGGCCCAAGCGGGCGCGATCGCCGTAGGTATGGGCGGGGCTCAAGGCGCGATTGCAGTCGACAACCGCCCGCCAATTGGTGCTGCAGCAGCTCCAGCGGCGATGCAGGTGGCGCCCGATCAGATTGTCATCAACATTCACCCCGCTCCTGGGATGGATGCCGCTGCGATCGCGCGGGCCGTATCTGCAGAACTGGACAAGCGGCAGCATGCAAAACAAGCCAAGGGCCGCAGCGCCCTTTTTGACCAGGAGTAAACGGACATGATGATGTCACTGGGCATGTTCATTTTCAGCCTCGAAACCCTCGCGTATCAGGAGCTTCAGCGGCAGACAGAATGGCGTCACGGCTCGACCTCCCGTATCGGCACCAATCCATCACGCCAGTTCCTGGGCCGTGGGGAGGACTCAATCAGCATGCCTGGAATTCTTCTGCCGGCACTCGCCGGAACCCCGCTCAGCCTCGACACACTTCGCGCCATGGCCGATACCGGCAAGGCCTGGCCACTGATTGAAGGCACCGGCAGGATCTTGGGCATCTGGGTGATCGAGAGCATCAACGAGACTAAGACCCTGTTCTTCTCCGACGGCGCAGCACGTCGAATCGAATTCACCATCGCGCTCAAACGGATCGATGACGGCCGCGTCGACCTGCTCGGCGCAGGCATCAGCACGGCTGGCAACATTCTGAGGAAAATCCTGTGATCGACCAGGCACTGAGCCAAATCGATGGCTATCTGAATGATGCGCAGGCCTCCATGCGGGAAGCGAAAGCCTACCCGCGTCCGATCTGCCGGCTGGAGGTCGACGGACGCGATATTACAGCGGCTATCGAGAAGCGTCTGATGAGCATCGAGTTGACCGACAACCGCGGACTCGCGGCAGACCAGCTCGATGTCACGCTTTCGGATCATGACGGGCGCCTGGTCATTCCACCGAAGGGTGCGACCTTGCGCCTGTGGCTTGGCTGGAGCGATACAGGGCTGGTCGACAAAGGCTCGTACACGGTAGATGAGACAGAACACAGCGGCGCGCCGGACCAGTTAAACATCCGAGCGCGCAGCGTGGACATGGGTGCGGGACTGAAGGTCAAACGGGAACGAAGCTGGCATAACGAAACGATTGAGTCAGTAGTGCAAGCCATTGCGGGGGCCTACGGCCTTGGCCCGCTGGTAAGCGCCGCACTCAGTGCAATCAAACTGGTGCATCTTGATCAGGCCAATGAATCAGACGCGAACCTGCTCTCCCGCCTGGGACAAGAGCATGATGCGATTGCCACAGTGAAAGCCGGCAGGCTGCTGTTCATGCCGATCGGCAATGCGACCAGCGCCAGCGGACTGAACCTGCCGCACATTACCCTGAGCCGCCGGGACGGTGACCAGCACCGATTCCTTCAAGCGGATCGGGATAGTTACACGGGCGTACGGGCGTTCTACTACGACGTCAACAGCGCCGAAAAAAAAGAGGCGATATCCGGCGGCGGCGACAATATCAAGGACCTACGGCATTCCTATACCGACCAGAAAACTGCACTGGTCGCTGCCCGGGCAGAGTGGAACAAGCTGCAGCGTGGAACGGCAACCCTCAGCTACACGCTGGCGCGTGGTCGGCCAGATTTAACGCCAGAACTCACCTACTCGCTGACAGGGATCAAGCAGGAAATCGCGGACATTATTTGGCTGGGTGGCAACGTCAAACACAGTTTCACGTCGGACTCATTTACCACGAGTCTTGAGCTTGAATCAAAACTGCCAGATGGCGACGAGGTAGCGGAGCTGGCCGACGATGCCAAGGACTACACGGGCATCGTCGCGTGGTACCGCGACAAGAAGAGCGGTAAGCAACAAAAACTTACCGAGGGTGATCAGAGCAAGCCAAAACGACTGTCACACCTGTATGAGAGCAAAGCCTCGGCAAAACGTGCTGCGGAGCGAGAGCTTAAACGACTGACCTCTAGCAAGGCAGTCGCCTAGGCGTGACGCTGACAGGACATCAAACGCGCCCTTGGCTTGCCTTCTTCGGTTACAGAAACCAAAGCATGCAGCACCTGGAGCAAGCGCTCCTGATCATCGCTGGATAAACGTCTGTAGCCGACAATCAACTCCCGCTCCAATTTCGTAATAGGCTCGAACATAGCGAGCCCATCGGCTGCGGTTACGGGGGTGACGCTAATCGGTTCCATTGTCTTCCAAGCTCCATCACTGTATGCACATACAGTACCCATATCGAGCCATTTAGCCAATGGGGGCATTCGTTCAGATACAAAAAAGCCCAGCAGAAGCTGGGCTTGTTGACGCTGAGGCTCTGACGACGATCCCGCTTAACCTTGCTTCGCTTTCAATTCAGCGAGCAGCCTATCGATCCCTGGCTGCTTGTAATACAGGGTCTCGAAGTTCTTGGTCCAGTTATCCAGCTGCATATCTCCCATCTGTTCCGGCTTCACCAATTCTGCAAAGTTGTTCACCTGAATCAGCTTCTGTACAGCTGCCAACGCTTGAGCCCGAGTAACAGTCACGTCAACCGATGGACCCTTGAGTTTTTTGGAAACACCATTCTTGATGTCCAGTTCAATGGGGAGGGCAGTGACTTGAACCGACTCGGCGGACGTATGCACGAAGGTCCGATACACGCCATACAGGGCAGCTCGCTGCACCTCGTATCGAACATTTTCAGGTAGATCACCAGGTACGATCTGCGGAGAAAACTGCACATGCAGGGGCTGAGTTTTCAGCACTTTGAACGTGCCATTTTCATCGGAAAAATCTCCGAAATCTTCGACCATCGCCGGCAAATTATCGAAGTGCTGAGGCTCCAAAGCATGAGCCGAGAGCGCTACAGATGATGCAAGTACAGCAGCCAACAGAGTTCTTTTGGCAATCCCAACCATGAACGCAAGTTCCTTCTAATTAGATATGGCTATTAAGTACGTGGGGCTGGTGTTGAGTCTTTTGCGACGGTAGCCATCGCATAAGCCATACGGCGGATGGATTCTTTGTCGTAATCCGACAGGTTACGAAAATAGGACAGGACTTCGGATTCAACAGGTGACAGCTGATCCGCGAATGCGGGTAAAGGTTCACCGAACAAAACGTAGTGAATATCCACCCCTGCTTTGTGAGCTAGCAGCAGGTACGGGGCATCAGGGCTTCGCTCGTCTTTCTCATAGTTCAGCTGAGTGTTCTTCGCAACACCGCAAACATTTGCCAATTCCGTTTGGCTAACGCCCAGCCGCGCTCGTTCTTCGCGAAGCCGAGCTCCAATGGTCATCAAAATCGCACCCTCATCGCTTGACAGTCCTAATTATTTGGACCAAGATCGCCAGAATTCCACACTAAATCACACGAATGAGCACTATGCCGAACACAGCTATCACGGAGCAAGCCTTACAGCTGGCTCGAAGTAAGTTGGTCGCGCAGGGACTGTCTGCTGCTGATTTCGCCAAACGACACGACCTCAACCCCAGCACTGTTTATGCAGTACTGAATGGTCAAAAAAAATGTTTGCGAGGCGAAGCTCACCGAGCGGCTGTGCTTCTGGGTATCAAAGACGGCGTGATCTCAAATTAATTGCACTCACCTTTTTGAGAAACCAGAAGATGAAACGCACTGTTCTAGAAACCCGTCGCCAAGTTGTGAGCGCAGTCATTTGCGCATACCCGGGGGGGCGCGATAGCGCAGCACCGCGTCTAGGGATGTCGGTCAAAAAGTTCGACAACCACGCGTATGAAAACGCTGGTAGCCGCCCACTGACCGATGAGCAGATCTGCCTTCTGGAGTCGCAAACCGGCACCACTCACCTCCCCGACTTCGTCTGCAATCTGTACGGCGGTGTTTTTGTCCCCGTAGCGGAGGCAGGGCAGCTCGACAACCTCGACCTATACGCCCGTTCGATCAACACCACCGTAAAGCGCGGGCTCGTCGACGCCATCATTGCCAAAGCACTTCAAGACGGCGTTATCCAGGACGACGAGGTGCAGGACATTCTCGCGGCACATCGAGCACACGTAGCAGCAAGACATGAAGAGGTCACTGCGGTGATCGTTCTGCACCGGGAAAACCCGGGCAGCCAGGATATGAAGTAGGCGCAAGAAGCGCCGCCAGTTCTCGGCTTTAGCCGAAATGTCGCAATTCGCGATGGGGGAAACAAAGTGAGCACTTACAAACTGGTATGCCCGCATTGCCAAGGGCGAATGCGGATCCGCACAAGTGAAGGCACGCATATTTTTCTGCGTATTGCCTACCTGCAATGCACCAACGAGGCCTGCGGCTGGTCAGTCCGAGCTGAGTTCGAAATGACTCATGAAATGAGCCCCTCCGGTATGCCCAATCCGTCCGTTCGCCTGCCGGTCGCCCCCGTGGCGATTCGTAGGCACGCGATGAAGAAGGAAGGCGAACAACAAATGGACCTACTTGAGCTGGAGACGGCCTGATGAACATGATGACCAATGCGCAAAATCCCGAACGCGAGTACCGCGCCGCCATGCAGAGCGCCGCGCTTTGCTACATGCAACGCCACCAGGCTGAACACCTGGAAAATGACCAGCAGCTCTTCAACCGCACCGTCACGTACCTGCAAGCAACATTGGAAGTACCTGTCTACCTTGCCGAGACTTTGACGGGCTTGGCATACGCTGAACTGCATTCGGGTGGTGGACAGCCCCACCTCGATCTGAAGGGCAGTAGCGCATCCGTAGCGGTTCTCACCGATCCAGCCAGTGGCAAGTCCTTCGCCATTCCCGTCGCTTTGATTTTTAAACACCTGGTCGACGCTACCGAGCCTCAGCCAACAGCCCCTTTCAACTGACCGAATAGCACCACCTTTCGCGAGTGGGTTTGGGCAAGTTGCGCCCGAAATCAGGGAAAAAGCCATGAATACAGCACTTTCCATCCGGATGGACCTTAGCAAAAACCTCGCTGAAGCCCTGCACCAGGAGCTGCGTGAGCGCCTTCGGATGGGCATTCAGGAGCACTGGTATTCGGACGAGTTTCGACGCGTTCCTGATGGCTTGCGGACTAGCGCAATCCTGTCTGCCTACCCCGCCTTGGCGGCTCAAAAAACAACTCTCGGCGCCCTTCAGGTCGCCATCAGAAAGCAGGCGTGAAGATGGAACAGCAAATGCGGGGCGATGTACTAACCCGACTCGAAAACGACTATGGCCTGCGGCATCGCACAGGCACCGACTTCATGCGCGGTGGCACCTGCCCTGCCTGCTCGAAGAAGGAACTGTATTCGAGCTTCGAAAACCCGTGGTTCATCAAGTGCGGCCGTGAGAGCAAATGCGGTCAGCAGTGGCATGTCAAAGAGCTGTACGCGGATCTATTTGACGATTGGAGCAAACGTGCGCCGGCCACGGACGATCAACCGACAGCAAGCGCCCGCGCTTATATGGAGTTCGCCAGGGGCTTCAAGATCGAGCTGGTGGCGGGACTGTTCACCCAGGAAAACTATTTCGACCGCGACCTGAACATTGGGTCAGCAACGGTCCGTTTTCCTCTGGAGCGCGGCGGCTACTGGGAGCGCCTGATTGACCAGCCTCAGCGCTTCGGCAAGAAGAAAGCCCGATTCAAACCCGGGGCGTCGTACAAAGGCTATTGGTGGTGCTCGCCGAATATCGACCTGTCACAGACCAAAGAACTGTGGATCGTCGAAGGCATTTTTGATGCGATCGCCCTCGAGCACAGCGCGATCGATGCGGTCGCGGCAATGTCGTCAAATGCATTTCCCGAGGCCTCGCTGAAAGCACTCGCCGTCGATCGAGCAGGCAATCTGCCGAGACTGGTGTGGGCACTGGACAACGAGCCTGGCGCACACCGGTACACCCGCAAATGGGTCGCCATGGCCCGGGCTCTAGGCTTTGAATGCACTGCGGCGCAGATTCCGCAACGCGATGCGCGAAAGGTTGACTGGAACGACCTGCATCAGCGCTGGGCCTTCATCAGTGATGAAGCGGATCGCCGCAAGCGCACAGAAGCGGACCTCGACGAGGCCCGCCACCACGGTGCCCTGCTTATAGCCGAGAGCGCGTCTGAAAAAGCGCTGCTGATGTACAACTGGCGCGAGCGCGAGGAGTTCCACTTCGGGTTTGAGTCCCGTCTTTACTGGTGGAAGCTGGACATCAGCAAATTCAACAACGCCATGCAGGCGCTGGAAACGAGCGAAAACCATGAAGAGCAGCAGCTGAACAACAAAGCCATGCGTGAGAAAGCGTTGCGCATGTCGGGCTGCGTGGTCGAAATCGCCAACTGCTACCCCCAGGCGCTGTACTTCCAGCGCAATGAGATCACTGACGAGTCCTGGTACTTCTTCCGTGTCGATTTTCCGCACGACGGCGGTTCGGTAAAAAACACCTTCACCGGTGGCCAGGTAGCCGCTGCGAGCGAATTCAAGAAACGGCTGCTCGGCATGGCCGCCGGCGCGGTGTTCACGGGCAGTGGCCAGCAGCTCGACAAGATCATGAAGGACCAGCTGTTCGCGATCAAAACGGTTCAGACGATCGACTTCGTCGGGTACAGCAAGGAATACGGGTGCTACGTGTACGGCGATGTGGCCATCAAGGATGGCCAGGTGGTCGACGTCAACGACGAGGAATTTTTCGAGTTCGGCAAACTGCGTCTGAAAACCCTGCAACGCGCGGTGCCGGTGCGCATTCAGCGCGACCCAAAGGAATACAGCGACGAATGGGCGAAATTGCTGTGGACGTGTTTCGGTGCCCAGGGCGTTGTCGCACTGACCTTCTGGTTCGGCTCGCTGTTCGCCGAGCAGATCCGCGCTCGTTACCAGTCCTTTCCCTTCCTGGAAGCCACCGGTGAGGCCGGGGCCGGTAAAACCACACTGCTCAACCTGCTGTGGAAACTGCTGGGCCGCGCCGGCTACGAAGGGTTTGACCCTTCAAAATCCACCAAGGCGGGCCGCAGCCGCTTGATGGGGCAGGTTTCCGGCATGCCGGTGGTGTTGCTGGAGTCCGATCGGAGCGGCGACGACAAGTCCCACGCAAAGAATTTTGAATGGGACGAGCTGAAGGACTACTTCGGTGGCGGCACCTTGGCGACAAAGGGTGTTAAAACCGCCGGCAACGAAACCTACGAACCGCCCTTCCGAGGCACGATCGCGATCAGCCAGAACGCGCCTGTGATTGCTTCAGAAGCCATCATGACGCGGATTGTGAAGCTGCACTTTGTGCGGCCCAACGTGACGCCAGAAAGCAGAGCCGCGGCTGACCGGCTGACTGCCCTGGACGGAAACCACCTCAGCCACTTCCTGCTGCAGGCGGTGAAACGCGAAAGCGATGTCATGTCCACGCTCGCCGACAAAATCCCCGCACACGAAGCGCGTTTGCGCCGGCTGCACACCCATTGCATCAGTTGCGACACCGAGTACCCAGCCAACAACGAAAAGGCCGCATGCCAAAAATGCGGCAATCAGCTGCGAGGCTACATCCGCGTCGAACGGATCGTTAAAAACCACGCCCAACTGCTCGGCCTGCTGGACTGCATCCGCTCGCTCGTACCCCTGAGCGATTCCCATATCAGCACCACCCAGCGTTGCATCATCGCAATGGCGATCGAGCGCCAGAGCTCTATCAGCGCAGACCACCCTGTGGTTGCTGAATTCTGGGAAGTCTACGACTACCTCCAAGGCCTTGACGCAGATGGGCCGGTGGTCAACCACAGCAAAAAAGACAACGTCATCGCCATCAACCTCAACGAGTTCGTCGAGCGAGCCGCAGAACACCGGCAGAAGCTCGCCGACGTCAGCGAGCTGCGCGATCGCCTGAAGGAATCCCGCTGCCGCAAATTCCTGGAATCGAACAAAGCCGTCGACAGCGCGGTTCGTGCTTATCAGGCCACGCGGCATAACAACACGATCACCAAGTCACCCACCGTCAAATGCTGGATGTTCCAGGCGTAGGGCTGCAACCCACGTCAAACAGCCCTGAAAGGAGAGAACCATGCAGATTCAAGTCGTTACCGGCACTGCGAAAACCCTGCAGGACCGTACCTCTCAGCTGCTCAACGAGCTCGGAAACGATCACCGCAAAACGGTGCAGGCCGAGGCATACGGCGCCAACGGCCTGGTCGATATTTTGGAGGTGCGGGCCACAGACGGTCAGCGCGAGATCCTGGTGCTGAATTGTTCGAGGCTCCAGATCCAGGCGGTTTTGGAATGGCGTTCATGCACCGAAGACACGAACGAATTTGAAGACCTGGTGCTGCACCTGGTGCGACTGCCAGACAGCAACCTGTAACGCCGGCTGCAACCGGCACTTTTGAAGGAGAGAACCATGCGCGACACAAAGCAACTTGAACACAACGCACGCGACGCCCTGCTTGGGCAATTGATCGGCGCAGTCATGACGGTTGCGTTGATCGTCATCGTCGCGGTCCAGGTGCCGGATTTGTTGATTTGGATCCTTGACTAAGGATCTACAAAAGTCGGTGCCATGGGGCTGCAACCCCATGGCACCTGCCACCCCTAAAAGGAGAGAACCATGCAAGCTCAAACCCACAACGGCAGCGTCGCCGAGGCTACCATGAACTCATTTTCCGTTGGCAATGACGCCCCCTATTTCGCCATTGTGGCAAATGACACCGGTTATCGGCTCAGTGTCCGCAAAGGAGCAACACTATGAAAACGTTGTTTGTTCTGATGGCCCAGTACGATGGCCAAGTTGTGATTCCGCTGGATCGAGTGTGTAAGGATTATTTCACTCATCTCACCACGGACATGTTCCAACGCAAGGTGGGGGCGGGACAAATTAAAATCCCCATTACGCGCATGGAGACGAGCCAAAAAAGCGCAAAGGGGATTCACATCACGGACCTTTCCGAATACTTGGATGCTCAGCGCGCTGCCGCCGTAAAAGAGAGCAATCAATTAAACAGCGCACCACGCAGTAGCTAATTCACTTCAGCGTCCTGGCGCCCAACTTTATGGGCGCCTGTAGGATCTTCTCGTACCACTCCCATTTCGCATATACATCACCTCGCCCCCGCAAATGGGTATAACGCCGCATTGAGTTCCAATCGCGATGCCCCGACACACTTGCTACCCGAGGAATATCCCAGTCCATTTCGAATAGCCGGCTAACGCCATCGTGGCGCAGGTCATGAAAGTGCAGGTCCTCAATGCCAACCATATGACAAGCTCTGGTCCAAGAAGCGGATACAGACTCCGCGCTGTACGGAAATATCTCAGGTAGCACCTTCGGCATGGTTTGCAGAATGGCCCAAGCTTCCGGCGGTAAATGACACCAGACATTGTTGCCGATCTTCTGACCCGGATTTTTCATGTCGCGCACCAGCACCCGCTTACCTACCTCATCGAGGTCCGCCCATTGAATCCGCGTAATTTCCTCTTGGCGACGTGTTGAGAACAACGCAAACCCAGTCATTTTGAGCATATTGATCGACGTTGGGCGACGAGCTTGGATACCCTGAAAATGCTTTAGCAACTTGTCGAGTTCGTCCAAAGTGGGGCGTCGGTCGCGCTCGCGACTTTTCATGTTGTACCCAAGCTTTTTCAACACCCGCCGAGCATCCGTCATTGCGTGCGGATCGACCTCATAGCCCCAAGCAGGTCGAGCGATCGAAAGCACCGCGCCCAGATGCGCCAGATCATTACCAGCCGTCTGAGGCTGTACGTTCCCGCCCTCCTTGCCCATCCGCCACAGCGCATACTCCACCAATTGCTGACTGTTGATGTCCTGGTCATTCAATTTGCCCAGGTACGATTCGCTGATCGCTTTAAGCGTGGCGAGCTTGGTCTTCCCGAGCGGTCGAACCTTTTCCATTTCATCCAGGTAGCGATCGATCATTTCCTTGACCGTCGCGCCTTTGCGATTTGCGCGCTCGATTGCGCCAGGCTGATCCAGTTCAGTTTCGCGTTTTCTCACCCAAGCCTGAGCGGCCTGTTTCCGGGCGAAGGTCTGGCTCTCTTGGTAAACTTGCGCACCATCGCGAAACAGGCGTATCTGTGCCGTGTAACTGGTGCTGCCGTCGGTGCGTTTCCGTGCTCTGATCGTGGCCATGGTCAACTGGTACAATTGCTAAAGGGGTTGGTACATTGTACCAACGACCTTTAAAAAACGCTCATTTACCCCCTAAAACCGGCTTTAAACACGTAGAGCAAAATGGTACAGAAATCAGCTACATACCCAGTAAACTCAAGCTCTACAGTGTCTAGACGCTTTAGCGTTGCACCCATGATGGATTGGACTGATACGCACTGCCGTTTTTTCCTGCGCCTACTCTCAAAACACGCCCTCCTCTACACCGAGATGGTCACCACCGGCGCGTTGCTCAACGGCGATCACGACCGCTTCCTGCGTCACAACGAAGCCGAACACCCGCTCGCGCTGCAACTCGGCGGCAGTGTCCCGCTGGACCTGGCGATGTGCGCGCGAATGGCGCAGGAGCACGGTTACGACGAGGTGAATCTGAATGTCGGCTGCCCGAGTGATCGGGTGCAGAACAATATGATCGGTGCGTGCCTGATGGGGCATCCGCAGTTGGTGGCGGATTGTGTGAAGGCGATGCGCGATGCGGTGTCGATTCCGGTGACGGTGAAGCACCGCATCGGGATTAATGGACGGGACAGTTACGAGCAGTTGTGTGATTTCGTCGGTACGGTTCGGGATGCCGGGTGCACGAGTTTTACGGTGCATGCGCGGATTGCGATTCTGGAGGGGTTGTCGCCGAAGGAGAACCGTGACATTCCGCCTCTGCGTTATGACGTGGCAGCGCGGTTGAAGACGGATTTTCCGGAGTTGGAGATCATTCTCAACGGCGGGATCAAGACGCTGGAAGCCTGTCACGAGCATTTGCAGACGTTCGACGGCGTGATGTTGGGCCGTGAGGCCTATCACAACCCTTATGTGATGGCCGAGGTGGATCAGCAACTGTTCGGCAGCACGGCGCCGGTGATTAGCCGGGCCGAGGCGCTGGCGCAGCTGCGGCCTTATATAGCCGCGCATATTGATGCGGGCGGCTCGATGCACCATATCACTCGGCATGTGCTGGGGCTGGGCACCGGGTTTCCCGGGGCGCGCAAGTTTCGGCAGTTGTTGTCGGT
>Ga0163162_10000471_pt1 | contig 37412 bp, 29 predicted proteins | sample S55metaG_FD_115310 | JGI IMG/M metagenome (GOLD analysis project Ga0163162, IMG submission 115310) | Switchgrass rhizosphere microbial communities from Kellogg Biological Station, Michigan, USA - S5-5 metaG | ecosystem: Host-associated > Plants > Roots > Rhizosphere > Soil | place: USA... | reverse complement strand
GAAGACAGAGAACGGCTGACGGTGCTCCAGCAACGCCTGGAAGGAACCGGAATGGGCCGCAATGTCTTCAGTCACGTGGGATTCCCGACCAGTCCCACGGATCCGGTACTGCGCCAGATGCAGGACGTCCGGACAGAAGTGGTCATTGTCGACCTCGACGCGCAAAACGCTCAGCGGGCCATCAGCGCCATAGAACTCATCCAGACAAGTACGAGCGAGATTGCAGTTTTTGCCGTCGGCGAAATGACCCACCCGCCAACCATTGTGGCTGCCATGCGGGCGGGCGCGGGCGAGTTTCTGGAACGCAGCGCCACTTCCGAAGCCCTGATTGAGGCATTCACACGCTTCACTGCATCACGCAGCAAAGGACGTGCAACATCGGGGCGGGCGCGGATCTTTACCGTGATGAATTCCAAGGGCGGCGCGGGCGCGACCAGCGTTGCGGTCAACACCGCTATCGCTCTGCAGGAAACCCAGGGCGGAGTTCTACTCGTAGACTTTGCTCCCCTGGGACACTGCGCTCTTCATCTCAATGTTCGTCCCACGTTTGGCGTGGTCGATGCCCTGCAAAACCTGCACCGTCTGGACGCTTCCTTGCTGGAAGGATTGATGACCCCGTGCAAAGGCGGATTGCAATTGCTGGCGGGTCCGCAGCAACCCCAGGGTCTGACTCCGACTGCGGCAGAACTGGCGCGGCTGTTCGATTTGCTGGTAGCACACTTCCGTTATGTCGTAGTCGATTGCTCGGGACGCGTCGATTCGACAGCGCGGCTGCTCTGCGACCATTCGAACGCCGTGCTGCTGGTCGCTAACGCTGATGTCGTCTCTTTGTGGAGCGCCAGCCGCATTCGTGCATTTCTGGAAGATGGCGCCACGCGCGATCGCGTACGCATCATCCTCAACCGTTTCAAAAAGATTCCCGGCTTCACCGACGAGGATGTAGAAAAAGCTACCAGTTGCAAACTGTTGTGGAAGATTCCCAACAACTACCAGGCGATTGCACCCGCGATTGACAAGGGAGTTCCGGTTGCGTTTCAGGAGAGCACCGATATTGGACGGTCCTTCCGTTCCCTGGCGGGAATGCTGGCTCAGGCTGCTCCCAGCGCCGAGGGCTCGCTCGACCTGTCGTACCAGACCGAGAAGTCTGATTCGTCGAGAAAGTCCGGCGGCCGGCTTTTGATTTCGCCGCTGCGGGCTGGACAGTAAATCAGCTTTTAGCTCTTAGCCTTTAGCTGTTCACTATCTACTTCTGCTGGTCATTGTCACCAACCCTAAAAACATAGAGCGAGTGGTCGAGGATCGCCGCCGGTCTCTGTTGCAGCAGCCAGCGATAGCGTTCTGGATCTGTCAGAAATTGTCCTGAAAGATTTGTGGCGCTGACCACGATCGTGCCTGAAAGGCGCTGGCTTCCGAGTTCATTCGACTGAATTCCGTATAACCTTGGATCGATGCTGCCGAAGTAAGACAATGCGATCGGCTCTCCGGGATGGTTGCGTTGATAGTCTTGTAAAGCGAGCAATCCCTGTCCCCAATCGAGGTTGCTGTCGGTCAGCAGACGGTAGCTTTCTGTCGAGCGCACGAACGGCGTGAAGTATGAGAGATAACCGGGCGCGAAGCGCAGCGCGTCAGCGGCATTCAAGAATGCCAGCAACATGAGGACTGCAACCGCGGCCGGTTTGCGTCGCGCCCACTCCCAGACTGCCGCCGCGAACAGGATGGCGAAGGGATACACGGGCAGCACGTGACGGTCTCCGATATTGAAACGCGCGAAGATCGCCATTGTCATATAGATCGCGGGAAATGATGCCATGATCCAAAGATCGGGCGGAACCCTGATCTTTTTTCTCAAAGCAATCGCGAGCCCGGTTAACGACAAAGCCAAAACAATTGTTGGCCACTTCAGCAGGATCACAGTCGGGTAATACAATTTCCATCCACCGCGAGTGGAAACTTGTCCCAGAAAGAACGCGGCCTGCCCCTGCCGGTTGTGCCTCACCAATTCACGAAAACCTTCGACGTACTCTCCTGCTGGAATGAGGACGCTGTAGTTTGCGTTACCGTGAACCTGCCTAATGATAGGCTCGCTCCAGTTAGGAAAAGTAGCAGTCAGTGTGCCGTCGCGGACAGTGAGGCGTGAAACATGAAAGAAGTATCCGGCCCAGACCACTAGCAGTGCGAGGAGCAGCGCCGCCGCGGTCTTGCCCCAGTTCCATCGCGCTGGCGTTTTAAAGACTTCGTCCCTACCGAGAAGAAGCATCCACAAAAGAGCCAGCACGAACATGGGCGCGGTAGAAAATTTAGCCAGCAGAAGCAGTCCGAGCAACAAACCCAGGCCCAACGTTCCTTTCCATGTAGGCGACTGTCGCCAGCGAACCAGAGCCCACGCTGTCGCAAAGATAAAAAGAGTTGCGGCGCCATCCGTGGCCGCTATTGAAAAATGAGAGATCAGAGAGGGGGAAAAAGCGAACAAGGCCAGCGCGAAATTCGCTGCAGTCCGCGAAAACAATCGATCTGCAACACGCCACACTAATAATGCGAGCAGCAACCCAAGCAATACATTCATGGATCGCGCGCGCCATGCCAGAGATTCCGGATCGGGAGATATTCTCGAGATCCGGAAAGACTCCGGCAGTTTCTCTATTTCAACTTGCCACTTCCGATCCAGAAGAGGCAGCGAACACCACAGACGCGCCAGAGGAGGATGATCGTTGTACTGCTCGAATTGTCCGTAACGCCACGCGTTCTGTCCCTCGGCGATGTGTACGGGCTCATCATAAGTGAGCGATTGGGTGCGGATGAACCATGCGCATTGAGCCGCGTAGACAATTATCAGTATGGCTGGAAACAGCCAACGCGGTCGTGCCGGAGCTGTCTCCGGAGCAAGTGCGGGAGATGTCGGTGGACTGGTTTGCGAAGGAATCATTCAGGCCGCTGCGTTTACGGGAGTTCACTTTACTTCAGCAAGCGCGAAAGTTCCACCGGCCAGGAACCGCCGGAGAAAAAGAATGCGTCGAGTTGCGCTCGACTGGACAGCCGAGGGCGGCTGCCCCACACGGTTCGTGGACTGCTACACTGAGTGACTCAATCCCATCGTGCGTACCGAACCCATCGATAAACCGTCTGTTTCCGGTTGGAATGCATCCTCGCTTCTTCTGGTAGGCCTGGGCTTCGGGATTGCCACGGGTTTCATCGAGGGTATCGGACTTCTTCTTTTCCAGAGAATTAATTGGGCCCGCTGGGGCCCGATGATGCACGTGTCTCCGGAGATCATCTGGATCTCGCCGATCGTCGACTTAATATTTTTCCTTTTGGCGGCTCTGATCTGCTGGACTATCGCTCGCCTCGTACCTCGGGTTCCCGCGATGCGAGCGCTCATCTTTCTGCTGACATTTCTCACGGTGTATGACTGGTTGACCCTGACCAGCCGCCTTTATCATCGCGCCTGTCTCTTACTCGCTCTGGGTGTCTCCGTGGCTTTCGCCCGCTGGTGCGGGAAACGCGAGAGCGCGTCGCTGCAATTCTGGAAAAAGGCCACTCCGTGGACTGTTGCGCTCTGGATACTCGCATTCGCGGGAATCCAAGGTGGCAGCTGGCTACGGGAACGAAGCTCGGTCGCGGGCCTTCCTACAGCAACCGGAAATGCTCCGAACGTGCTCGTGATCGTCGTGGACACGCTGCGCGCCGATCACGTTTCGTCATACGGATACCCTCGCGCCACGACCCCGAATCTGGATCGCATGGCGCAGCAAGGAGTGTTGTTCGAGAACGCAATTTCAACCTGCTCGTGGAGCCTCCCTTCCCACGTTTCTCTCCTGACTGGACGGTATCAGTTCGAGCACGGCGTAGGCGCTGTGCAGCCTGAGCCGTGGCTGGGATGGGACAGCCAGGGTCTGGGTGGCTTCCCCACTCTGGCTGAAGCGTTGGAGCAAAAGGGATATCGCACGGGGGCCTTCTCCGCCAATCGCACGTACTTTTCCCGTGACCTTGGTTTCGGCCGGGGCTTTGTTCATTTCGAAGATTATTTTCATTCGTTCAGCGATGCCTTCGTACGCACTCTTTATGGCCGGGAGTTTGCCCGCATCTATCTCAAGCGCAGCGAGCATAGCCTGGTGAAGCGCATGTTGCGAAAGCTAGGCCTTACTGCCCTGCTCGATCAGGACGCGGAAGGTTCCGGCAGTTATGGCGGAGCCTTCGGGGTCCGCAAACGCGCTGACGTCATCAATCGCGAAGTCATCGCATGGATTGACCGCGATCGCCGGCGGCCTTTTTTTGCTTTCCTTAATTATTTCGATGTACACGATCCCTACGGGGCGCCGCGAGATTATCCACGACCTTCATGGCCTCGGCAAACTGACATCGATGCATACGACGACGGAGTGAAGTATGTCGATGACTACATCGGGCACCTGATGGACGAACTGCGGCGGCGCGGGCTGGCTGACAATACGCTGGTCGTGATTACGTCTGACCACGGTGAATCGCTCGGGCAGCATCACCTGAGGACCCACGGCAAGGCGCTGTACCGCGAACTGATTCAGGTGCCGCTGGTGATCTGGTATCCCGGCCACGCTCCCGCGGGGTTTAGAGTGCCGAGGCCAGTCACCAACGCCGCGATTCCCGCCACCATCATGGATCTGATGGGAGCCGGCCCGTTTTCTGCAGCCTCGAGTCTGAGTGCACTGTGGCAAACCGGCGGGGCGCCGGATTGGCCCGATCCACTGTCTGAGTTGGCACACAACGCGATTTCAGACAAAGAAGACCGGGTCGCAAAATCGCTGATTCCCACCGCCAGCACCGGCGCGATGAAATCCCTGGTCACATCAAAGTGGCAATTCATCACGCATGAAACCATGGGAGATCAGCTTTACGACTGGGGAATGGATCGAACGGAATCCAACAATCTCATCCAAAAGGCAGAAGGAAAAGCGGCAGCTGGCACTTTGAAGGTGCGAATCAATGATTTGATGAAGGCTGGAAGATAAATAAGAGGCAGGTAGCCGTACCTGCCTCTTTCGTGGGGTGAACCCTCAGGATCACGGCCGGGGTAGGCCGCGTGAGGTCGATGTCAGGTAAATTAACTCCGGCGACGGCAGGGCGCAATAATGAGAAAGTACTAGCCTAAAGCCGACCTCAGGCGCTAAACCGCGATGCTTCTCCGGGCTTTAGTGGCACGACCAAGGTCGTGCCCTTCCCATTTCTGGGTACCGTTTCATTTCTGCGGCGCACCCTTCACATTTCTGCGGTGCCGCTCCCATTTGTACGGGTCCGGTTCCTATTTCTGCAGTGCCGTTCCAATTTTTCTGGGGCCGAATTCTCGAGGGTCTCGGTCTAGAAGCCGGCAAGTGGTGTAATTCCTATTGACTCAACACACTCGTACGCATGTCCCGCGGGTAAGTTCTTGTGCTCTTCGGTGGTGCCGTTGGGCCAATCGATTACCAGACGATCAATCCTGTCCCGTTTTCCCAAACCGAAGGTTAAGGGAAGTTCGGACTGCGACAGATAACTCGATCCGCCCTTTACCAGGCGAGTCTGGCTGGTATCGCCGTGAAAGATTCGTACTCTCGCTCCGATAGCGTCGCGGTTCGATTTTGTTCCGTTCAGGCGAATCCGAACGCTTTTGTTTCCAGTGAGCTGATCGTTCCGATAAAGATAGGCAGGACCGTTGTTGGTGGTGACCAGCAGGTCAAGATCGCCGTCGCGATCGAAGTCGCCGTAAGCTAATCCGCGGCCAACTTTGGGTTGAGCGAAGCCGACGCCGACTTCGCCAGCAATATCGCGAAACTTTCCTTGACCATCGTTCAGAAACAATTGCGGCGGCTGAGCATAGCCGACGCCGCGAACGTTACGCACCGTGTCGTCGATGTGTCCGTTGACCACTGCGAGATCGAGCGCTCCATCAAGATCGGCATCGAGAAAGAGGCAGCCGAATCCCAGTTTGTCTTTGGAGGCAAATCCCACGCCGCTCGCAGTGGCGACGTCCACATAATTTCCGCCGCCGGAAGCGCGGTAGAGGCCGATCATTTCGTTATCGAAGTTGGTGATGGCGATACCGGGAGTGCCCGAGTTGGCAAAATCGGCTACATCCACGCCCATTCCGGCGCGGGCCTTGCCTTCGGCGCTGAAGGCGATTCCGGCCTCGACCGCTACATCCTTGAACGTGCCGTTGCGCTGGTTGCGATAAAGCTTATTGGGCTGGGTGTCGTTGGCCACCAGTAAATCGGGCCATCCATCCTGATCATAGTCAAGCAGCGCCACGCCCAGTGACTTTGAGCTACTGTCGAAAATTCCGCTGGTCGGCGTGACATCTTCGAATTTGCCGTTGCCTAGATTGTGAAACAGCCAGCAGGTTTCTCCGCGGTAAGCTTCGGGCGTGCAATAGGATTTATTTTTCCCGTCGAGGCTACAGAAGACATCGTGCTCGGGGGACCACTTCACATAATTACAGACGAACAAATCGAGCAGACCGTCGCGATCGAAATCGAACCATAACGCGGACGTGCTGAAAGCCTGCCGTCCGCCCAGTCCGCTGGCTTTGGTTACGTCACGGAACGTGCCCTTGCCCGTGTTCTTGAAGAGAATGTTCTGTCCGACGCAGGTCACGAGAATGTCGGGAAAGCCGTCATTGTCATAATCTCCGACCGCGACTCCCATGCCGTACATTTCAACGTCGAGACCAGCGCTGCGCGTGACGTCAGAAAACGTCCCGTTACGATTGTTGCGATAGAGCTTCAGCGTGCTGCGTGCGCGTTTGTGTGCCGGCCAGTCCATGCCGTTGACCAGGAGAATGTCCTGCCAGCCATCGCCGTCGTAATCCAGAAAGGCGCAGCCTGCACCGAGAGTTTCAGGCAGTAGCTTGCCGCCATAGGCGCCGCTATTGTGGCGGAACTGAATCCCGGCCCCACCGGTGATATCAACTAATCGAAATCCAGGAGAGGATGCAGGCGCGGCGAACGCCTCCAGCAGTAAGCCCGACGTGGATGCCAGGCCCGCCATGCCGCACAGAAAGTGCCGCCGGTTCACGGAAGATTTACCAGGCCATTGCGAATCGCGTAAACAACCAGTTCAGCGGTTTTGTGAATGCCCAGCGCGTCCATAATATTAGCGCGGTGGACGGCCACGGTGTTCGCGCTGAGTTCGAGCACGGTGGCGATCTCTTTGTTGGATTTGCCTTCCACAATCATTTGCAGAATTTCCATTTCCCGCGGAGTGAGATGCTGGTCACGGTCACCTTTAAGAGTTGCCGGGCGGCTGAGCTGCGAATCCAGCACCGTTTCTCCCGCCATGACTCTCCGGATTGCCGCACCCAATTCCAGGTCCACGGCGTTTTTCAGGACGTATCCGCGGGCGCCGGCGTCCAGAGCCTGACGCACCAGGGTCTCCTCAGGATGCATACTGAGCATGAGCACCAGAGTCTTGGGCTGCTGTTCGAGAATCTTCCGGGTTGCGAGCAAGCCGTTCATATTTGGCATGGCGCAATCCATCACCACAACGTTCGGCGCCAGTTCCTGGGCCAGACGAATGGCTTCAGCGCCATCGGCGGCTTCACCCGTCACTTCAATATCAGGTTCGTCTTCCAGAATGCGGCGGAACCCCCGCCGCACCAGGCTGTGGTCATCCACCAGCAAGACTGAAATCTTATCCGGCATGCGACTCCTGCTTCTCTCCCAATTTTTCTCCGAGCTCTTCTCGAGGGACGGTCAACCGAATCAATGTACCGCTGGGTTGGGGACGAACAAATTCAATGGCCCCGCCCAACAACTCCGCTCGTTCGCGCATGGCTACGAGCCCAATTCCCTGTTTCACGGACTGCACTGTGAATCCGGTGCCGTGATCTTCCACTTCCAACTCCAGAGTCCGAGACAAGTACCGCAAGCGCACCCAGGCTTCCCGTGCGCCGGAATGCCGCGTCACATTATTCAAGGCTTCCTGGACGACGCGATATACATGAATAGCAGCATTCCCATCCACAGGATAGGCCGTCCCAGACTTTTCATAGGATATGTGAATGCCCGCCTGCCGTTCCACAACCGGCAAATACCAGTCGAGCGTACTTTCGAGGCCGGTCTCTTCCAGCATGACGGGATGAAGCGCCTGGGAGAGGCTGCGCACCTTTTCCAGCGTGGACTGCGCGATCTCGGCCACTTCGCGCAACTCGGAACGCAACTTGGAGCCTTCCGGCGCCTGGTTGCCGGCGCGGGAAAGCATGGCACCGACTGCGGTCAGAATCTGTCCAAACTCATCGTGCAGTTCGCGCGAGATGTGGCGCAAGGTGGATTCCTGGGTTGAGATCAGTTTCTGCGCCAGTTCACTCCGCTGCTCGGAAAGTGCTGCCACTTGCGCAAACAACTGCCGGTTGGAGCGGATCGAATAAAGCCCGGTAAGCAGGATCGCCACCAGCGTGAGCGTCAGGAAGAGATACACCTGCCGCTGCACTCGATCGTAAATCTGAGCGATTCGTTGGGCCGCCTGTTCTTCGCTTTCGTTGTTCTGCACGAGCAGGCGCGCGACGGCCGTACTCAAGGCGGCTTGCCGTGCTTGCAACGACAATTGAATCTGGCTTCGGGCCTCGTCCGGCTTGCCGTTCGCGGCCAGCGCGAAAGTTCGATCGACGGCATCCCAGAACTGCGCCATGGAATTTCTGAGATATTGCCGCTGTTCGGGAGTTCGATCAGCAACCGCTACCTGCTCCTCCTGACCGACGGCATCGTTCAGGTCTGAACGTACGCGTTGGAATTGGGCCGACCATGCAGTCAGAGGATAAGGCTCATTGTTGTCCAGCATGTCGCGCATGGCCAGCGCGAGGGTGTTGAGATCATTCTGAATGCGAAGCAGTTGCAGGGAGTCTTTGCGGTTGCGGTCCACCAGGTTGTTCTGCAACTCGCGCAAGCCGGAAATCTGACGGGTGATATATCCCGAATAGACCACAACGGCGGCAAGGGTGATGATCAGCCCCAGGACGAGAATCGGAGTGGGAGACCGATGGGGCGCTGGTGGACGCGGCACGCACCGAGGATACAACGCGCTGGCGCCAAGTTCCAGTCAAGGCAGGAATGTCAGATCATCGGAAGCCGGATCAATTCGGCTTTTCCGGAGGGGCGCCCATATCCTGCGGGAACGATTTGAAACTCACATCGCGCGACTTCGAGGAGGTCTTCTTATCAACATCGGTAGTGTTTTGTGACAATGTGCCTTTCAACAGGTAATAAGCTTCGTCGCCGGGATTCTTTCCCGATCCCCGCTCCACGGTCCCTTTAAACTCGTACCACACGCCGTGTACGGTTTGAGTGATAAAGCTCAGGTTCTTGCCGTCGAGTTTGCCCGACTTGAAGAACAGATCAAGGAACTCGCCTTTATCGCTCTCCAGATCGCCATAGCGAGAAATGAATCCAGTCACCCGGCCTTCCTCCTCCACCGTGACCTGAACAAACTCGCCATCCTGCAAAAACGAATACATGCCGGAGTAATCGTTGGCCGGCTTCGCGGCGGGAGGACTTGGCGCGGCATTCTGTGCGTTGGATAGGAGGCAAGCCATGAGCAGAATGGCGGGAAGCATTCGGTACAGTCGGGCCATGTGCGTATTAAAGCATGGAAGCAGGGACCGGCGCAGCGGGATCAACAGCGGGCGAATGTAAAGGCGATGGACGAAGTTTTTGAGAGGGCGCGATGCCTCCTCTAGCTTGCATTCCGTCATGCACTGACGGGTATGTGAGGCCCGGCACGCAAGCTATAATCAAACCTCGTCCGCACGCGGTCTATTTGATGAAGCCAGCCTCGGTGCTTTTGGAACCTACCGCCGAATCAGGGTCGGAAATCCCGACAGCACCAGGATTCGTGTTGGATTTGGAGCCCTGGCGCGAGGTCTTCTTTCGCAACCTCGCGGATCTTTTTCTTCTTGCGGCAGATTCGGGTTCTCCGCTATATTCCCGTCCCGGATCTTTTTGGCCGGATGTGTTTGTCACCTCCCGCCTGCCCTGGAACCGGTTCGCACAATCGGCATTTTTTCACGTTTTGTTTGTGATCGCGTTGTGGGGATCGGTGCGGCTCTGGCCGCAAAGGCCGCAAGTGCTGGAGCGTCCAGCATTCAAGAGTTCGGACGTCATTTACTACGCGCCTTCGGAATATCTTCCGCCGCTCGATACAGGAGGAACGCACCGGCCTCTCCCGCAAAAAGGCGAGCCAGAACATGCTTCGCAGCCCATCATTTCGGTGCCAGCCGAGGCCGACAATCGCACCCAGACCATTGTCACTCCTTCCGACCTCAAGCTGAATCATGACGTGCCAATGCCCAACATCGTGGCCTGGTCGCAAAATCAGGCACAGCCTGCAGTGCCTCTGGCATCCACCAGTGCAGCGGCCAACATGAGAATTCCGACGCTTCCGATGACTGCCGTCGCGCCTGCGCCGGAGACGATGCCAACCAACCGGCAGCGATCGGCGATGCTTTCGCAGAACGTAGTGGCTCCGGCGCCAGACATTAACGCAGAGTCGTCCAGAACTCTACGGGGGCCGCAAGCCGCGATCGTCCAGCCTCCTCCAACTGTGGACTATTCTTCGACTCGCCGGCTGGGTGATATCAATATCGGACACTCCCAAATCGTTGCACCCGCGCCGGAACTGCCCGTCGCCGAGCAATACGCAATGTCTGGCCGCACGCAGTCAGGACTTAGCGGCGGTGCGGGTTCAGCCGTCGTGGCGCCGGCCCCTTCGATCCAAGGCAATGCCGGTTCGAATGCGGGTGGCAGGATGATTTCGCTCGGAATTCATCCGACGGTAGCAAATGACACCGTTCCATCAGGCAATCGGCGCGGAACTTTCGCCGCGACTCCATCGGGAAAGGCAGGCGCACCGGGCACTCCCGACATTGCAGCGAATGCAAATGCGGGTAACAGCAGCGGGGCCGGCAAGAATCGTGAGGGTATCCCATCTGGACTGACCGTGGGTGCGGGTCCGGACAAACAGAGTTCTTCGGCAGTCTCAGGGCAAGGTCAAGGGAATGGAATGGGTGGCACAGCGCCGGGAAAGAGTTCCGATAACACGCGCCTGATGGCCGATGCAACACCGCCGCGAGTTTCGGCCACGCCGCCTCGCGTCCTCTCGGAAGTTTCGAAAGACAAAGCCACCGACGTGGATCGATGGATTTTCGGGGACAAGAAGTTTTACGCAATGACCTTGAACATGCCGAACCTGAATTCCGCAGGCGGAAGCTGGGTGATTCGTTTTGCCGAACTCAACCCGAATCCGAATGAGGCCAAGAGCGACTTGACTGCGCCCGAAGCCACGCAAAAGGTTGACCCGGCATATCCCCTCGAACTGATGCGTCGCAATGTGCAAGGCACCGTCACGCTTTACGCCGTCATTCGTCATGATGGGTCGGTCAGTGATGTTCGCGTCCTGCGCGGCGTGGACGATCAACTCGATCAATATGCGCGCAACGCTCTTGCTCGCTGGCGCTTTCATCCCGCCACAAAGAACGGCGCACCAGTCGATCTCGAAGCTGTGGTCATGATTCCGTTCAAGCCCGTTCGGATGAAATCGAGTTTCTAGTTTCCGGTTTCCGGTTTCGAAACAAGAAACTAGAAACTAGAAACTGCCCTTAGCCTTTTTGTTTTCGAGCATGGCGTAGATCGCAGGATTGGTACAGACTTCGTAGTAACGGCGTTCGGTCCAGTGCTGCAGAGAGAATTTCTGTGGTTCCACCTGGGGAATCAAGCCGGAGCGCACGATTATCTTTTTGAAAATCTCATTGCCCACCGGCACCAGTCCGCTCTGAAGTTTGAAAGTTTCGCTACCCCACAATTTAGGCAGCTCCAGCGGACAGGACTCGAGCGAGATCTCCTGTTGCAGACGTTGATAGGCTGCTTCACTGATTCGAATTCCGTTCAGGTTGTATTTCAGGATGAAGTCTTCCGGGCTCTCCCCGGCGTCGGTGTCTTTCACGGTTTGGAAAGCATACACATTGAACGGGCTTTCTCCGCCGGCGATCGCCTTACGTACACGTTTGTTGCAGGAGGAGAGCCGATCACTCTCGTTGAGCGCATCCGAAATCATGATCTGCTGTTCACCGTCCAACAAGTACATGGGCGCCGAGTCCTGGAAAGAAATTCCTGTTCCCAATTCCAGCGATGGCAATCCGGCGCGTTCGAGCAGATGATTGTAGCCACGCACGATGTCAATGATCTCCCGGGCCAGCACACAAGCCCGGCTGACAGCCAGCGGAGTTTCGCCTTCGTGCTCGATCAATGCAACGATGATGGCGTCGCCTTCGACGAATACTTTGCGGGCGCCGTACTTGGCCAGCAGTTTGTTGACTGGATCGTAAAAATTCAGACTGAAGTAGGACGCCGGGTTCATGCCCTGTTCCAACAGTGACCGAGTCAGCCGCGAAGAATCTCGAATATCGGCCTTGAGAATTACGTGGCGCAGAACCTTGTCTTCCGCAGGCTTCTGCTCTTCCGGCAACAGGAATTCGTAGAGCGTGCCGTTCATAGCCGAGAGTTCACGGAGCTTCCAGTTGCCGATCAGATTGCCACCATCGAGGGTGGAATTCAGCGTTTCCAGGCGGCGCAGATCGCGGTGGTATCGCATGAAATCGCGCAGAAATCGTGCCGCCATCTTGCCGCGTTCGACGCCTTTACATGCCGCCACACGCGCCGCTGCCGAGTTCAAACTATGGACTGACAATTTGCCGTGATCTTCAATCAGCTTCTCCACCCGTGCACGTTCCTCACGCGAGATGAGGGCGTTTTTTAGTTGCTGGGCATTGATCCGCGGAGAGTATTCGGCGAGAAGCGGAACGACCTCATAGGACGCGATCACGTAATCCATGACTTTTTCGCGCTCGAGGTGTTCGACCCAGGCTTCCAGTCGGGTCTTGCGGCTGCGTCCCTCGTGCGTCGCCTCGTCGATCTGACCCGATCCTACGAGTTCGTGCGCATTTTCCGGGACATTCAGCCAACCATCGACCACGGCATCGTCCTCGGCCTTCGATCCCAGATTCAGCGTAAGCAGAAATTCCCGCACGACCCGGCGCACATTGGCGAATCGGTCAGTATCGCGGTCGAAGTTGCCCAGCATCACATAGTGCTCGGCATTCAGATAGGTATCGCAGCCGTCTTCGGTAAAGATCAGGGGATTCAGAAAGAGTTTGTATTCCGCTTCACTGCGATTGCCGAAAAGAGACCGGCGCATTCGCGCCAGCGTCTCCTTCTCCACTTCGCGCAAGATGCGAAAGAGCTCTTGTCCGGTTTTGCGCAGGATGATCTTCTTCGCCACCTGGAAACTGGCCACGCGCTCGCGATACTCCAGTGCCTTTTGCTGGCGGACGCCTTCGTAACTCTTGAGCATCATCCGTCCACGTTCCAGCAATTGGGCGAATTGTGCATTCAACTCAACCCGCAGAAATTTTATGATTGCCGCCCGCGCCAACCCATCAACTGAGAGATTTTCGACGGCCTTCGCCCGATTCAAAGCCGCCACGTGCAACTCGGCCAGCAGTGGCTTGAGTTCGGACACGCCCGGCTTAGGTGGTTGGGCATTCGGCACGGACCTGGATCCAATGAACTGCGTACCGGCAGGCCGTTCGGCAGTCTCGGCGGCGAGCAATCCCTCCATGTCGCCGTGGCGGACAATTAGCCGCGCAATTTGCAGCCGCGCCTGTTCCACGAATCTGGGACTGAGATGGACGTCATGGCGCAAGTTATCCACGCCGAGTTGCAGGTCCTCCAGAACGAGCTTCGGCGTGTATGTGCCGAGGTTCGGAGGCAGAGCCGCCTCGGGGGAGCGTCCGAGTCTGAAGATGGGAATGCGTGGCATCGTAAACTTTCGGTTCGTCGCAACCGCGTCACGCCGTCACGTACACGGGTCTGGGAACCGGATTCTGCCTGCCCTCCATTGGCACCGGAAGGTGCAGGCTTTTTAGCTCGAAACTCCTCGCAAATTGCTGATTTTTATACTGATACCGGAGATTAGCATGCGTGCGGAGGCCAGCCAACGTTACCCAAGTTACGTAAATTGCATCTCACCCTTTTGTCATTCCGAAGCCGGCTTTATCGGCGAGGAATCTGCTGTGTGCCGGCAGCGAAACAGCAGATTCCTCGCGCGATAATGCCGCGCTCCGGAATGACAATCCTGCTAGGTTTGTGAGTGCACTACTAGCCAAGTTACGTGCTTTGCATGATCGGTGTTAATTCTGTTGTCTACTGCGGACGGGTCTCCAGAGGATGGGCCGCCTTCTCGAAGAACTCATTCTGAAGCCTGAGACTGTCCTGATCCGCTTTGACAGCGCGGGTGGCTTTCACGATGCCATCGATCCATGCATTCATTCGGAATTGTCCGAATTCACGCGTGGCCAACGAACCCTCTCCCGAGTAGTGATTGGGAAAGCGGGCATACCACCAGATTCCGGTGTAGACATCCTCGGGCAACTTTTGGCGGCCAAGGTCGCCCCCGGACTCGCTCTTGGCGCGGTCCTGATGAACCAGTTCTGGATGGGAGATCAACATCGCTGAAGTCTCGGATTCACCAGCATGCCAATCCGGGCCAGTGCTCTTCGCTGCAGGTCCGCCTTTCGGCGTCTCGACATGAGCCAGCACGTACACCACATAGTCGTGCTGCTTTTCCAACTGGCTCTGCGCGAAGTAGGGCAGCAGATTTTCGTTGCCACCGTGACCATTCACAATGATGACCTTTTTGCACCCGTTCCGCGCCATCTCGTCCGTGGTTTCCTGCAGCAGTTGCAACTGCAACTCGCGGCTGTATGCGACGGTGCCGGGTTCGTGGCGGGCTTCGAAAATTTGTCCGAAATAATATTCGGGAAAGACCACTGCGTATTCCTGCTCGGCAGCGTGCAATGCCGCGTAGCGCACATCGAGCAGATCGGTCCCAAGCGGCAGGTGTGGGCCATGCTTTTCCAGAATGCCGAAAGGCAGCAGACAGGTTCCCTGGGCCTGCTGAATAGCAGAGCGGAAATCGGGTGCAGTCAGTTCTTCCCAATGGACCGACAACTTGGCCTGCGATAGGGCTAAGGGCGTGAACAGCCCCAGCCATGCTGCCGCGATCACCAGCTTGTGGATAAGTCGGCCAGCTACGAATTGATGAGTTAAAGCCTTGCGCATGAGCGTTCTCCCGCAGTTGCGAATTTTACCACCGCCGCGGTCACTATTACTTCAGTCACCGTGTGCAAGTACGAGGGTCAAGGTATGATTTCTCGAACTGTGAACTCAATGAAGAAGCTAAAATTCCTGATCTCGCTGACTACCAACGACAACGATTATCAGATCGAACAGGCTGCATCTGCCGAAGAGGCGGCACGCCGTCTGGGCGTGGATATACAGATTATTTACGCCGAAAACGATTCGATCACTCAGAGCCAACAGATTCTGAATGTCATTCAATCACGGTCTGACACCCATCCCGATGGGATCATCTTCGAACCTGTGGGCGGAACCGCGTTGCCGCAGGTTGCTCGGGCGGCTGTCGGCGCCGGTATCAGCTGGGTTGTTCTGAACCGGAACGTGGACTACATAGCGGAGATTCGCAAGACGCATCGCATCCCGATTTTTGGCGTCAGTTCCGATCACGAAGAAATTGGACGTATCCAGGGACATCAGTTTGCAGCGCTTCTACCCAAGGGTGGGACCGTGCTGCACATTCAGGGCCCCTCCGAAAGCCTCGCCGCCAAACAGCGTACGACTGGCATGTACGAAACCAAACCAGCCGACGTGCAAGTGAAAGTGATGCGGGCGCAGTGGACTGAAGCCAGCTCGTACCGTGCGGTCAGTTCGTGGCTGCGATTGTCCACTTCCCATCAGAACCGTATCGATCTCATTGCCGCGCAGGATGACGGCATGGCGCTCGGCGCTAGAAAAGCCTTTCAGGAGCTACCCGACACCGCAGCCCGGCAACGCTGGCTAAGTCTGCCGTTTATCGGATGCGATGGTTTGCCCAAGACAGGTCAAGCCTGGGTCAAACGCGGGCTGCTGGCCGCCACTATTTTTGCCGGCCCCAACACGGGTCAAGCGTTGGAGATGCTGGTGAAAGCGTTGCAGACCGGAACTATCCCGCCGGAAAATACTTTGACCACGCCAGTGTCGATTCCAGCGCTCGATGTATTGGCAGCGGGCCAAGCCGAGAAATCACGCCTGCTTTCCGTATAGGCTCCGTCCACTTCTTCTTCTACGTAGCGCCGGCGTCCCGCCGGCTGTCTGGCGGGCGTCTCGCCCGCCCATCGGGCCGGCCGGAGGCCGGCGCTACCAAGTCCAAGTCAAATGAGGCGGGCGAGGGCGCCCGCCCCACACCTACATACAATTCTTCGCTTATCATTGCTTCCCGAGGAGAAACCATGCCCACTCTTGTCGCCCAGCCTGCGCGCATCCGTGCCGCAGGTACCAAGCCTAAACTGATCGACGAATTCATTGGCCGTGTTAACACGAAGACATTAGGCGTCAGTGTCGCCCATATGCGCAGTCCGCAAGGCTGGGAAGAGCCCGGGCAGACTCCGGAGTTCGATGAATTTACGATTGTGCTGAAAGGCACCGTCCACGTGAAACACAAAGACGGCGAATTGGACGTCGTCGCGGGACAAGCTGTCATCGCCCACGGCGGCGAATGGATTCAATATTCCACGCCCGCCGAAGGTGGAGCGGAATACATTGCCGTCTGCCTGCCGGCTTTCGCGATGGACACAGTTCACCGCGACGCCTAAGGCTGTCGCGCGCCACACAAACATTTGCGAGTGCGGAATTTGACTTGGCCTGAAAGCAAACTCAGCGTCTCGCCGCCGCCTTCTCCAGCAACAGCTTCACTGTTTCAAACCCAACATGTTTAACGTCATTCCCGGCAATCGTCACGTTCAGGTAGCCGCCGTCCACCAGAAAACACGAAGTTGTGAACAAACGTTTTGCCAGTGACTTACCGTCGAATCCCTTGGTCATTTTCATGCTCATGCATCCCACGTTTCCGAAGTCCTTAGTGTTGCTTTCCGGCTTTTGTTTTGCCTGACCAAGCATCATGCGCGCTCCCACCAGCCCTTGTGAGATCGAGGTCGGCACGCCGCGTGTTCCCGGAACAACGCTTTGCAGCTTGATCGCGACCTCGCCAATGTTCGCGGTGCAAATCGAAGACTCTCCATCGAAGCCGTGCGGATTGGTCACTTTGCCGCGATAAGTCGATTCCAGCTCGGTTGTCGGCAGAAGCTGGCAGACTTTTGTCTTGGGTGCCGAAGTCGAAGAGGACTGCCCGGCTAGAACGCTCGGCGCGACCCAAGCCAGACTAACGACAATGGCTGCAATCACGACGGTTCGTACTATTTGCGCGGAAAGATTTCCCATAGGGGCTTTTTGAGAAGTATAGCGGGGAGCATTTTCCAAGCTAGCGGTCAATCTGGAAAAGCATAAACCACCAAGGACACGAAGGTTCACGAAGGAAAGCCTCAGAATGAAGCTTTCGTGAGACTTCGTGTGCTCTCGAGGCCGGCGCTAATTGGTACCGTGCTTGCTCGCATTCGGATTTTGAATCCAAATTGCATTGTTTTGTGGGTGATAATGATTCCCCAGTCGGGCATTGTTTGCATCCAAGGCACGGACAATCACTATGCTCATTCGCCTGGGATATGACATTCAATTCGAAATTCCACAGACCGTCGCCATGGTCGGGATGCTGAATGTGCATCCCTCGCGCGCTGCAGACTTGCGCGAAGCGGACGAGGTCAACGTCAGTCCAGAATTAAAAGTAGATACCTACATTGATAGTTACGGCAATCGCTGTGCCCGATGGCTGGCGCCCGCTGGAGCGCTCCGGATTACCAGCTCCACGCTGATCGAGGACCCGGGAACGCCGGACGCGACCGATCCTGATGCACAGGAGCATCCGGTGAATGAGTTGCCTCCGGAAATGCTGCGCTATTTATTAAATAGCCGCTATTGCGAAGTCGACCGGCTGTCCAATATCGCCGTTGAACTGTTCGGCCACCTGAAGCCGGGATGGAGTCGCGTACACGCCATCTGTAACTGGGTAAATTGGAAAGTTGCGTTCGGCTACCAGCACGCTCGCTCGTCGAAGACTGCCCTGGATGTCTTCACCGAACGCACTGGAGTCTGTCGCGACTTCCAGCACCTCGCCGTCACCTTCTGCCGCGCCCTCAACATTCCCGCCCGCTACGCCACCGGATATCTCGGCGATATCGGAGTTCCCAAACCACCCTCGCCCATGGACTTCAGCGCCTGGTTCGAAGTCTATCTGCAAAATCGTTGGTGGACGTTTGACGCTCGCCACGTTGAGCCGCGTATCGGGCGGGTGTTGATGGCGACCGGACGGGACGCGTCAGACGTCGCCATCACCACATCTTTCGGGATCGCGAATCTGACCGGATTCACTGTGGTAACCGCTGAAGGAACGTCTAACTCGATTGAACAGTCAGCTTAGGTCAGAGCCGCTGAATGGGTTGGTGGGCGAGGGCTCCCGCCCTGCACCTGCCTCCCACATACCAAGTCCAGCCGAGCGTGGATCGAGGCAGAGCCCTGTCCCCACATGAGCACGAAGGGTCTTGGCTCGGTCTGACGGCCGCGGTCCGGAGTCTGACGCCGGTTCACGGCGCTTCGATCAGCTCCAACTTCCCGTCGCAGTTGCGGTGCAGAACCATCACTTTGCCTTGGGGATCACGAAAAACGAAGACGTCGCGATCGCGGAAGTGGGCCTCTTTGATCGCTTCCTCGAGAGTCATGGGACGCTTGGCGACAGCTTCGTCGGAGCGGACAAGATGTACTTCGGTGGACTTGGCCACGGCGGGAAATTTATGGACGACCAGAGATATCTCGGCCTCGGTCGTTTCATTCAGTCCGATCGCGGACGGCAGGCTTTCCTGCTGCTCTGACTTGCCATTCCATTTCTTGAGGTCGTGGCGTTTCTTGCTGCGCCATCGCGTCTTGTATTTTACGGCCTGCTTTTCAAGGTGCTCCAGGGCTTCGTTCACCGCCGACTTCATGTCGCCCGCCTGGGCCTCGCTGACAAGTGGTCCGTTGCGGGGAGTGATGGTGATTTCGGCTTTGTGGCGGCGTTTTTCGATGGCGAGAATCACCTTGGTATCAAATTTGTCGCCTAGGATTTTGCGGATTTTTGTCAGGCCGGTTTCGACTGACTTGCGGATGGTGGGTGTGACTTCGTAGTGCCTGCCGGTGAACTCTACGTTCATGAGCGCCCCTTCCTTGGATGTTGCTTTCTGTTCGGGCACCGCATATAACACTTTTCACTGTAACGCTTTTGGCTCGGATGACAAGATGCCATCCGGACAGCCGGCGGGATGCCGGCGCTACTGTCCTGTGGCACGGCTGAAGCCGTGCCTTTCCCGCTTTATTTCTTAACCCGGCGCTGGTGCGTGCTGGGGATGCGCATGTCTTCCCGGTATTTCGCCACCGTGCGGCGCGTAACCTGAATGCCCTGGGATTGAAGAATTCTGGTGATCTGCTCGTCCGTCAACGGGCGCCCAGGATCTTCTTCCTCGATCAGCTTCTTAACCCGGCGCTTGAGAATAAGCAACGAAGTGTTGCCGCCCTGGGGGCCGTTTACGCTCTCACTGAAGAAATAGCGCAATTCAAATACGCCCTGCGGCGTGTGGGCATATTTGCTCGCGACTGCCCGGCTGACCGTCGATGGATGCACGCCGATTTCTTCGGCGACTTCTTTGATCATCATCGGCTTGAGCTGGTCGATGCCTTTTTCCAGGAAGTCCTGCTGGCGAGTCACGATGGCATAGCAGACTTTGGTGATGGTCTGTTTGCGCTGCTCGATGTTCTTGATGAGCTGAATGGCGCTCTTGTAGCGCTCTTTGACGTAATTTCGTGTGTCTTTATCGTTGGTTTCGCGCGTCAGGAGACGCTTGTACGCGGGATTCAGGCGCAGCACCGGAACGTCGTCCTCGTTCATCATTACCAGCCACTCATCGCCGTGCTTGATGAAAGCGACATCGGGCTCAATCAGGCGAGGCTGGCTCTTGTTGTACTGCAGGCCCGGACGCGGATCGAGAGTGCGAATGTATTCGAGCGCTTCCTGCACTGCCTCTGGTGTCCGGTTGATGGCGCGCGCAATCTCTTTGTACTGCTTGTTCTGCAGAGCGCGCAGATGCTGGTCAACAATGGCAACCGTGTCTGCCAGGACTTGTGCCGTGGCTTCACCGTTCCCATTTTTGTGCGAGGCCAACTGGGCCTGGTGGTAGCGCAATTGATAAAGCAGGCAATCGCGCAAGTCGCGGCAGGCAACGCCCGGAGGATCCATTTGACGAACCAACTCCAGGGCTTCCTGCAGATCGTCAACTTTGAAACTCGGTCGGAACTCTGGCAGAGTCGATTTTCGCGGAGGCGAGGGCGCTTCTTTCTGGGCAGGCGCGGGGGCAGGTGCTACCGCTTCCGACGCAGGAGTCGCTGCAGTTCCATCCGCGCCAGCGGACTGTTGCAATGAAGGCGTGTCAAGACCGTCCCATTCAGTTCCCGCCGACAATCCATCAACTTCGTCAGCTGGCAACTCTTCTTCAAGCTCGGTAGCCAGACCCAGAGCGGCCGCTTCCTTCACCACGTTTTCAGCAATGACTGCATCTACTTCCGGCGGAGCCGGCGGCGCAATGCCCAACAATTCTTCGTCACTGGCGATCAAATAGCCATCTTCACTCAAGTTGCCAATGATGACTTCAGCCGCCTCACGTACTTCGGGACGTACAGACAATGCCCCCAGCTGCCATGCCAAGTGGTCTGAAAGTGTTGTGGGCTTGGAAAGAAAATTCTCGAATGACGGACGCTCGATTTCTTCCATCTCGCTGCGGCTACGGTAGCCGGGATCGAGATATTCCTGAAAGAACGAACCAAAATCGATTTCTTCGAAGGGATCTTTCTTCTCTTCGGCGGTGACCGTGTTTTCTTCGGGTTGGATGCGCTCGCGGTCTTCTTCCTGGCGAGCGGCGTCATCGAGCAGGGGAACGGTATCTTCCAACTCCTCCAGCACCGGGTTCTCCACCATCTCGGCGGTGATCATGTCGCGCAGCTCGAGCTTGTTGAGCGCGAGAACGCTGACCATCTGCACCAGGCCAGGGGTGAGAATCTGCCGCTGGGACAGTCTCAGGTGGAGCTTGGGTTGGAGTAACACCATAATCAGTCGTCAGTCTTCAGTCGTCAGTCTTCAGCTAAAAGCTTCTCTCGTCATCCATCAGGCCACAGCTGGTTTTAGCTGAAGACCGAAGACTGACGACCGACGACTGCACTTCTAAACCAGCGAAAAACTTTCTCCCAGATACACTTTCCTCACCTGGGGATCGCTGGCTAACTGCTCGGGCAAGCCCGAGGCTAAAATCCGTCCACCATCAATAATGTAGGCCCGGTCGGTCACCGCCAGCGTCTCGCGGACGTTGTGGTCGGTGATCAGGACTCCGATTCCGCTGGTCTTCAGATCGCTGATGATCTTCTGCAGATCGAGTACAGCGATCGGGTCGATCCCGGAAAACGGTTCGTCGAGCAAAATAAATGTGGGGTTGATGCTTAGAGCGCGGGCGATTTCCACGCGCCGCCGCTCTCCCCCGGACAAAGCGTATCCGCGGTTCTGCCGGATATGCTCCAAACCCAGCTGATCGATCAGCTCTTCCATTTTTTCCCGGCGTTCGTGCCAGGAGATGGGCTGGGCCTCCAGCACGGCGAGGATGTTTTCCTCAACCGTGAGCTTGCGGAACACAGATGCTTCCTGAGGGAGGTAGCTTATACCGTACTGACGCGCCCGGAGATACATGGGCACGTCGGTGATTTCTTCGTCATCGATCAATACCCGGCCAGTGTCAGGGGGTATCAGACCGACGATGGCGTAGAAGGTTGTAGTCTTTCCTGCGCCGTTAGGCCCTAATAATCCAACAACTTCGCCCTGCCCGACGCGAATGCTGACCCCGTTTACGACCCTTCGGCCACGGTAGGATTTGCCGATTTCATCTGTGGCCAGGGTACGCATTTAACGTGCCACTCGCGTCTGTGTTTCTGTAGGGGAAGTATTGTTGCCTTCGACCAAAACCCTACCATCGTGTCTGAACAAAGTCAACGAAACCCCGGTAATCTTGCCTCGTTCGGCATCAAAAATGCTAGGCGGTCCGCCGGTCAGGACAAATTTGTCGTCCGCCGTGGTGTAAACCAGCTGCTCTCCGGTCGCTCTCCGGCCCGGTTGGACGATGACAACCTGCCTGGTTGCGATGATGTGATCGACCTTCCCGGACCCGGCACTTACCACTCCAACCGATTGATTCGGAGCGGCTTGTTCTCTCGCCTGCAGGAACACGTCCATCACCTTGGCGGTGATTGTCAGGTCCGCCCCCTTGGCTTGGACAGACTCTTCGAAGTGGGCCTTGCGTTCCCCGTCGGTGTAGGTCAGCCGATCAGACGTGATCTTAATTGGGGTGACTTTTCCACTCTTTTCGGTTTGGAGCAGTACCGTTGAGACCGGTTGGGCAAGGGTTCCCTGGGCGACAACCGACCGTTGATTTCGGTCAAACTGGATCGACGGGGCCTGGATGACGTTGGCGTTCTGCCAGAGACGCGCGTCTCCGGTATAGAGCGCGACCGCCGGACCGCTGTGAGCCGTCATGGCCTGGGAGGTCACATGTATCGGGTCGGACGACGCCAAAAGGGCGCCATTGGGCTTCGCCTTCAAGTCGCTGTACGTGCTTTTGACCTCACCCTCGGCGAAGGCGTCTCCGGTCGTCCGGTTCAGACGCATGGTTTTGCTGGTCGTGGTCATACCGCCGTCAATGACACGGGGCGCACCGTTCAGGACGAGTATCTGATCAGCCGGAGTGTAGGTGGCGCGTTCTCCCCAGGCTTTGCGCTCGCCGTCGGTGTAGGCAACGCTGCCCTGCTGCACGATCGAATCGATCCCGCTGCCGGGACGGAAGGATGCGTCGAGAGTGTCGCTGGTGCTGACGCGATCCGGCTGGCCCGGAGTTTGCGAAACGATGCGGGCATTGGGAGCGCCATGAACGGAAGCCAACTGCCCTAGGTCATCGAATCCTGCTCGAAACTTGCCCGCAGTCACCAGCGTCTGCTGTCCGTTGCTTGCAGTGGGACGCATGGCAATCTGCGCAGCTCCCGAAGTGTCGGCGCGCTGTAGTAGACGGCCGTTGGCAACGACGAAGTCGATGACTGACGCGGTTATCTCTACATCTTGTGGAGTGGCAGATTTCGAAGAAGCCTTCTGATGTTGCAGCAAACTTACACTGTCCAGGGTGTGAACTGTGCTTAGGACATTCTTACCCGCGAAACTCATTACTACCCGGCCCGCATTTCCTTCCATGGGTTGGGGACCATCGTCTTGCATTCGCACATCGCCGGTGAAAGTGGCGGAACGAACCGTGTCGCCCTTTTCCGCCATGAGGAGCTCCAGCTGGTTAGATTGAACTTTCGCGGATTTCGAATCATCGGATTCCACATGAACATTCCCGGTGGCGAGTATTCGCTCGACCGTGTTGTCGGCACGAAGGTAGAGAGTGCCTTTGTCCGATGACGAGCGCCGGTCGCCGCTCTGCAGCCGGGGAAGATCGAGGTCCACTACCCGCGGATCTTTGGTGATCGTGCCATGAATCGCTGTGACATGCGCCGGCGTAGCACCTTGGAACACGACATCCACTTGCGACTGCAAGGTGAGCACGGTGGTGTTTGCCACATAGCTGAGACCGACGGAGGAGCCGCGTGCCTGAGGAAGGTTGAACTCCACTTTCTCCTTCGTGACTGCATTCCCAGTCTTCTGGTTGAAAAGCAGATTGGTAGTGGTGAGGTGGACGGGATTCTTCAGTTCTTTGGGCGTCGCCTGGTCGGGATGTATGAGGCCTTCGGGGTTGGCCTCGAGATCCATCTGGACTTGTCCTTTTCCCATAACGTCGCCAGTTTGCGGATCATATTCAAAGTCGGCACCGTAGATCTGGTCGAAGCGGCTGGAATCGCGTCCATAAAGCGTGATCGTGACGTCGTGCAGTTCAGCGCGGCCGCCTGACTTGTACTGCACTGCCTTGCTGGCCTGAATTTTGAATATGGTGTGTCCCTGCTCGGAGCGAGAAACTGTGAACCCTTGCGCGCTCTGCTGGATTTCAACTCCGATTTTCGCCGGCACCTCCTTGAGCGCGTTCTCTACTTTTCCGCGCGCGTAAAAATACACCCCCGCGACTGTCAGCAGAAGCCCAATAGCGCCCGCCGCAAACCAGCGCCGAAGTTTGGAAACCTGAATCGACATTCTAGGACAAGTCTACTTGAAGCTAAGGCGCACACGTGGGACACCCACCCCGGCTGTCGGCATTAAACGGGTGGGAGCAGGCCTTCAGGCCTGCGGTCGGCTTAGCGTTATGCGCCGGGCTTCAGCCCGCGAGGTACCTCAGCGGCTGAAGCCGCACCCGGAAGGCGGCTTTCATGCAGCGCTAAAGCGCTGCTCCACCCAGAATCAAACAAACATGGGCCGCGGTCCCCGCATGGACCGTGAAGAAGATTCCGCTCATCGTCTAAACTCAATACACCATGACCGTGCACGAACCCGCTCTGCTGGATTTGCAGAATATTTCCGTGATGCGCGGAGAGAAAGTTGTGCTGGAGGACTTCAACCTGGTCATCCGGGGCGACGAACATGTCGCCATCCTGGGACCGAATGGTTGCGGCAAATCCACGCTGATTAAGACAATTACCCGGGAATGTTATCCCGTGGTGCGGGACGGTTCATCGATGACCATCCTGGGGCAAGACCGCTGGGACGTCTTCGAACTGCGTGCCATGCTGGGCATCGTCTCGAACGATCTGCTGGCCCGAAGTTCCGGCGATGTCAGCGGACGCGATGTCGTCCTGTCGGGATTCTTCAGCAGCGCGCGCATTTTCCCTCATCATATGGTCGATCCGAAGCATCTCGAACTGGCTGATGCTGCTCTGGCGCAGCTCCAGATATCGCACCTGGCCGAGCGTCCGGTTGCTGAAATGTCCTCCGGAGAGGCCCGGCGTGTGCTGATCGCGCGCGCCCTGGTCCACAAACCGCGCGCCCTGTTATTCGATGAACCGAGCAATTCACTCGATGTCTTCGCCCGGCATAGTTTGCGCCAGAGCATGAGTTCGCTGGCCAAAGCCGGAATCGGAATCATTCTGGTGACGCACGATCTTTCTGATCTTATTCCAGAAATCGAGCGCGTGTTGCTGATGTCCAACGGGCGGATTATCGCGGACGGGCCGAAAGATCAGATGCTGCAGGCAGACCGTTTGGGAGATGTGTTCAAGACGAAAGTGGAGGTGGATCATCGCAATGGCTACTATCACCTGTGGTGAAGATTTGAGTTCTTGGCGGTGACCATCTTTCGCCCTTTCAGGGCTGCGTCCGTTCTGACTTAACCCCGGGCTTGCGCCCGGGGCTTTATTCTGGCGCCGCTCCGCGGCTCTCCCGGCAATCAAGGCGTGAGGGCAATTCGGTCTTCGGAAATGTTGAGCGCGATAACTTCTACAGCGCGGCCGCGATCTTTTTGGGTTGAAGCGCCGAATTGTCATCAGACGTCTCTTCCAACCGCGCGAAGTCTTTCAATGCGAGTTCGAGGCCGCCGTATTCAGGGTGATCGTTGTTGTCGATGGTGAAGGCAATGTCCAGAGTGTCGCCGGGAAGCAGTCCCGTTTGCTGACAGCGTTCGGCCATGTGCCAGCCTAACGCATCGAAGGTAACTGCCTTGCGCCACTTGCTGTCTGTGGCCTGACGGTTCTCAGTGACTTGCCTGACCTCATCGCGGCGTAGCGATGAGGAATCGGGATCGCAGCGAGGAGTGGTCAGAACCGCGAGATCAGGTCCGTCCGAACAGGGTGACATCGCCGCAATCGCCGGCGACAGTTTCAGCTTCACGTGCTTCTCCTTCATGATTCTTGGCGAAGCCATGAGACGGACTCCTCGGGCAGTGAAAACCGGTTGGGGATTCCCTACCCCGAACGGTTCCAGCCTTTGCAGGATACTGAAAAATTCGGGTGTCACCTGATCGAGCGAGAGTTCGACATCGAAATTGAGCGACGGGTCAAAGTCAGAGAGTGTCAGGCGGCTGCGCGCGTAGTCATCGAGACGCGTTCGCAGCGCAGGAATATTTGCCGATGGCAACGAGAAGCCGACGGCGTGCGAGTGTCCGCCAAAGCGCGCGAACAAATCCGCACATGACTCGAGTGCATTCAGCAGATGAAAGAGACGAATGGAACGTCCCGAGCCGTGCGCCTCCTCGCCATTGCGCGAGATCACAAGCGCGGGACGTCCGTAACGCTCGACGACCCGGGTGGCCGTGATTCCGATCACCCCTCGGTGCCAGCCTTCGCCGTCGATCACGATGCAGAATGTGTCGCGAAGAGACGGTTGTTCTTCGAAGTGAGCGAAGATCGACTGCAGGATGCGGCGCTCTTCTTCCTGCCGGTCGCTGTTCAATTGATCGAGTTTATTGGCCAACTCACGAGCGCGGATTGGATCTTTGACGTTGAACAGTTCAATGACGTCGCGGGCAACGTCCATGCGGCCGGCCGCGTTGATGCGCGGTGCAATACGAAATGCAACTTCACCGGATGAAAATGGACGCCCATGGCTGAGCTGTGCCACTTCAATAAGAGCTCTAAGTCCGGGATTGACGGGTGAGCGCAAGCCTTCCACTCCCAACTTGGCAAAGACCCGGTTTTCTCCAATGAGCGGCACCGCGTCGGCTATGGTGGCAATTGCCACGACCTTCAAGAACGAATTCAGCAGACGAGTGCGGCCGCCTTCCGGAATTCTGCGCTCGATAAGTGCCTGGGCCAATTTGAAGGCAACGCCCGCGCCGCACAACGCCTTACATGGATACTCGCAACCCGCCTGATTGGGATTCACCACAGCCAGCGCCGCCGGAATGCCCTGCGGGCCGGGAAGATGATGATCGGTGACGATCAGATCAACACCCAACCGCCGCGCAGTTTCCGCCGGAGTGAACGCGCGAATGCCCATGTCCACACTGATGATGAGCTTGATCCCGGCAGCGGCGGCGCGCTCGATCACGTCGTCGCGCATGTCGTAGCCATCGCGGATGCGATGCGGGACATGGAAGTCAGCAGCCCCGCCGCACAGCTCAATCGCGGTTTTGAGGATAACGATAGCGGTGGTTCCATCGACGTCGTAGTCGCCGTAGATCAGGAGCTGCTCTTTGTTCTCGATTGCAGCTTCGATCCGGTCGATGGCAGATTTCATCCCGGCCATCAAATAAGGAGAATGCAATTGCGAGAGCGAAGGAGTGAGGAATTGCTCGGCCGCTTCGAGACTGCTGATGCCGCGCATTACTAGCAAGCGAGCGAGGGCGGAAGCCAGATTCGGATCCTTCAGACGAAGGGTCAGATGAGAATTTAATTCCGAAGTGAGACGAGCGACAACTTGCGAGTCAGCGGTTTTTAAATCCCAGCGCATGGGTGAAAGCAATATCTGCTTTGAACAGCTTTGCGGTTAAAAAGCTCTTGACCCCAAAGGACGCCAAGGGACCGCAGAGTTCGCCAAGGAATTCATCAATGCGGATATCAGGTTTCGTCGTCCTGGTCAGGTTCATCGATGGGGATACCGCCGAAGTCCTCGGACAGTTCCAGAAGCCGTTGGTAGTGATCGTACCAGTCGGTGGAAGCTTCGTAGACCATCATGATGCCCTGGTGGGCGAAACCGAGTTGCACGAAGCCGGTCTTGCCGATGTAGGTCTTTAGCCAGCGCGCCTCTTCCAGGTCTTCATCATTGGTAAATTCGGCATGGCCCAGCCGCTCGATCATCAGGTCGAGTTCTTCCCGGCGCAGGGTCCACGAATCCATAGTCAGGAAGGGTGCGGCAGCGGCTTTGGCCAGTTCCACAAAATCCTTCCAGCTGTCGGGATTGTTCTCCGTCTTCCAGACGACGCTCTGTACCTCCTCGTAATCGACGTAGCCGTGGAATCGACGCATGCCGTGGCCTTCGATAAAGGCAATCATGTCGTCTTTCAGAACAGCCAGATTGTCGAGTCCAGGAGACATTTATTCTGCATTGTATCCCTGTTTTTGGAGGGCTGCTAGCTTCTGGCTACTAGCTCCTGGCTTCTAGCTTCTAGCCATCTGCCTATAGGTTTTTTTGTTTTCGTGAGGATGCTGAGGTCTGATTCAGAATAAAAATTTCCCGATCACCGGGCTAGATTCGATTGTCTCAGCCTAGAGCTAGTTGCTAGAAGCCAGGAGCTAGTAGCTAGAAGCGCACGGGCGTGCCGCCCGCCTGTGCTAGACTATTTGTTTCACAAACTACATTCGATCCGCGCTATGCTTCTTTCCAAAGAATATGTGGGCTATCTGGCCCGCGAAGTCACCAAAAAGCTGATTGCGGCTGGGCATATTGAAACCAAGGCCGTGCCTGCCGTCACCGAGAAGGTGCACGCCGCCATTCTTGAAGAATTGTCGCTGGAGGACCGCATCAACGATGAAGTGCGCGTCATTCTCGAGGCTTATTCCGAGGAGATGCGCCGCACCGGCGCCAACTATCAGGAGATGTTTCGCAAGGTGAAGAGCGAACTGACCCGCAAATACAAGGCGGTGCTGTGAGAATCAGCCGCGATAAGGTCAACAAAGTTGCACACGCAGTTACCGAGGCACTGCGTGAACTCGATGCCGTGGATTTTGTCGAAGATGCAAACACCATCCGGCTCGAAGTCCGGAAAATTCTCGAAGACCTGCTCAATCAGGAAGCCAGGATCGATCAGAGCGCCCGCCTGAAGATCGAAAGCCAGAAGCGCACAATCCTGGAGGGCAGCCAGGAATGGGACATCCTCTACCGGAAGTATTACAACGAAGAAGTGAAGAAGCTGGGAATGTAGCTGGTAAACTCGCCTCTGGCCGTTGGTCGTTGGCCCCTCACCTAAGAGAAGCATCTCCAAACTGGACGTTGAAAGAGCCGCTCACGGTATTCGCGAATCATTGTCCACCGATTGCCTGAAAGCATGGGAGGAGCTAACGACCAAGGGCCAACGACCGACGCCGGTTTATTTATCTCCGTCTTCCGTGCTCATCGCGATCCCAGTGCCCTTCTCGCAACTGCCAGCCTTGCTGATGATGCCGATAACCCGGGCGAACCCAGCGAGCACCTTGATAGGGCGGGTGGTCCCAGCGTCCAGGCACCCACTCATAGCGACCTCCTTGCGGAGACCAGTAGCCATTGACCCAGGCATAGCCCGGACCCGGAACGGGACCGCGTGGCTCGTAGCGAACCCGCGGCGGCGGATGCCCTATGTACACGGAGATCTGAGCCGAAGCAGGAATGGCAAGCGCAGCGGCAAAAAGTACACCGCCGATCCAATTCAATTTCATTTGTGTTTCCTCCCAAGTCTTTTATCAGTAGATGAAGCCGAGACCAGCTTCCAAGTCGGCGGATTAGGTTGCGGAATCCTTCTGGCGGGTCACTTTTACCCCCATGAGAATTCCAAGTCCCACCAGTACCAGTCCGCCTACCGCCATCCACTGGGTCGGCACGTGCATTAACTCGCACCGTAGATGAGCCCTGCAATTACCACCACACAGCCGGTGAGGTAGATTCCGAACGACATATTGATTTCGTCCTTATCGAATAGTATGGAGCTAGGAGCTTCGCAGCGACATTAGTAAGGGCGAAGACTCGGATCGACGAATCCCAAAGCAGGAAACGTTTTTGTACTAAGTGGCGTCACCGTCGCGGAGATAGTCGGCAGGATGCCGCTACGAAATCGGACCTCGATTGAATTCAGACCGTCAAATCACAGACCTGGTGAAACAGGCAGCTATCGATGCCGGCTTCGAACTGGCGGGCGTTGCGCCAGTCCATGAGTTCGACGAATTGGATCGCTTTCGAGAATGGATCGACGCCGGCCGCGCCGGAGAGATGAAATATATGGAGGCCCGCGATGACTCCGGCGGACTTAGACGGGCTTCTCTGCGATCGACCCTGCCGTGGGTTCGCAGCGTAATCGTCTGTGCCATCAACTACAACACCGCTCAACCTTACTCGACCCACGTGGATGATCCGCAGCGGGGGTGGATTGCCCGCTACGCCTGGGGAAAGGAGGATTATCACGACGCGGTAATGCGCCGGTTGCGGACCGTAGAGGGAAGGCTCCGCGACGCATTTGGCGACTCACAACTGCAAACGCGCTGCTACGTCGACACTGGTCCTCTCGTGGAGCGGGTGTATGCAAAGTACGCGGGCGTCGGCTGGATTGGGAAGAACACCTGCATCATTAATCAGAAGCTGGGATCGTGGTTGTTTCTGGGCGTGATTTTGACTTCGATTGAACTCGCGCCTGATCTCCCCGCGCCTGACCGGTGCGGCACTTGTACCCGCTGTATCGATGCCTGCCCCACGGACGCGCTGGTCGCACCCTATCAACTGGATTCGAACCTCTGCATTTCGTATCTGACCATCGAGAAGCGAGGCGGCATCGATGAAGACTTGCGCGCAGGCATGGGTCACGAAGTTTTTGGCTGCGACATCTGCCAGGACGTCTGCCCGTGGAATCGCAAAGCTCCGGCCACCAGCGCACCTGAATTTCAGCCGCGTGAAGGTTTTGTGAATCCCGCGCTGGAGTGGCTGGCCGTAATGACCGAGGAAGAGTTCCGAGACAGGTTTCGGGGATCGGCAATCCGGCGCGCAAAACGCAGCGGCCTACGGCGTAATGCAGTCATCGCCATGAGCAATAGCGGCGACAGAAATTTCGGACCATTGCTGGAGAAGCTAAAATCGGATGAAGACCCTTTAGTGGCGGAAAGCGCAGAGTGGGCCGCGAAGAGGCTCTCGATGGAATCGCCACGAAATGCGTAGGGGCATGGTTTTAGAGTTTCAAAGTTTCAAAGTTTCCAGGTTTCAAAAACAGTTGGGCATCCGTGGTCTCAGGTTTTGAAACATGAAACTTTGAAACCTTGAAACCTTTCGACCTTGTCCCTACGCGGTTCGTGGCATCTCGCGGTGGTTCGCGTGGTAGCATCGTGCTTTCAGCTGGATCCCATGTCTTGCAAGTTACTTCGGCTGTTTCCCGCTGCTTTTTTGCTCGCGCTCAGCTTCCCCTCGCCTGCGTTCGCGCGCGGCTCCGAACCCAAGTGGATCCGGGTAAATTCCGCGCATTTTTCTGTGCTTACGGATGCAGGGGAAAAAAAAGGCCGTGAAGCCAGCTTGCGCCTGGAACAGATCCGCGACATTTTTTCTCAACTCTTCCTCAAGACCAAGCTGCAGCTGTCCGAACCGCTCGATGTGATCGCCCTACAGTCGGACGAGGAGTACATCAAGGTAGCGCCGATGCAGAAGGGACAGCCCACTTCCGCACCGGGATTCTTTTTGCACGGCGACGACCGCAACTACATCGTGCTCGATCTGGCAGCGGAAGATAGCTGGCGAGCCGTATCCCATGATTTTGCGCGCCTGTTTTTAGGTTTCAACTATCCGCCGACCCAGGAGTGGTTCGACGAAGGATTCGCGCAATATTTTTCTAGCCTGCATCTGGGCGACAATCAGGCACAGGTTGGCGGAGATCCCGCGCAGAATCTTCCATGGAATCGCGCACTTCCCCTCCCGTTGGCCACGGACTCAAGCCTGCCTCGGACTTTTAATGAATTGCTGGCCCGTCCGTGGTTGCCACTGCCGGAACTGTTCGCAATGCGTTCCGGTACCACCGGCTATCCACCAATGTTCTACGCGCAGTCGTGGATTGTGATGCATTATCTGCTCAACCAGAACAAGTTGTCCGAAGCTGGAGCATACTTCGGACTCGTCCAAATAAGGAAGGTTCCAGTCGACCAGGCGATCCAGCAGGCCTTTGGCATGAGCGCTGCTCAATTGGAACAGGCAGTGAAAGATTACTTTCACTCTTTCCCGGCTTCGGCGCCGGCGCAACCAAACTCTAAGGCGGGCGGTCCCTCGGGGGGCAAGTTGACACAGTTCCCTGCTCCGCTGGGACCGCTCGACGTCGGCGCCAGTGTGCTTGATATGACACTCCCGCAGGCACAATCGCTGGTGGCCGAAATGATGCTGCGTCTGCCCGAGCGCCGCGAGCAGGGCGAAAAGGATCTTGCGTCGGTCATTGCCGATCCCAAAGGGGACAACGTCATCGCGCACCGCGCCATGGCCTGGGCCCGCATGGACAGAAAGGAATTCGATGAAGCAACCGAGGAATTGCTAAGGGCGCGAGAACTCGACCCTCGTGATACGTGGACACACTACTATCTGGCGCTGGTGAAATTTCGCGCCGCGCAATCCAGCGGAAAACCGATTGAAGGCGTCTCCAACATGATTCAGGACCTGATATTCGTGGTCGATAAAGAGACCGACTTCGCCGAGGCTCATTCGATGCTGGCCATAGCGCGGTTGCAGGGCGGCGGCGTTCACTCTGCAGCGGAGTCGATCAAGGTCGCGATCCAACTCAGTCCGCGCAGCGAGCAATATCTTCTAACCCTGGCGCAGATCAATCTCGCGGGAAAGAAGTGGGATGACGCTACTGCTCTGCTCGAGCGGCTGAAGAACAGTTCAATCCCTCAGATATCGCAGACGGCTCGCAAGAGCCTGGAAGATCTTCCCACGCTGAAGAAGTATGGAGTACTGCCTCAAAATGCATCAGACAAAACAGCAGCCCGTCCACCCGAGACTGTGACGAGTGGCGATTCGGAGGATGACACCTCCCAGGCTCAAGCACCTCTAGCCGAGCCCGCGATAGACCGGCGCAAAGTCCAATTCGTTAGAGGCAAGCTGACCAGGGTAGATTGCAGCCAAAGTCCGCTGGCAATTTTGACGGTCAGAACCAGCGCCCGAACATTGAAACTGCGCACTGCCGATTACAAATCCTTGCTGGTTGTCGGGGCCGATGAATTTTCCTGCGAGTGGACCGACCGCGCCGTGATTGCGAACTATAAGGCAGGAGGGAAAAACGACGGCGACCTCGTGTCCATCGAAGTGCAATAAGGATCGAAACTTCGCAAGAAAAAAACCCTCCCAGGGGAAGCTGAGAGGGCTTGCAGTGGTTAGACCTGGGACTTTTTATTGCACCCGCACGACATTTCCCGCCTGGAAGCCCTTCGGCCCCTTCAGCAGATCAAACTCCACAGTTTCGCCTTCGTTCAGCGTGCGATAGCCGTTCTCCTGGATGGCGGAGAAGTGAACGAAAACGTCCTCCCCGGTGGAGCGCTGGATGAAACCGTATCCCTTAGCCCCGTTGAACCACTTGACTGTGCCCTTCTCTCTCACAAAGAACTCCTTTCGCCTCTGCTCAATGATTTAACTTTCGCTTTCCTCCGTGAAGCTAGCGCTCCTCTACTGACCCCCTTCAAAGGAAAAACGAAAGCACAACCGGCACGCAGCCGCCGAAAAAAATCACGACCAAAAAAAAGGCCCCATCAGTTCGAACCGTGGAGGAAACCACGGTACAAACTTCCGGAGCGATCGTGTTGGCGCGACTTATGACTGCAAGACACGGGCCGTCTACCCCAAGCTACAGCTCGTTGCCCCAAATTGCGGGCAGCGAGCAACAGATAATATTCATGAACTCAAATCCTGGCAAGCGAAGAAATCTGAAATTTGAAACGTTCAAAAATAGACGATCGAAACGGCGGATCGAATGATCGGTAAAACCGCCCAAAGCCCGATGTCCTTCCGTGCCGCCGACGGAGCGCAACTGTCTGATAGGATTGGAGAAAATGCCCAGTGACCAGCAGTCAAAATCAGCCGTTCCTGTAGATCCAGGGTGCGCTGCCGAACCCACGCTGCCGCCAGAAGAAGCCTATTCGGGGTTGGTCAGTTCCACCGTGAAATATCTGTTACGCACCGAGGTACATACGTTTGCATTTTCGGTGGCGGCCAATGCCATCCTGTCATTTTTTCCGTTTGTATTGCTGCTTATGACGGTGATCCGGCACGTATTTCATTCTCCGGTGATGAACGACGTCGTAGTGCAACTGCTCCGCGACTTCCTGCCAGCGGGGCAGGATTTTGTGATTCGTAACCTGAATGCCCTGGTCGACGCGCGCAATCGCGCCCAGGTGGCATCGCTCATAATTCTCCTTTTCACCTCAACCGGAATTTTCATGCCACTCGAGGTCGCGCTCAATCGCATCTGGAGATTTCCCAATAACCGCTCGTATTTCGGCAATCAACTGATATCGCTGGCGCTGGCGTTCACCTGCGGCGTGCTGGCCTTGCTCTCGGTGGCACTGACTGCCGGTAATATCGGATTACTGGAGAATTCGCTGCGCAGCCACGGTCCTTTCGTGGTGCGTCTCGGTGGATTTCTGCTGATGAAAGCCTTCGCGGTTTCCGCCAGCATCGCAATTTTCTTTCTCATCTATTGGGTGTTGCCCAACGGCAAGGTGCCAGCCCGTGCTGTTCTTCCGACAGCAATACTCATGGGCCTGATGTCTGAAGCCCTGAAGTATGCCTACATCATGGCGCTGCCCCGGCTGAATTTTCAGGAAGTGTACGGCCCATTTGCGCTCTCAGTAAGCCTGATGTTCTGGGCATTTCTGACCGGATTGCTCATGCTGACGGGCGCCCACCTCTCGGCCCGCGGCTATAACCACCGCGCCGCCCTTTAATCGAGTTACGCGGGGGCGTTCAAAGTTTCAAGGTTTCAAAGTTTCAAGGTTTCAAAACCTTGTTAGACACAGAGGACACGAAGGTACTCAGGTTTCCGGGCGTTGAAACGTGAAACCTTGAAACTTTGAAACCTCCCTCGAGTTACTCGGCAACTCATCGCCGCTTCGCGCATCTAACCAATTGAAGAAAACTGCAGCTCTCCTGTGTTCGGCCCTCTGAGCGGAGGGGGACGAGCACGGGTTGAGCCGCGGTGCCCGTTAGAGCTTTCCCGCGTGGGTTTCGCTACACTATCTCTATGAAATCGTTGCTGCGCCGCGGAGTCCCGCCAGTCGTACTCTTCGTAATTCTCAGTTCAGTATCGTCCACCATGGTTCTTGCCCAGGAAGGACCGCTCGACCCCGCTCCACACAAGGGCGTCACCACCGATGAAATCATCAAGCATTTCACCACCAAGGAAAGCGAATTCCAGTTGGCGCGCGACCAGTACACCTACCGCCAGGATGTGCGAGTGATCACGCCTGACGACAACGGCGAATATCACGAAATCTTCGATGTGCTTTTTAACGATCAGGGAAAACGATTGGAGAACGTAGTGTTTGCGCCACAGTCTTCCTTGAACCTGATCTCGATGTCCCCAGAGGACATCGATGACATTCGCCACCGGCTCCCCTTTGTGCTCACCAGCGAGGAAATTCCCGAATACCAGATTCTCTACGTGGGCCAACAGCAGGAAGACGAACTTCACTGTTACGTCTTCGACATCGCACCCAAAGAGATAGTTGGCAAGAAACGCTACTTCCAGGGACGCATCTGGGTGGACGACCGCGATTTTCAGATCGTGAAAACCTACGGTAAGACGGTCCCCGACATCCGCAAGAAAAAGGGACAGGAAAACCTGTTTCCCAAGTTCACCACCTGGCGCGAACAGATCGACGGCAAATACTGGTTCCCCACGTACACGAAGGCAGACGACACGTTGCACTTCTCCACCGGCGACATCCGCATCCGCGAGATCGTGAAATACAGCGATTACAAACGCTTCGGATCGAATGTAAAGATCACCTACGAAGGCCAGGAAGTGCAGAAGGCGCCAGGGGGTGACGATAAGACGCAGCAGCAGGTGCCGCCACCAGCGCCGCCGCCGAAATAAAGCGTCAGCTGACGGCGGTCAGCTATCAGCCTTCAGCTGTCAGTAAATTCCCAAAGCCGCGAAGCGGCTCTTTGCGCCGCACTATTTCACCTTTTACCTCACGTCCAAGGTTGCGACACAGTCTTCGGACACACTCACGGGAGTTGGCGGAACGCCGGCACTACTTTGGCATCGGCGGTGCTCTAGGGCGACGATCACGATAGCGGGAGGGATGGCTGTGCTAGTTTGGCGTCGGCGGTGCTCCTGGCGACGATGAGGGTAATGTCGTCGTACTGCTCTCCGGGGCTGAACTGGCGAATCTCTTCTACGATTGTTCCCAGCAGGTCTTTGGCGGGCAATCCGCGATGGCGCCGCAGGGCCCCAGTTAATCGTTCCTCTCCGTATTCTTCTCCTGCGTGATTGAAGGATTCGGTTACGCCGTCGGTGTAGAGGGCCATCAGATCGCCACTTTCGATGAGGCACTCCGCGATGCAGCAATCCCACTCGGGGAAGAGGCCGAGAACGGTTCCGTTCGACTCCAGGCGTTCGACGGTGTCGTCCGAGCGGAGCAGGAGACCGCAGAGATGTCCGCAGTTGGCATAGCGGAGGCGTTGCGCCTGGTCATCGTATTCGGCGAAGAAGAGCGTGGCGTAGGAACTCTCAGCCGTATTGTCATAAAACAGCTGGTTGACCGATCGAAGCAGACGCTGTGGATCGTCCAAAGAAATGATCCGCTGGCTGCGCAGGTTGGCTTGCAGGTTCGCCATCAAGAGAGCGGCGGCGATTCCCTTGCCCGCGATGTCGCCGAGGACGAGTCCGATGCGATCCTGGCCGAGATGAAGGAAATCGTAGTAGTCGCCACCGACCTGGCGAGCCTGAATGCAGACTCCGGCGTAGTCGAGGGTACGCAGAGGCGGGAAAGTCTGGGGAAAGAGGCGCGCCTGCACCTGTTTGGCGATCTCGAGTTCATGCGCAGCGCGCCGTTCAGCTTCGAGTTTGGCCGCGGTGACGCGGCGCTGTGCTTCGACCGCCTCGGTCATTTCGTCAAAACTCACCAGGGCGAAGGAGTTGCGGTCAATGTCCTCGAAGCGGGTAAACACGCCGCCCCACACCGGGGTCCGCTTTCCAAGGAGAAGCCTGGGAGCATCCTGCATTGTCTGCTGCTGATACTTGACCCGTCTCAGACGGGGGACATGACGAAAGCGGACTCCGCGACGCCGCCACTGTGTGTAGGTGGCCACGACATCTTCGGCAACAAAAGCTACGGGAGTGGGTTGGCCGATCAGCTTGTACTCGTCTGAGTCGGGTTCAGGTGCGATCAAGGTGAGGACGGCAGTGCCATCGGGAGGGGAAACGCCAACCCAGCGCTGTCCGGATTGGAGGCGGACGTCGAAGGCAAGGCTGAATCCGAGCTGCTCCACGTAGAACTGGAGACTTTTGTCCTGATCGCGAACAAAGACGTTGACCGCGTAGACGCCGAGGTAGGACTGGTTGGCATCGACGGGTAGCTCGGACATGCGGGCTATTATAAGACGACGAAATCCACAGGCCGGTGTCGGGACCGTGGGCGACACGCGTTAGAGATGCAATGACAAGAACGAATCGGCAGCCGAATACCCTCGCCCAAGCGGAGCTTGAACGGGGCGCCCACGGGGCTTTCGCGTCGATTCATCAAGCTGCACTTTAATGATTCATCAGCCTTACAAGTCTTTACGACAAAGAT